>Ga0209227_1000301_pt1 | contig 43224 bp, 33 predicted proteins | sample YNPBryantNP2012_FD_185815 | JGI IMG/M metagenome (GOLD analysis project Ga0209227, IMG submission 185815) | Anoxygenic and chlorotrophic microbial mat microbial communities from Yellowstone National Park, USA - YNP Bryant NP 2012 (SPAdes)... ...
TCGGCGCGGCCTTTCCACCCCGGGTGGTTCCAGAAGGAGAAGGCACCCTGCTTTCTGGCCTCCGCCAGCGCGGCGAGCAGTTCCTTGCCGCGGAACACGTTCGGATCCTTGACAAACAGCGCATTGAAGTGAATGTCGCCCTTGGTAATCTCCACCCCGGGCACGATGACGATGCCCAGCCCTGCGGCGATGGGGCGCGCGATTTCATACGGGCGGTTGAGATCCATGCTGACGTCCTTCTCGTTGGGCCGGTAATCGTCATGGTCGGTGATCGCAATGACGTCGAGGTCCTCGCGCCAGGCTTCCATCACGCGCGTCACCGGCCATACCTGCCCGTCGGAGAACACGGTGTGCATATGGAGATCCGCCTTCAACACGAGATAATCGCCCGCCTTCGGCATGGGGCGGTGGCGGCGAACCATCTCCTGCTGCGCGCCCAAGGGCGCCAACGCCGCCAGCGCCGCCAGCGCGGCGAAACGGAGAACGCTGCTTCCAACCATGTCCCTATCCATACCACCGCGGAATGACAGGCGCGTGACCGCCACGGGCCCCGCTGCGGCCCAGCCGGCCCGCAAGCGTTGATATGCTGAAAAGTTCATCGCCGTCAAGGAGGGTCATCATGTTGCGCGTCGGCATCATCGGAACAGGCGCCATCAGCCACAAGCACGCCCAGGCGTATCGCAATATCGGCTACAAGGTCGCTGTGTGCACGGACATCTCGCGCGAGGCGGGCGAGAAATTCGCGGCGCAGTACGGCTGCCAGTTCGTGCCCACGTATGAAGAGGTGTGCAGCCATCCGGAAGTGGATTTCGTCGATGTCTGCACGTTTCCGGACTTCCGTTTGCAGCCGCTCGAGATCGCGGCCAGGCACGGCAAGGCGGTGCAGGTGCAGAAACCGATTGCCACGAACCTCGAGACGGCGCGCAAGATGATCGAGGTGGCGCGCCAGGCGGGCATCGTGCTCGGCGTCGTAAGCCAGCACCGCTTCGACGATTCCACCATCTTCGTGAAGAGAGCGATCGCCCAGGGGCGGCTCGGCCGCATCCTGCAAGCCGACGCGTATGTGAAGTGGTGGCGCAGCGAAGCTTACTACTCGCGGCCGATCAAGGGCAGCTGGGCCGTGGAAGGCGGCGGCGCGCTCATCAACCAGGCCGTGCACCAGGTGGACGTGCTGAACTACCTGACCGGCGGCGTGCACGAGGTGTTCGGCTACTGGCAGCTCGGGGCGCGGCACAAGATCGAGAGCGAGGATGTCATCTGCGCCGTGATGAAGTACAAGAGCGGCGCAACGGGCGTCATCCAGAGCTCGACGGCGTTCTGGCCCGGCTACCCGGAGCGGATCGAGATCCACGGGACCAAGGGAACCTGCATCTTCACCGGCGACAAGCTCACCACGTGGGACGTGGAAAACGATGAAGGCGAGCCGGCGCCGGTCGAAAAGCAGGTGATGAGCGGCGCCAGCGACCCGATGGCCATTCCGCTCACCCCCTTCGAGCGGCAGTTCCTCGACTTCGGCAACGCCGTGAAGAACCGCACGGTGCCGCTGGTTTCCGGCGAGGAGGGGCTGAAGGCGCTGGAGGTCGTGCTCGGCATTTACGAGAGCTGCCGCAGCGGACACCCGGTGCGGCTCGCAGGCGAATGAGCTGGACGGAAGTCCGCGTCCCGGCCACCAGCGCGAATCTCGGACCCGGGTTCGACGCGCTCGGCATGGCTCTCAGCATCTATCTGGAATGCCGCTTCCGTCCCTCGGAACGGCTGAAGATCCGCGCTGAAGGCCGGGATGCGGAGATGATCTCCTGCGGAGAGGACAACCTCATCTGGCAGACTGCGCTTCAGGTGGCCGGGCATCTGGGCCGCCCCATGCCCGCCATCGAGCTGGAAATCCGCAACGACATTCCCATCGGCAAGGGCCTCGGCTCGTCGGCGGCGGCGCTGGTGGCGGGCGTGGTCATCGCTGACGAGATCCTTCAGCTCGAATGGGACCGCCACCGGATTCTCGACGAGGCGGCGCGCATCGAAGGCCATCCGGACAACGTGTCGGCGGCGGTGCTCGGCTCGATCGTTGCCAGCGCGATCGACAGCGAGGGCGTCACCCGCGCCGTGCGGATGCAGCTGCCGGCGCGCTACGGCGTGGCCATCGTGGTGCCGGACTTCATCCTCCCGACCGCCGAGGCGCGCGCCGTGCTGCCGAAAATGTATTCGCGCGAGGATGCGGTGTTCAACATCCAGCGCTCCGCGCTGCTGATCGCGGCGATGCTCACGCAGACGACCGACGCCTTCCACGAGGCGCTGATGGACCGCCTGCACCAGCCCTACCGCGCCCCGCTGGTTCCTGGTCTTCAGGAGATGCTCGAGCTGCGCGCGCCCGGGCTGCTCGGCTGCGCGCTCTCGGGCGCCGGCCCGAGCGTGCTGGTCTTCTACGAGCGCGGCCACGAGAGCGTGTGCGAGAAAATGCGCGAGATCTTCGCGCGCCACGGCCACGCCAGCGAGATCCTCCCGGCACACATCCCCGACCACGGCTACGACCTGATGCACGGGCTGTGAGCCCCGCCTGGCCACATGGCAGCCGGTGCGAAATCGCCATGTTTGTTCGGGCCGAGGCGCGCGCCGGCCCCTTGCGAGGGTCCGCGTCCGCCCCGGAACCGGCCCGGCCGCGCGAGGGTGCCCGCAAGGGGTTCAAATCAAAAGACATACAGCATATTGAAGATTTCTCTTGACCGACCACAACATCTTGGGGTATTGTTCTGATTGCCCCCTTTGGCAGCCGAATGAAGCGGCATTCATTTCGGGGACGATTTTCGCCACAATCAGGATCAGGAGAGTCAGCATGGGACAGCTCAGTGTCGATCTGACGACGGAGGTCAGGACGGTTCGGAGGAACCTCAGGAAGGAAGAGCGCACGGGGGTGTCGTTCCCCCGCTATTTCACGGCCCGCCTGGAGCCGGGAAAGACGCCCTACGACGAAGTCCGATGGGAGCTGCGGACGGCGACCATCGCCAACGACAAGGGCGCGGTAATCTTCGAGCAGAAGGACGTGGAGGTGCCGGCCGACTGGTCGCAGACGGCCACCAACATCGTCGCGTCGAAGTATTTCCACGGGCGGATGGGGACGCCGGAGCGGGAAACCAGCGTCCGGCAGCTGGTGCACCGCGTGGTGGACACGATCACCGAGTGGGGCATCGAGGGGCGGTATTTCCGGTCGCTGGAGGACGCGGCGAACTTCCGCAACGAGCTGGCCCATCTGGTGCTGACGCAGAAGGCGTCGTTCAACTCGCCGGTGTGGTTCAACGTGGGGGTGAAGGACGAGCACCGCGGCTACGGCTGGTACTACGACGAAGCCGCGGACACGGTGCGGAAGCTCGACCGCAGCGTGCACAAGCCGCAATGCTCGGCCTGCTTCATCAACTCGGTGGAGGACTCGCTCGAGTCGATCCTGGAGCTGGCCAAGACCGAGGGGATGCTGTTCAAGTACGGCTCGGGCACGGGGACGAACCTGTCGACGCTGCGCGAGGAGAACTGTCCGCTCCAGGGCGGCGGGCGGGCGTCGGGGCCGCTGTCGTTCATGAAGGGGTTTGACGCCTTCGCCGGCGTGATCAAGAGCGGCGGCAAGACGCGCCGCGCGGCGAAGATGGTGATCCTGAACGTGGACCACCCGGACATCGAGCAGTTCATCTGGTGCAAGGCCAAGGAGGAGCGCAAGGCGCACGTGCTGATCGAGGCGGGCTACGACCCGAGCCTCGACGGCGAGGCCTACTCGTCGATCTTCTTCCAGAACGCGAACAACAGCGTGCGGGCCACCGACGAGTTCATGCAGGCGGTGGTGAACGACGGCGAGTGGTGGACGCGTTCGGTGGTCAGCGGCGAGCCGGTGAAGCGGTACCGGGCGCGCGACCTGATGCGGGCCATCGCCGAGGCGACCTGGCAGTGCGGCGACCCGGGGATGCAGTTCGACACGACGATCAACCGCTGGCACACGTCGAAGAACTCGGGGCGGATCAACGCATCGAATCCCTGCTCGGAGTACATGTTCCTCGACGACTCGGCCTGCAACCTGGCGTCGCTGAACCTGATGAAGTTCGTCAACGCGGCCGGGCAGTTCGACGTGGAGGCCTTCCGGCACGCGGTGGACACGATCATCCTGGCGCAGGAGATCCTGGTCGACAACGCCAGCTACCCGACCGAGAAGATCGCCCGCAACTCGCACGATTTCCGCCCGCTGGGCCTGGGCTTCGCCAACCTGGGCGCGCTGCTGATGTCGCTGGGCCTGCCCTATGACAGCGACGCGGGGCGCGCGTGGGCGGGGGCGATTTCGGCGATCATGACGGGCCAGGCCTATCTCACCAGCGCGCGGATTGCAGAGAGCGTGGGCCCGTGCCCGGGCTTCGCAGTGAACGAGGAGCCGTTCCTCGAAGTGATCCGGATGCACCGCGAGGCGGTCAACGGCATCGATTCGAAGCTGGTGCCGCAGGCGATGTTCGAGGCGGCGCAGCTTGTCTGGAGAAACGCCTACGAGCTCGGCCGGCGCACGGGCTACCGGAACTCGCAGGTGACGGTCATCGCGCCCACGGGCACGATCGGCTTCATGATGGACTGCGACACCACCGGCATCGAGCCGGAGCTGGCGCTGGTCAAGTACAAGAAGCTGGTGGGCGGGGGCGTGATCAAGATTGTCAACAACACCGTGCCGTCGGCGCTGATCCGGCTGGGCTACAGGCCCGAGCAGGTGGAAGAGATCGTGCGCTACATCGACAGCACGGGCACGATCGAAGGCGCGCCGCACGTCAAGCCGGAGCACCTGGCGGTGTTCGACTGCTCCTTCAAGGCGCCCAACGGCACCCGCTTCATCCACCACATGGGCCACATCCGGATGATGGCCGCCGTGCAGCCGTTCATCTCCGGCGCGATCTCGAAGACGATCAACATGCCGGAGGAGAGCACGGTCGAGGACATCATGAACGCCTACATCGAGAGCTGGAAGCTCGGGCTGAAGGCGGTGGCCATCTACCGCGACGGCTCCAAGCGCGTGCAGCCGCTGAGCTCCGGCTCCGCCAAAGGCGAGAAGAAGACGGGCGCGCCGGGGCCGGCCCGGGTGGAGGAGCGCATCGTGTACCGCCCGACGCGGCGGAAGCTGCCCGACGAGCGGCAATCGATCACGCACAAGTTCTCCATCGCCGGCCACGAGGGCTACATCACGGTGGGCCTGTACGAAGACGGGCAGCCCGGCGAGCTGTTCATCACCATGGCCAAGGAGGGATCGACGATCTCCGGGCTGATGGACAGCTTTGCCACGGCGGTCAGCTACGGCCTGCAATACGGGGTGCCTCTGAAGTTCTTCGTTGACAAGTTCAGCCACGTGCGGTTCGAGCCGTCGGGCTTCACCGGGAACCCGCAGATCCCCTACGCCAAGTCGATCATGGATTACATCTTCCGCTGGCTGGCGCTGAAGTTCCTGGGGCCGGAGGCGGTCGGTGCGCCGGAGGTAGGCGACACGCCGAAGCTGCGGCCGACGGAACCGGAGCCGCAGCAGAAGCTGCCGTTCGTGCCCGCTGACGGCATGGAGGACGCCCCGGCCTGCGCCGAATGCGGCGGCATCATGGTGCGCAACGGGGCCTGCTACAAGTGCGAGAACTGCGGCAGCACCTCGGGCTGTTCATAAGGTGACGGCCCGCCCGCAACAGGGAAAAGCCGCCCCGGCGGGGGCGGCTTTTCTTCTTGGGGGCTCAGGCGATCGCTCTATTCACAATCCTCGCCATGGTTCCGAAGACGCAAGAAAGGGAGAGGCAGGCGATGGAACCGATGCTGTATCTCGGAATTCTCTTTGCCGGGTTGGTGCTCGGCGGGCTGCTCGCCGGCCTGCTCTTGCGCGGGGGCGCGTCTTCTTCGCTTGGCGCAAGCGAGGCCGAGCTGGCGGAGCTGAAGGCGCGGGCCGAGGAACGCGAAGCTGCCCTTGCGGCGACGCGCGCGGAGCTGGAGCAGCAGCGGCGCGCCGCGGCGGAGCTTCAGCAGCAGCTGATGGAGAAGGCGGCGGCGCTGGCGGCGGCCGAAGAGCGGGCGGCGCGGGTGGCGCGGCTCGAGGAATTGATCGAGCAAAAGGACGCGCTGGCGGCGTCGCTACAGGAGAAGATCACGGCGCTTGAATCGCGGCACGCCTCCCTGCTGGTCCGCCTCAGCGAGGCCGAGAAGCAGCAGGCCGAGAAGCTGGCCCTGCTCGAGCAGGCGCAGCAGAAGCTGGCCGAGACGTTCCGCGGCGTGGCGGCGGAGGCGCTGGCGAAGAACAACGAGAATTTCCTCGCCCTGGCCCAGGCCGACCAGCAGACGCGGCTGCAAACGCTCGGCGAGATGCTGAAGCCGTTGCAGGAGCGGCTGGAGGCGCTGCAAAAAGACGGCGTGGAGCTGTACGCGGGGCTGGCCAAACAGTTCCAGCTGTTGCAGGAGGCGCAACGCGAGGCCGCCGGCGAAACGCGGCGGCTGGTGGACGCGCTGCGGACGCCGGCCGTCAAGGGCCGCTGGGGCGAGATGCAGCTCCGGCGCGTGGTCGAGATGGCGGGCATGGTGGAGTATTGCGATTTCGAAGAGCAGGTCAGCGTGGATGGCGACGGCGGGCGGCTGCGGCCGGACATGATCATCCGGCTGCCGAATGAGCGCGAAATCGTGGTGGACGCGAAGGTGTCGCTGGCGGCGTATCTGGCGTCGCTCGAGGAGGCGGACGAGGCGCGGCGGCGCGAGCTGCTGGCCGAACACGCGCGCCAGGTGCGGGAGCACATCCAGCGGCTTTCGGCGCGGGCCTACTGGGACCAGTTCGAGCGCGCGCCCGAATTCGTGGTGGCGTTCCTGCCGGGCGAGACCTTCTTCAGCGCGGCGTTGCAGCATGACGGCGAGCTGATCGAATACGGCGTGCAGCACAAGGTGCTGCTGGCGACGCCGACGACGCTGATCGCGCTGCTCAAGGCGGTAGCCTACGGCTGGCGGCAGGAGAGGCTGGCGCGCAACGCGCAGGAGATCTCCGACCTGGGCAAGGAGCTGTACGAACGGCTCCGCGTGTTCGCCAACCATTTCGACGGCGTGCGCAGCGGGCTGGAGAAGGCGGCGGAGGCCTACAACCGCGCGGCGGGCTCGCTCGAGAGCCGCGTGCTGGTGAGCGCGCGCCGGTTCCGCGACCTCGGCGCGGCCTCCGGCGAGGAGATCGGGGAGACGGGCGTCGTGGAACGGAGCCTGCGCCGGTTGCAGGCCGCCGACGTGGAGCCGGCCGGCGGCGAGGCGGAGCTGCCGCCAGCCGAGGCGCGTCCGCTGGCGGCGCCGGCCGCGGATTAGGCGGAAGAAAGCAACGCCCGGAAGAGCGGTTCTCCACAACAAGCCTGAATTGTTTGAAACAGGAAGATTGCGCTTTGTGGAGTTTCTCCGCCGGGCGGGCGGCCGGCGCAGCGCTGCAAGCGCGGCGGGCGCTTACGACTTCGTCAGCCCGTATTCCTTGAGGCGGTACTGAAGAGTGCGCAGGCTGATGCCCAGTTCGCGGGCGGCGTGGGTGCGGTTGCCGCCGTGCTTGCGCAGGGCTTCCTCGATGGCGCGCCGCTCCAGCTCGCGGACGTTGAGGGTGCCGGATTTCGCCGGGTCGACGGCGCGCTCGCCGGAGAAGGGCAGGTGCTCCGGCAGGATCTCGCCGTCGCTGAGGATGGCGGCGCGCTCGATCACGTTCTCCAGCTCCCGCACATTGCCGGGCCACGAGTGGGCGCGCAGCTGGTAGCGGGCGGCGTCGCCGAGGCGGAGCTGGGGCTTCTGGAACTTGGCCGCGGCGAGCGCGACGAAGTGGTCGGCGAGGGCGTCGATGTCGGCGGGGCGCTCCCGGAGGGGCGGGATCTCGATGGGAAAGGCGCTCAGGCGGTAATAGAGATCGGCGCGGAAGCGGCCCTCCTGCACCTCGCGGTTGAGGTCGCGGTTGGTGGCCGAGATGATGCGGACATCGGTTTCCAGCGTTGCCTCGCCGCCGAGCCGCTCGAACCGCTTCTCCTGGATCACGCGCAGCAGCTTGGCCTGAAGGCCGGGGTCGAGCTCGCCGATTTCGTCGAGGAAAAGCGTGCCGCCGCGGGCGCGCTCGAAGACGCCGTGGCGGCGGGCGACCGCGCCGGTAAAGGCGCCGCGCTCATGGCCGAACAGCTCGCTTTCAACCAGGGTGGGCGACAGGGCCGCGCAATTGACCGCAAGGAAAGGCTTGTCGGCGCGCCGGCTGTGCTGATGAATGCAGCGGGCGATGACTTCCTTGCCGACGCCGCTCTCGCCGAGAAGCAGAACGTTGGCCGAGGTCGGCGCCACTTTCTCGAGCAGAGCGAGGATGTGGAGCATGCGCGGGTCGCGCGCCACCATTGAGGCGCACAGGCCGGGCGTGGCCCTCGACGGGGCCGGCTGGCGAGCGTCCTCCTCCTGCGGGGCCGAAAGAGCCATGGCGCGCCGGACGAGGCGCCGCAGCTCTTCGGGGCCTCGCAGAGGCTTTTCGAGATAATCCAGCGCTCCGCGTTTGAGGGCTTCCACAGCCGTGGCCACGGTGCCAAAGGCGGTGATCAGGACGAAGGGGGTGCCGGGCGAGCGCTCAAGGAAGAAGCTCTGCACGTCGAGGCCGTCGCCGTCCGGGAGCTTGAGGTCGGAAATGACGAGCGCGTAACGTCGCCTTGCCGCTGCGGCGCGGGCCTCCGAGACCCGCGAGGCCAGCTCGACGGGGTAGCCTTCCCGTTCCAGAATCGCCGCCAGCAATTGGCGGAAGCCTGGATCATCGTCGACCACCAGGATGGGATCCATGGCTTGAGATTGTCCCTTCATCAACAACGTTGCTACCCAGAAGATGCAAGATTTGCGCGAGGGTGACCATTGTCGGCGGGGCATCGCTGTGGGGGGTGCAGAATCGACCGGAGAACCCGCAGGACAGCATCGAAGTCCTCATCACAGCCGGAGCCAGAGAAATAAGCCATTGCTTTCCAATGAAATATGACGAAGAGGTAGGTGCAGCAGCGGGTCCTTCCTAGCTTCGCCTCAGGCCGGCATTCCGAGTCGGCCGAGAAAGGAGGCGGGCATGGAGACTTCTCCGATCATCATCATCTTCCCCCCAGATTTTTGCTGAGAATAGTCCACCGGAGACAGCACTAACCCTCATGGTGGACGGCAGAGTCCGATCCAGGCAGATACCAAATTTCATTTGGTAACCCCGATGGGGTTCTGATATAGTCGCGAGTGAGAGGGTACTAGAACTCTTAGTACCCTCTCCCGGGCTGATCCGGTTTCCTGTGATCGGCAACCCGGGATTTCCGCCTCGGAAGCGTGAACGTGGTTCGCTTGGCCTTGATCCTGGCAGGGATTCTCGCTCCGCATCTTTCTGCGGCGGCGAGCCCCGCTTCCTGCCCGCCAGGATGCGACGCGAAAACCCTTGCCCGGCAGGCTGTAGAGGCATTGGCGGCGAACCGGCATGCGGATGCAGAGCGTCTGCTGGAGGCGGCGGAGAAGCAGGCCCGCGCCGAGAACAATCCAGCTTTGCTGGTGAAAATTCTCAACAACCTGGCAGCGGCGCGGATGTATCGAAAGGATTACCGAAAGGCCTTCGAGGCGCTGGAAGCCGCCCGCACGCTGGCGGAAAGCCACCAGTGGCGCGAGCTGGAAGCGGGCATCTGGTCCAATCTCTCCTCCCTTTACAGCATGCTGGCCGCGTGGCCCGCCGCCGAAGAAGCGTTGGTGCGGGCTTTGTCGCTGATGCCCAGGGAAAGCCGATACCGGCCCGCGCTGCTGGCGCAGCGCCTTCGCCTCGCCCTCAACAGGCAGGATATTGACGATCGGACGGCGGATCGCCTCTGGAAGGAGGCGATGGAAGCAGCCGAGGACTCCGGCGACTGGCAGGTTCAACGGCACCTTTGGGATGATTTGGCGCAGCGGCGTCTGGATGCCGGCAACACGGAACAGGCCGAGGCGGCGCTGGCAAACTCCTTTCGCCTGGTGGCGCTGCACCGCCTGAGAGATCCGCAATCGCTCTGGATGTTTGTGGCGCGGCTGCGGTTGGCGCAAGGCAGGCCCGAGGAGGCCGAGAGGTGGATCGAAAGACTGTTGCGCGACCCGGGCGCGGATCAGTCTCCCGTCAATGCATTGCAATTGGCCACGGCGGAGGTGGAAGTGGCATTGCTGCGGCGGGGCGCCGCAGCGGCCCTGGCTGCTTGTCGAAAGGCGTGGCCCGGGGTGCTGCGGTGGAGGGACACCGTGCTGCCCGAGCCCGCTGCGGAGCGCGCGGCCGATGTGGCAATGACGGTATTGGCCGACTACTATGCGTCGCTGGCCGCCGGCCACAATCGGCCTGATCTTTCCGCGGAAGCCTGGGCGGCAATCGAACAAAGCCGTTCTTTGGGGCTGTTGCGCATGCGGGATCGGCACGCCGGGCACGAGCGTGTTCTTTCTCGAGGGGCGGAAGACGGCGCCGGAGGGCGTTACGAGAGGGCCGTCTCCCGGACTCCCGCAAGCGGTGGTTGGCCGACGACAAACGCCCGGGCGAGGGATGACCAAACGGCCCATGTTTCCCTCCGGGAGAGCCCGCCCGGCGGGATGCTGGCGGCGGTGCAGGCCCGGCTGCGGCCGACGCAAACACTGTTTTGCTTCTGGCTGGGCCGCAGGAGCACGGCTGTGTGGGCGGTCACGGCCAACGGCTTTCACAGAGCCTCCTTGTTGCCGCGGGAGCAGCTCATCGGCCGTCTGCGGCGCTTTCGGCAAGAGATCCTGGCGGGCCAAAGCGACTCGGCCACGGGCAGGGAGATCTACCAGTCGCTCTTCGGCGTTCTGCCCGAGGAATCCTTGCGGAGCCCCGAGTGGCTGATTTCCGGGGACGACGAGCTGCTGCTTGCGCCTCTCGGGGCTCTGCAAGCCGCCCGGAATGGGGGACGTTCATACCTTGCGGAGGCGCATTCCCTGACGCTGATCCCCTCGGCGCTGTACCTGTTCGAGGACGCCGCACAGCCGGCGCCGGGGAGGCTGCTGGTTGTCGGCGATCTGGTGCACAACCTCGCCGATCCAAGATTCACGCAGGTTGCAGGGCCGCCGCGGCCCAGCCGCGCGTTTTGGGCCAGAGCAGCGGATCAGTCTGAAGGCCGGAGACCGAAGCCCGAACTCGAGTTGCCGACGCTGGCCGGCAGCGGGAAGGAGGCAGAAGCGATCCTCAGGCTGTGGAAAGAGCACGGCCTTGCAGGGGATGCTTTGACCGGCTTCGACGCCACGGTGGAAAACCTGGAGCAAAGGCTGCATCAACCGCTGACGGACTTGCACTTCGCCACCCATCTTCTGCCGGCGCCGGGCGTGGAAGCCTATAGCAACCGAATCGCGGCTTCGTGGCCGAACCCGGTCCGGATTCTGTTTCCCGTCGGCGAGCCGTTTCTTGCACTTTCCCTGCGGCGCGACGGAGGCCGGGAGGGCCTGACTGCCGCTCACCTTGCGAATTTGCCCGGGGGACGGTACAGGGTCGTCCTGAACGGGTGTTCGACGGGGGCGGGGCCCGCACAGCCTGGCGCCGGAGTGCACAGCTTCGCCACGGCATGGCTGGCAGCAGGCGCTGTTTCCGTCGTGGCCAGCCTGTGGCAAGTGGCCGACGACGGGGTCTTTTTCGACTTCTACTACCGCCGTCTGCTGGAGGGGGCGCGGCCATCGGCTGCGCTCAAAGCCGCCCAAACCGCCATGATCCGCAGCGGAACATGGCGGGCCCAGCCCCGTTACTGGGCTGCCTACATTCACCTCGGGAAGGACTGATCCGAATGGTCTGGAACCCCGATGCTGGCAAGAAGAGCAACCCGCCGGACCCGCCGAGAGGCGGCCGGGATCCGGCGCCTGAGGCGCCGGAACCGCGCATGCCGAACCCGCGGTGGGCGCGCATCGTGGAAGGGGTGCGGGCCAATGACAGCGCGGCGATCGAGGAGTTGTACCGGCTGTTCTCCCGGGGCATTCGCTACTTCCTGTGCCGGCATCTGGGGCCCAACGATCTCGACGACCGGGTTCACGACACGTTTCTTGTGGTCGTACGGGCCATCCAGGCGGGCGGCTTGCGCGAGCCCGACCGGCTGATGGGTTTCGTCCGCACGATTGTGCGTCGCCAGATCGCCAACTACATCGAGGAAACGATGCAGCTACGGCGGGAGGCCGGCGAGCTGGAGCTGGGCGGGCGCATCGCAGACCACCGGAACGACCCTGAGCAGAATGTATTGCGCGAGCAACGCATCGAACTGATGCTCGAAGTGCTGCGGAGCATCTCGCCGCGCGACCGCGAGATCCTGACGCGTTTCTATCTTTACGAGCAGACGCAGGAGCAGATCTGCGAGGAGATGGGGCTGACCGAGACGCAGTTCCGGCTGCTGAAGTCGCGGGCGAAGGCGCGCTTCGGGGAATTGGGGCGGAAGAGGCTGGCGGCCGCGCCGCTGATGCGGCTGCTGCGGAAAGTCACCGGCGCCTGAGGCGGGAAGAGGCGGATTTCCCCACCTGTGTGTCTGATTTCTGACATGCCAGTTTGATATAGTGGGATCGATCCGCGCGTCGGCTGGTTCCCGCAAGGGGGGCCTGTGCCGGTGTTGCGGACGCCGCGAATCGCGGCCGCCAAAATCCCGTTCAGGTACACGGAGAGCCTCATGAAATACGGATTGAACATCCCCCCGTCAGGCGCGCTGGACTTTCTCAGCCTCGGCGCGCTGGTGCACCGCCTGGATCCCGGCATTGTGCCTTTCCGTAAAGCGACGGAGTGCCAGATCCACGTCTCCGGCGGCGAATACAACTGCGCGGCGAACCTGGCCGACTGCTTCGGCCTCAAGACGGGCATCGTCACGGCGATGGTGGACTACCCCATCGGCGACCTGATCGCCGAGCGGGTGCGCGCCATGGGCGTGCGCGCCTTTTACAAGCGCTTCAAGCACAACGGCGTGAACGGGCCGAACATGGCCACGGTTTATTCGGACCGCGGCTTCGGCGTGCGGCCGCCGGTGGTGTTCTACAACCGCTCCAACGAGGCGGCGGCGCAGCTGAAGCCGGGCGACTTCGACTGGAAGGCGATCTTCAGCGAAGGCGTGCGGTGGTTCCATTCCGGAGGCATCTTCGCCTCGCTTTCCGAGACGACGGGCGAGCTGATCATCGAAGCCATGCAGGCGGCCAAGGCGGCGGGCGCGGTGACCTCGTTCGATCTCAACTACCGGGCCAAGCTGTGGGGCATCTGGGGTGGACAGGAGAAGGCGGTGAGCGTGCTGGACCGGATCGTCCGCCACGTCGACGTGCTGGTGGGCAACGAAGAGGATCTCCAGCTGGGCCTCGGCATTCCCGGGCCCGAGGTGACGGCGAAGTCGAAGCTCGACCCGTCGGCCTTCATCGCCATGATGGGCGACGTGGCCAAGCGGTATCCGAACGTGAAGATCGTGGCGACGACGCTGCGCGAGGTCCACTCGACGAACCACCACAGCTGGAGCGCCGTGGCGTGGATCGAAGGCCAGACCGTCCAGGCGCCGACGGCGGAGCTGCCCGTCTACGACCGCGTGGGCGGCGGCGACGGCTTCGCCTCGGGCTTCTTCTACGGCCTTCTGACCGGCGAGGAGCCGACGGAGGCTGTGAAGCTGGGCTGGGCGCATGGCGCGTTGCTGACGACATTCCCCGGCGACACGACCATGGCCACGCTGGAACAGGTGCGCGCGTTCGCCAGGGGCGGCTCGGCGCGCATCCAAAGGTAAGTTTTCATGGGGTCCGGCGCAGGGCCGGGCCCGCGCTCGCAACTGCAATACTCAAAGAGGCTCAGGAGCCACCATGGCAGAACAACTATCGGATATCGGACTGGTCGGACTGGCCGTCATGGGCCAGAACCTCGCTTTGAACATCGCGGACCACGGGTTCCGCGTCTCCGTGTACAACCGCACCACGGCCACGATGGAGAAGTTCGTGGCGGAAAACCCGTCGACCCCGGGCGGGCTGGCCGGCTTCGCCGACCTGAAGGACTTCGTCGCCAGCCTGAAACGCCCGCGCAAGATCATCATCATGGTGAAGGCCGGCGCCCCCACGGATGCCGTCATCGAGCAGCTGGTGCCGCTGCTTGAGCCGGGCGACATCCTGATTGACGGCGGCAACGCCAACTGGAACGACACGATCCGGCGCGAGCGCGATCTGAAGGCGAAAGGCATCCGCTTCATAGGCTCCGGCGTGAGCGGCGGCGAGGAGGGCGCGCGCTTCGGCCCGTCGCTGATGCCGGGCGGCGACTACGAGGCCTACAAGGAGATCGAGCCGATCTGGACGGCCATCGCCGCCAAGGTGGATCCCGAAACGGGCAAGCCGCTCACCGGCGCCAGGCCCGGGCAGCCGGTCCAGGGCGGGGTGCCGTGCTGCACGTATATCGGACCGAACGGCGCCGGACACTACGTCAAGATGTGCCACAACGGCATCGAGTACGGCGACATGCAGATGATCAGCGAAGCCTACTGGATCATGACGCACGTGCTCGGCATGTCCGCGCCGGAGTGCAGCGAGGTCTTCGCCGAGTGGAACAAGGGCGTGCTCGACAGCTTCCTGATCGAGATCACCGCGGACATCCTTCAGCAGAAGGACCCGTACACGGGCGGATATCTGGTCGACTACATCCTCGACACGGCCGGACAGAAGGGCACGGGCAAGTGGACCTCGGTGAACGCGCTCGACATGGGCGTGCCCGCCAACACGATCGCCGAGAGCGTGTTCGCGCGGTTCATGTCGGCGCTGAAGGACGAGCGGGTGGCGGCGTCGAAAGTGTTGCAGGGGCCGCCTGCGAAGAAGTACGAGGGCGACCGGAAGGAGTTCCTCCAGGCGATCCACGACGCGCTGTACTGCTCGAAGATCTGTTCCTACGCGCAGGGCTTCCAGCTGATGCGCGAGGCGCAGAAGGAATACAACTGGACGCTGAAGTTCGGCGAGATCGCCATGATCTGGCGCGGCGGCTGCATCATCCGCGCGCGGTTCCTCCAGAAGATCAAGGAGGCGTTCGACCGCAACGCGCAGTTGCCGAACCTGCTGCTGGACCCGTACTTCAAGAGCGAGATCGACCGCTGCCAGTCGAACTGGCGCCGCGTGGTGGCCGAGTCCGCGCTGCGCGGGGTGCCCGTGCCGGCCTTCGCCTCGGCGCTGGCATACTATGACGGCTACCGCTCCGAGCGGCTGCCGGCGAACCTCATCCAGGGGCAGCGCGACTTCTTCGGCGCGCATACCTTCGAGCGCACGGACCGGCCGCGCGGCAAGTTCTTCCACGTCGACTGGCCGGAGCCCGGACGCCCGATTCTCGAAGTCTGAGGCTTGCCTGCTCGCCTGCGGGCGCCGTCCTGTCCGGGGCGGCGCCCGTTTCACGTTTCCGGGCCTGTTATCATCAAGACCACACAGAAAGCATGGTGGCGGCGATTTCCGTATTCATTCTGTCCGCGGCGGCAGCCATGGCGGGCCCGCCGGAGCCGGCCCTCGCAGCCCGGATGGCGAAGCTGGCCATCGAATGCGCGCATCGCGAGTATCCGAACAAGATCGCGCACGTGCTGAATTCGGACGCGGACGCGCGGCCGCCGCGGGAGCTGACGCCCGCCTTCTACGGCTGCTACGACTGGCATTCGGCCGTGCACGGCCACTGGCTGCTCGCGCGGCTGCTGCGCCTGTACCCCTACGAGCCGTTCGCTCCCGAGGCGCGGCGCGTGCTGGCGCGCAGCCTGACGGCGGAGAACCTGGCCGCCGAGGCGCGGTACCTGAACGGACCGGGGCGCCAGACTTTCGAGCGGCCTTACGGGCTGGCATGGCTGCTGCAACTGGCGGCGGAGTTGCGCGAGTGGGATGACATCGACGCGCGAAGGTGGTCCGGGTGGCTGAGGCCGCTCGAGGACGCCGCGGTGGCGCGCTTCACGGCGTGGCTGCCGAAACTCCCGCGCCCGGTGCGCTCCGGCGAGCATTCCAACACGGCCTTCGCGCTCGGGCTGGCGCTCGACTATGCGCGCACGGCCGGCCGCAAGGATTTCGAATCGCTGCTGGCGGAGCGGATCCGGGCCTTTTATCTCACGGACACAAGGTGCCCCTTGTCCTACGAGCCTTCCGGGGAGGATTTCCTCTCGCCGTGCCTGGCGGAAGCCGATGCCGTGCGGCGCGTGCTGCCGCCGGCGGAGTTCGCCGCGTGGCTCGCGCGCTTCCTGCCGCGCATCGACCTTGAGCCCACCCGCGTGACGGATGTCACCGATGGCAAGCTCTATCACCTGGCCGGACTGAACCTGTCGCGCGCGTGGATGCTGGATGGGATTGCGGCCGGGCTTCCGGAGGGGCACCCGCGGCGGGCGCCGCTCGGGCGGCTGGCGGCCCGGCTGGCCGAGGCAGGCTTTGCGGCGATCCGCGCCGAGCACTACGAAGGCGGCCACTGGCTGGGGTCGTTCGCCGTATATTACGCCACGCGGCGCGGCATCGCCGCGCCTCAGGCGGGCGTGTCTCCGTAGAGCTTCTGGAGCCGCGCGAGCTCCTTCTTCAGCGAGGCGAACGTGCCTGCGTAGGCAGGGTCGCCGGCGACGTTGCGCATTTCGCGCGGGTCCTTGCGCAGATCGAACAGCTCCCATTCGGGCGGCGTCTCTTCCTGGCGGCTGCCGGTGGCGCCGAGGGGCTTGCCGTAGTAGTACACGAGCTTGTGCGTGAGCGTGCGCACGCCATAATGCGCCGTCACTTCGTGGTCGCCGTCGAGGTGCATCCAGTAGCGGTAGTACATGGAGCGCCGCCAGTCGCGGGGGGTGCGCCCGGCGGCGTTGGGGCGGAAGCTGCGCCCCTGCATCCACGAGGGCGTTGGCAGGCCGGCGTAATCGAGGAACAGCGGGGCGAAATCGAGGTTCAGCACGATGTCGCGGTTCACCGTCCCGGGGCGGATCTCGCGCGGATAGCGAATGAGGAAAGGCATCCGCAGAGACTCCTCGTACATGAAGCGCTTGTCGTACCAGCCGTGATCGCCGAGGAAAAAGCCCTGGTCGGAGGTGTAGATCACCACGGTGTCCTGCTCGATGCCCTCCTCGCGCAGGCAGTCAAGCACGCGGCCCACGTTGTCGTCCACGCTTTGCACGCAACGCAGGTAGTCCTTGATGTAGAGCTGATACGCCCAGCGGCGCAGCGCGTTTCCGCGCAATTCCGGCGGGAAGTCCGTCTTCAGGTCGGAGCGCATCATATGCTCGCCGACGCGCATCTTCGCGCGCCGCGCAGCCGAGGCGCGCCCGGCGTAGTCGTCAAACAGGTTGTCCGGCTCCGGGATCGTTTCTCCATCGAACAGATGCGCGTATTTCGCCGGGGGCTGCCAGTTGCGGTGCGGCGCCTTGTGGTGGCACATGAGGAAGAACGGCCGGTCCTTCGGCCGGCGTTTCAGCCATTCGATGGCGAAGTCCCCGATGAGATCCGTGCAATAGCCGGCGTGCTTCCTGCGCTCGCCCATCTCGATGAACACCGGGTCGTGATAGGCGCCCTGGCCGGGGAGGATGTTCCAGTAGTCGAAGCCCGAGGGCTCCTTGTGCAGGTGCCATTTGCCGATGATCGCAGTGGCGTAGCCTGCCGCCCGGAGTTCCTTTGCGACGTTGGGCCGGGCCGGGTCGAGCGGATCGAGCAGCGTCCTGACGCCGTTGACGTGGCTGTACTGCCCGGTGAGGATGGTGGCGCGCGAAGGCGTGCAGATGGAGTTCGTGCAGAAGCAGTTGTCGAAGCGCGCGCCGCCCCGGGCGATGCGGTCGATGTTCGGCGTGCGGTTGATGCGGCTGCCGTAAGCGGAAATCGCGTGGGCGGCGTGATCGTCCGACATGATGAACAGGATGTTCGGCGGCGCCGCGCTTCTGGCGGCAGCCGCGGCGAGAGACGACAGGAGAAACTCTCTTCGCAGCACGCCCCTGATTCTAACCCCGGCGGCGGGGACCCGGCTGCGATGCGGCGCCGCAGGCGCTACACTCGAATCGCGGATGACGATTCTGGTTGCGGTTTTGCTGCTGGCGCCTCCGGAGGCGCAGGCGGCCTACGAAAGAGGGGTGGCGCTGTTCTCACAGAACCGCGCCGCGGAGGCCATCCCGCACTTTGCCGAGGCGGCGCGCCTCGCGCCGGACAACGCGCAGTACTGGAAGGCGCTGGGGGTGGCGCACGCGAAGATCGAGGACTATCACGGTTCGATCGAGCCGCTGCGCCGGGCCTGCGATCTGGCCCCCTCGCTGCCGGACGCCTGCTACTATCTTGGTCGCGCCTATTACGCCGCGGACCTGTACGAGAAGGCGATCGAGCCGCTGGAGCGGGCGCTGCGGCACGATCCGGTGAAAGGCCGCGTGGAGGCGGCTCTCGGGCAGTGCCACGAAGCGCTGCTCCGCTTTGACGAAGCCGAGCGGTGGTTCCGCTCGGCCATCCGGAGGAAGGATGCCGGGCGGCAGGCGGCGCATCTGGCTTATGCGCGGTTCCTGACGCGGCAAGGGCGGGCCGCCGAGGCCGTGCCGGTAGCGGAGGCGGCGCAGGAGCCGGAGACCCCGGAGGCGCGGTTCGAACTGGCTCTCGCGTTGTCGCAATGCGACCGGCTGGAAGAAGCGCTGCGCGCGGCCCAGCGGGCGCTGGAGCTGAGGCCGGACTACGAGGAGGCGTTCGTGCTGCGCGCGAAAATCCTGGCGCGGCTCAAGGCTCCGCCACCTCGATAATGCGCCCGGCGGGGAGGTTTTCGAGCGTCTGTTTCTTCCCCGACGGCCAGGTGATTTCCACGAAATCCGCCTTTGCCGCTTCGCCGAGGCCGAAGCGCACCGTCTTCTCGCTCGAGCACTGGTAGCCGGTGGAGGTGGTGACGTGGTTGTACTGCGCCATGCCGCCCGCCACCAGGCGGATCTTTGCGCCGATCGCGTCGCGGTTGCTCTTCGCGCCGGCAAGGCGGAAGCCAATCCAGTTGCGGCCCTCGCCCATGCGGTTGCGGTAGAGCTTGGCCGGCCCGTTCAGAACGCTGACCACGGCGTCGATGCGGCCGTCGCCGTCGAAATCGCCGAAGGCGGCGCCGCGGTGCTGCGCGGGCGTGCCGAACAGCATGCTCAGGAATGTCCTGCCCTTCTGGTTCAGGAAGAGCTGGTTGCGCTGCTTCGACGCGCGGCTCGAGAACAGCTCCGTGTTGTCCTGCACGTCGCCGTTGGCCGTGAAGATGTCCTTCCAGCCGTCGTTGTCGAAGTCCTGCACGCCGAGGCTCCAGCCGCTGTGGGGCAGCGAAGCCGCGCCGATGCGGCTGCGGTAGGTGATGTCCTGGAAGACGCCGTTGCCGAGGTTGCGGAACAGCGGGAAGGTTTCGTTGGCCAGCGCGGTGAAGAAGATGTCCGGCCAGCCGTCGTTGTCCAGATCGCGGAACTCGCCGCCCATGGTGGACAGGATCTTGCCGTCGTCGGCGATGGCGACCCCGGCCGCGAAGCCGACCTCGGTGAAGCGGCCGCCGCCGTCGTTGCGGAAGAGGAAATTCGGCATGGTGTCGTTGGTGACGAGGACGTCCGTCAGCCCGTCATTGTTGTAATCGGCAAACAGGATGGACATTCCCTTGCCGATTTTTCCGGCGATTCCGCTGATTTTCGAAATGTCGGTAAAAGTGCCGTCGCCGTTGTTTTTGAGCAGCGTGTTCGGCAGGCCCTCGTAATATTTCGGATGACAATACGTCCTGTATCCGGCCCGTTTGTCGCCGCAAAACGGCTCGGTTTTCGGGTTCCAGACGCAGTAATTCACGATAAACAGGTCCAGGTCACCGTCGTTGTCCATATCGAACCAGCCGGCGGAGATGGGCCAACGGGTGGCGGGGATACCGGCCTTTTTCGTCACATCCTCGAAGGTCCCGTCCCCGCGGTTGCGGTACAGGCGGCTGAAATGGACGCTGGTGACGAGCAGGTCGGTCCAGCCGTCGTTGTCGTAGTCGCCGGCGGCCACGCCCATGCCGTAGCCCTCGCCCGCGAGGCTGGCCTTCTCCGTCACGTCCTCGAAGCGCCAGTTTCCCAGGTTCCGGTACAGGCGGTTCCACCACTCCGGCCCCGACTTGACGAGGGACGGCTGCGGCGCTCCGTTGAGAAAGTAGATGTCGGGCAAGCTGTCGTTGTCGTAGTCAAACACGGCCACGCCGCCCGGCATGGTTTCGATCTGGTGCTTTTCCGGCGTGGCGGCGTTGCGGAGCGTGAACGGAACGGCGCCGGCCAGCTCCTCGAACGGCTCGGCGGATGGCGCCTGATAGCCGCCGAGGGCAAGAGCGGCGAGGGCCAGGGCGGCCCATGCGGCCGGCATAGGGGAAGCGACCCTGACGGGGTTCATCTGCCCTTATTGTGCATGACGGGCGGGGCCGCCTTCATTTCACCCGCCGCCAGCCGCCCCCTTCTTCCACTTCGATCGCCTGGTTCGTGTCGAGCAGCCCGACAGTCTGCACCAGGCCGGAAGGCCAGCGGATTTCGAGCGAATCCACGCGGCGCGCCTGACCAAGCCCGAAATGCTGGCGGCGCTGGCTGGTGGCGCCGAAGCCTTCCGAGCCTTTCACCTCCCGGAAAACAAGCAGGCTGCCGGAGCGCGCCGTCAGCCGGGCGCCGATGGCGTCGCGGTTGGATTTCACGGCTTTGAGGTCCACCTGCAACCAGGAATTCCGGTTCGCCTTGAGGTTCCGGTAAAACGCATTTCTGGCGAAATCACCGGGATAATGGCCTCCGAGCTGGGCGTAAATATCGAGGTCGCCGTCTTCCTCCCAGTCGATAAAGGCGACGCCGTGGCCCTTGTTTCCGGGGCGCTGGAATTTCACGAAATCGGTGAGATCGCTGAACGTTCCGTCGCCGTTGTTGCGGAAAAACCGGTTCGGCTCGAGCCGCGACATCTGCGGGTCGCCCACGCCCAGATACAGGTCCAGGTATCCGTCGTTGTCCAGATCGGCCACGCCGGCGCCCATGACGCCGACGGGGAAGTGCAGCCCGGCCTCGAAAGTGACATCGGTGAACGTGCCGTTGCGGTTGTTGCGGAAAAGGCGGCTCGAATCAGGATGGACGCGCGATTTGGGCACGACGTAGTCGATGCGCAGGGCGGCCACCACGGACTCCCACGCTGCGAGGCTCGTGGTGAGCGCGTCTGGCCAGCCGTCGTTGTTGTAGTCGAACAGGAAACAGACGAAGCCGTTGTGCGGCGGCTGCACGAGGCCGGCTTCGCGCGCCACGTTGCGGAACTTCCAGCCGCCAAGGTTGCGGTACAGGCGGTTCGGCGCCGGGTCGAGGCCGTTGACGAGGATGTCGACGCGCCCGTCGAGATCGTAGTCGCCCAGCGCGATGCCGATGGCGCCGTACTCGGGCGGTTCCACGATGCCAGCCTGCTTCGTCATGTTGGTGAAAGTGCCGTCGCCGTTGTTGCGGTAGATCTGCGGCACCGAGCCGTCTTTCAGCACGCCGTTGGCGATGGCCAGATCGGGCAGCCCGTCGTTGTCGAAATCGGCCCAGAGGGAAACGAAGCCGTCGCCCGGGTCGCCTGCGCCGGACTTGTCGGTGACTTCCTCGAAGCGTCCTCCGGCATTGTGAAAGAGGCGGTTCTTCATGGGGCCGCTCCAGCCGTTGAGCGAAATGTAGAGATCCGGAAGGCCGTCGTTGTCGTAGTCAACAAGATTGAGGCTGTAGCCGGAGGGCACGCGGGCGAGGCCAGCTTCGGCGGTGGCGTCGGTGAACCGGCGCCCGTCGTTGCGGTACACCCGGATGAATTCGCCGCTGCCGGCCTCGAACAGGTCGAGGTCGCCGTCGAGGTCGAAGTCCGCCCAGGCGGCGGTGCCGTTGCCGTCGTAGCGGTCGATGCCGAGCTGCGGGGCGATGTCCTCAAACTCGAGCAACGGCGCCTCGCCGGCCTGCGGCAGCAGCGGGCGGGCCGGGAACAGAAACTGCTTCGGGATCGGCGGGGCTTCGCCCGGCAGCTGGTCCATGGCAACTTTCAGCAGCCACTGGTCGACGTTGTTGTTGTTCACCTGGAGGGCCTGGTAGAAAAGCCGCGCAGCCTCGCCGTAATCCCCCATGCGGTAGTATGCGGCGCCCATCTCGCGCAGCAGTTCATGGACGAGCGCGGGCTCTTTGGTCCGCTCGAGGGCCTGCCGGAAGTAGAGCAGCGATTCGCGGAAGTTGCCCCTGCGGACCAGCGTTTTCGCCATCGTCGCCAGAGCGGTGAGCTCCTCGTTGCTGTAAGGCATCGAGCCGTCAATCACCTGTTCGAGCAGGTCGATGGACCGGTCCAGCCCGAGCAGCGGGTCGTGCGGCACCCGGCGGCCGGTGTCCTGCGAGAAGCGGACTTCGCCGCTCATCCAGTCGGAGAGGTTGAGCAGGAAGCCGTAGGCGTTGGGTTCGAGCTTCGCCACGCGGGCGGCGAGTTCATAGGCGAGATTGGGGTCGTAATAAAGCAGCTCGGCGCGGGCGTGAATGACCGCTTTGGCCTTCAGGGAGGGGATGTGGTTCGGGTCGCGGCGCAGGGCGGTGTCAAGCGCCTCCATGGCAAGGCTGAGCGCGGTGCGGCGCTTCGCGTAGTCCGTGCCGGAGTAGAAGTCGAGCAGGTAGCTGCGCGCCATCTGGTACCAGGTCATGGCGTCGCCGGCGCCGCCCTGGATGAGGCGCTGGAGCTCGCGGCGCGCCTCCTCGGTCTTGCCCTCGCGCAGCAGAAGGCGGGCCTTCCGCAAGGGGCCGGATTTTTCAGGCAGCGGCGCCGGGGGCGGTTGAGCCGGGCGGTGCGTCGAAGAGTGCTGCGCGGCGAGGCCCGCCAGTGCGGCGCCAGAAAGCAGGAGCGCCGTCAGGCCTGTCCGTATCGGAGAACCTTGACGCTTTCCCATGTCACCAGCCCGCTGGAGCCTGTGTCCCGCATCATCTCGTCGACGACCGGGAGGAAGGTTTCGATCTTCGCCTTCGAATCGACGATTTCGATGATGAAGGGCAAGTCTTCGCTGAGCCGCTCAAGCTTCGCCGTGTGCAGGCGGGAGGAGCGGCCGAAGCCCATGGGGCCGCGCAACACGGTAGCGCCCGCCATGTGGAGCTGCCGCGCCTTCAGCACGATCGCCTCGTACAGGGGGCGGCTGCCGCAGCGGTCGTTCTCGCCCAGGAAAATGCGCAACAATATGGCATCTTCAGGCAGTTCCATGGTCACAGCCTCTCATTCAGCAGCATAGCCGCCTGGTAGCCGGCCCACACGCCGGCCAGGCACAGCGCGGTACTCGATGCAATGTTCCACCCCGCGTAAGCCCACTCCCTGTCCTGCATCAGACGCAGGGTCTCCAAACTGAAAGTCGAGAAGGTGGTGTAGCCCCCGCAGAAGCCGGTCATGACGAACAGCCTCACATGGGGCGGCGCGATGATCCGGCCCTCAGGGCCGGTCAACGCCACGAAAAACCCGACAATCAACGCTCCGGTGACGTTCACGAACAGCGTGCCCCACGGAAAGGTTTCCCCGGCGAGGCGGGCCGCCACGCCCGAGAAAAAATACCGGAGCATGCCGCCGAGCGCCGCGCCGGCAGCAATCCACAAATAACTCACTTAACGATATCCTACTCCCGTGAGAACCATTGCCGCATTTCTGCTTGCCCTGCCGCTGCTGGCCCAGGAGCCGGCGGCGCTGCTCGAGACGAAGCTGACGGATCGGCTGCGACAGATCGACCAGCGGTTCGACGGCGTGATGGGCGTCGCCATCGTCGACCTGGCGTCCGGCAAGACGATGTCGCTCAACGGGGATATGGTGACCGCGCAGGCGAGCCTCATCAAGGTGCCGGTTCTGGCTGCCGCCTGGCAGAAGATCGAGTCCGGCGCGCTGGCGCTCGACCAGAAAGTGGAGCTGACGGAGAAAGACAAGGCGGGCGGCAGCGGGACGCTCGACGCGCGCCTCGGGCCAAAGCCGCTGGCCGTGACCGTCGAGGAGCTGCTCACGCTGATGATCCGCGACTCCGACAACACGGCTACCAACAAGATCATTGCGCTCGTCGGCATGGACAACGTGAACCAGTTGATGGCGCAGCTCGGGCTGCGCGCGACGCGTCTGCGCCGCGTGATGATGGACTCGGCGGCCGCCAAACGTAACGACGAGAACACCTCGACGCCGCTCGAGATGGCGCGTTTGCTCGAATTCATCTACCGCGAGCGGCTCATCAGCCGCAATGCGTCCCGGCGCATGATCGAGCTGCTGAAGCTCGTGCAGGCGGACTTCCGCGCGGCGCTGCCGCGGGGGGTCGAGTCGGCGTCGAAGCCGGGAGCCGTGCCGGGCGTGCGCACGGAGGCGGGCATTGTGTTTCTGCAAGGCCGGCCTTATATTCTCTCGGTGATGTGCACGATGATCGCGGGCAATGCGAACCCGATCCGCGACGTTGTGGAGGCGGTGCATTCATATTTCGTGCGCCTGGCGCAAAGCAACCGTTACGGGCACCGGGTGGCCGAGCCGATTTACTGAGAAACGCGCAGGGGCGCCGGCGCGTCCCTGCGGGCATGAAGGCGAAGGAGGACTCATGAACCGAGTAGCGATGCTTGCGATTGCCGCCGCGGCGGCGCTGTCCGCGCAGACGTGGCGGGGGGAGGAGGCGGTCATCCAGGCCAGCATGCGCGGCGGAGGGAGTCCGGACCGCGGCAAATGCACGGCCGAGGTGGAAGTCGACGGCGTGGCGGAGATCGGCATTCGCGGCAGCGAAGGCCGCATCCGCACCATCAGCGGCCAGCCGGCCACGTGGCGCCGGCTCGAGTGCACGGGGCCGATGCCCGCAACCCTGTCCGATTTCCGCTTCAAAGGCGTGGACGGGCGCGGGCGGCAGGCGTTGCTCGTGGACCCGCGTACGAACAACGGCCTTGCGGTGGTGCGCATCGAGGATCCGCAAGGCGGACGCGAGGGCTACACGTTTGACATCGAGTGGCGCGCCGGCGCCGACTGGAACAGCGGACGCACAGGAAGCTGGCGGCGCGAGCGCGGCCAGGACTGGAGCAGCGGCGTGGCCACCCTGCGGGCCGCGCTGCGCGGCGGCAGGGGCGACGGCGGCAAGTGCACCGCGGAGGTGGAAGTGGACGGCGTGGCCGAGGTGGGCATCCGCGGCGACACCGGTGAAATCCGGACCATCAGCGGGCAGCCGGCCACATGGCGGAGGCTCGAGTGCACGGGGCCTCTGCCGCCGAGGCCGGCGGATTTCCGCTTCCGCGGCGTGGACGGGCGCGGACGGCAGGAGCTGGTGGCGGATCCGCGCAGCAACCGCGGGCTTGCGGTGGTGCGAATCGAAGACCCGCAAGGGGGCCGCGAAGGCTATACGTTCGACATCGAGTGGCGCGGGCCAGGGGGCGGAATGACAGCGCCGGGCGGAACCTGGGGAACGGGACCGGACGGCGGTTGGGGCGGCGGCACAGGCAGCGGATGGGGCGGCGGAGGCTGGGGCTCGGGCTGGGGCCAAACGTTCACCTGGCGCGGGCGCGGCAACGGGATGTTTTCTCCGGAAAATGGCGCCGGATACGATCTGCGCGGCCTCTGGCTCAGCATGGATCGCGCGAGCGGCGAAGTCGAAATCCGTTTCGATTCCCGGCTCGGCGCCGACGTGCTGCGGTTCCGCGGGCGACTGGAGCGCATCAGCAACGATGTGATCGACGTGCGCCTGTACGAGGGCGTGAATCAGGGCGATGCAGCGCCGGCGGAAGGGCGCGCGCGGATTCTGCTGCGCGAGGGCAGCCGGGTTCGCTCGGTGGCGATCGACGGCATGGCGCGCGGCGTGCGCTTCCGGGTCACGTACAGCGAGTAGCGCTACGCTTCGGTGACGAGCTCGAAGCCGAGCAGGCGGCTCATGCGCTCGAGCGCGCGGGTGTGGTCGCCGTAGAAGATGACGCGGTGCAGCCCCGCCTGATAGTTCTCAAGCCATTTCTCGGCGTCCTTCACGCGCGTGCGGATCTGGCTGCGGCAGCCGCGGTCGCTGTCGCCGTAGCCGGTGACGACGGCCGTGGACACGAGCATGCGCTTCGGCCCGGCGAAGCGCGCGACGGTAATCGTTTCGTCGCACGGCATCAGCACCTGCAACACGGCGCCTTCGTGCGTCTCCAGATGATCGCGAATGATGTAAGGCGAGGCCGGCCCGTCCGGCCCCTTGAGCTTCGTCGCCGAAACGCAGTGGGCGTGGATCACTTCATTGCGGCTGAGGTCGAACACCGGGTCGCTGACGAAGCCCGGCACGCCGGCGTAGGAGGTGACCAGCATTTGCGTCACCGTCGAGTGCAGGTCCGCCTCGCAGACGCCATAGAGGCCCGCGTCGTTCAGCTTGCTCCAGCAGATGCAGGGATAGCCGGGCAGCGTGTTGGCGGCGAGGGTGCCGAAGCAGTCGATGGTGAACGCGTTGGCCTTCTCGGCGAGCATCATCGACTTCAGCGCCAGATGCATGCGCAGGCCCTTGACGATCTCTTCGGGCTTGGGTTCCACCACGCGGAGCGCGTTGCGCGTGAACTCTTCGGCGAGCCGCTGCGCTTCCCGTGCGTCCGCGGCCTGGAAGGCGCGCTTGATTTCCGCGCCGGGCACGAATTTGAACTCGGCCCCGAAGGCGGCCTTGTATTCCTCCGCTGCCTTGGCGCGGCTCGCCGGGTTCTCCGTGCCGACGAGCACCTTGCTTTTGCGCAGATGGTGCGCCGTGCGGAAGATGCGGAACCAGGGGTCGAGGTCGCCGTAGCTCGAAGAAGCGACGACATCCACGCGCCGGCCTGCCTTGCGCAGTCCCGCCACCGACGACCAGGAGTGCGTGGCGTATGGGCGCGAGAAGACGAGCACGGGCACGGGCGAGGCCTGGATCAGTTCGTTGAACCCGGGCGTCGGCTGCGTTAGCGGCAGCAGCAGAATGCCGTCGAGGTCCTGCTGGCGCGCGAGCCAGGCTTTCACCTCCTCCGGGCTGCGGAGCAGCTCGCCGCCGGAGAGCTCCACGAGGTGAGCGTTCTTGCGGGCGGCGACGGCGATCTGCGCCTCGACCTCCTTCCTCTCGGCTTCCACATCCAGCGTGGGCTTGGGCCAGTGGGGCGCGCCGGCCAGGTAGACGCGGGCGACGCGGGCGGGGCCGTTCCACGGCATGGATCGGAAGGCTTCGTATTCATCGGCTTTCAGCAAGCCGGAAAAGGGCAGCCCGCAGAGGGCCGCGTGGAACGTGCGTCGGGTAAGCATGGCAGGGGCCTCCTGATTTTCAGATCCTCGCATCCTGTTTATCGTTCCGGAGCCCCCGATGCAAGCCCGGGTCTATCTGCCAGAGGAGCCGAACCCGCCCGCGCCGCGGCGCGTCTCGCTCAGCTCGCACTCCACCCACTCGACGGCTTCGTAGCGCGCCACGACCATCTGCGCGATGCGGTCGCCCTTGTGCACGAGGTAGGGCGCGCGGCCGAGGTTCAGCAGGATGACGCGGATTTCGCCGCGGTAGCCGGGGTCGATGGTGGCCGGGGCGTTGGGCAGCGTGATCGCATGGCGAAGCGCCAGCCCGCTGCGCGGGCGGATTTGGGCTTCAAAGCCAGGCGGCAGTTCGATGGCCAGCCCGGTGGGCACCAGCGCGGGTACGCCCGGTTCGAGCAGGACGTCCTCGACGGCATGCAGGTCCAGCCCGGCGTCTTCTTCCGGCCCGTGCGCGTAGCGCGGGAGAACGGCGTCGGGATGCAGCAGGTTCACTCGGATGCGCACTGCCCGCTATGATAACAGCCGTGCCTCGCGTGATCACCACAGGGCCGATGCCGCCCGAGAAGCTTGCCTATGCGCTGGCCCGCTACAGCCGCTCGCCGGACTCGATCCGCGACTCGGTGGAGTGGGTGCGCGCACACGACTCTTCGAGATTCCTCGAAAGTTTCTACTTCCAGTACGGGCACGCCTCCATCGCCGACCTCGGCCACCTGGCCCTCTGTTTCGAGGGCATCAGCGAGCTCGCCGCGGTGGAGATCGAGGACGAGCCGCTGTGGGACGGGCAGGCGCGCTCGTCCCGCTACCAGGATTTCGCGCGCGGCGGGTTCGTGACCCCGCCGGAGGCGCAAGGGGATGCGGCGCAGATCTACGCGCAGGCCGCGCAACAACTGCTGGAGGCGTACCGCCGCCTGCACGCGCGCATGGTGGAGCACCTGAAATCGAAGCTGCCGCGCCCGGAATCGATGAAGCCCGACGCCTACGAGCGCAACATCGCCGCGCGCGCCTTCGATGTGGCGCGCTACCTGCTCTTTCTTGGCGTGCCCACCGGCGTCGGGCAAGTGACCAGCATCCGCACGCTCGAGCGGCAGATCCGCCGCTGGCGCGCCTCCGAATACGCCGAACTGCGCGAGATCGGCGAAGAGACCGCCGCCGCCTGCGCGCGTCCGCCCGAGGTGGAATGGGAGCCTGCGGCCAGGCCCGAGCCGCTCGCGCCGACGCTGGCGAAGTATGTGGATCCGGACCCGTACCCGACGGCGGCGCTTGCGGCGGTTTCGCAGTGGGCAAGCGCGAATCTGCCTGCATGGGACGGCGCGGAAACCGGCGCGGTGCGGCTGACACGCATCGACGAGCCTTTGGCGGGCATCGCCGCCACGCTGCTGTACAGCGTGACGGAGCGGCCCTTCGAGCCGCTGTATGAGACTGTGCGATCGTGGAACCGCGCGCGGCAGATGGAAGTGGTCGAAGCCGCGCTCGGGCCGCGCGGACGCCGCGACGAACTGTTGCGCGCCTTCCGGACCGCGCCTTATGCGTTCGATCTGCGCATCGACATCGGCGCCTACCGCGATCTGCACCGCCACCGCCGCTGCCATCAGACGCGGCAGGCGTGGACGTGGCGGCACGGCTTTGAAACGCCGGACGCGGTCCGCGAAGCCGGGCTGGACAGTGAGTACAACGCCGCGCTGGAAGCGGCGCGGCAAGCCGCCGGGCGGCTGCCAGCGAAGGTCTCCCATTACCTGCTGCCGTTCGCCGCGCGCGGGCGGTTCCTGTTCCAGATGGATTTCGCCGAGGCCGAATACATCATCCGCTTGCGCTCGGGCGTCAAGGGCCACTTCAGCTACCGCCGTGCGGCATGGGAGATGAAGCAGGAGATGGAGCGGGTGGAGCCGGAGCTGGGGCGTTTGATCGAAGCCACGCCGCCGTGGGTCGAGGACCCGCTCGTCCGTTGAAGCGCGCGGCTGTGATATTCCTGTCCTGAAGCCATGCAGGAAACATCCAGCCTTGCCGCCGCGCTCACGGTGGTCGCCGGGGGCGTGCTGCACGGCAGCTTCGCGCTGCCCATGAAGAGAATGGCCGCGTGGAAGTGGGAAAACACGTGGCTCGTGTATTCGGTCAGCGGCCTGGTGGTGCTGCCGCTGCTGCTGGCGCTCGTCACCGTGCCGCAGTTTTTCGGGGCGGTGGCTGCCACCAGCCCGGCTGTGCTCGCGCTGATCGTGGCCTGCGGCGTCGGCTGGGGCGCCGGCTCCACGCTGTTCGGGCTCGCCATCGACCGCGTGGGCATGGCGCTGACCTTCGCCATCGTGCTCGGCATCACGTCGAGCCTCGGGTCGCTGCTGCCGCTGCTGATACAAAACCCGGAAGAATTGTTCTCGCGGCGCGGACAGATCCTGCTGGCCGGGCTGGCGCTCGTCATCGCCGGCATCATCGTCTGCTCCAAAGCCGGCGCGCTGCGGGAGCAGAAGCAAAACGAGCAGGCCGGGCGAGCGCAGAAGCGCGGCGGCGTGTTCACCGGGCTGTTGATCTGCATCGCCTCAGGCGTGCTGTCGCCGGCATTGAACTTCGGCTTCGTCTTCGGCGAGCCGCTCAAGCAGGAAGCGATCCGCCTGGGCGCCAGCCCGGACTTCGCCGGCAACGCCCTCTGGGCGCTGGCGCTGGCGGGCGGGTTCTTCGTCAACGCGGGCTACTCGGTGTATCTGCTCGGCAGGAACCGCACGTGGGGCGTCTATTCGGGCGCCGGCACGCGCGGCTGGTATTGGGCGGGCGCGGCGCTGATGGGCTTGCTGTGGTATAGCGGCGTCAGCATCTACGGCATGGGCGCGGCGGCGATGGGGAGGCTGGGCGGCGTGCTCGGCTGGCCGATCTTCATGAGCACGGTGATCATCATGGCCAACGTTTGGGGCGCAGTGACGGGCGAGTGGAAAGGCGCCGGCGCGCGCGCAACGCGGCTGATGTGGGCGGGCGTCGTGATCCTGGTGGCCGCCATCGCCGTCATCGCGCAGGCGAACTGAACCTGTGGCGAACAGGCAAGGCTCCTTCGGCGCCTGGCCTGACAGCCTGTCGCGCTGAAGCCGCAGCCTGGTTTCGTCACGCCGGTGGCATCCGAAACCCGTTTCGGACGTCCGCCTCCGCAGGTCAGCTCAAAAGCCCGCACTGGCGGATCTTGCCCGTTGCATACCTGGAATTCGGAACCTTGGCCAGGCCCGGCCTGCATGCCGGCACAACAGAGAACAACCCAGCCTTGCACACCCCCTGATCAGCCTCCGGGGCCGTCGTTCAGACCGCCGGTCCCACCAGTGCCCTCACGCCCCCGCCCGGAATGGCCCGCCAGATGCGGCACGGCGGGTTCAGGCATCGGCCGTTTGTACAGCGCAACAAGCACTGACATCGGGCCTCGGCAACCGGAACGGGAGCCATGACTGCCCGATAGCAGGTTCTGTTCCCCGTGTCCTGGGGGATCCGGCTACGGACGCAATTGCATGAATCAATCCCTTGTGCGACGCAGACTGCGGACAGGCCAATCATCGCGATCACAAGCGGAAAAAACCTCGTTTCAGTTCATATTGCGAGGTTCCGGAATCGAACCCCCGACAACCTGACTTTCCCAGATCAAAAACTCTACTTCATTCCGGGCGCGGTCCAGCATGTTCAACAGGATCCCGGCGTTGACCGCAAGGCGCCTTTTGTAATGGGCCTCAGCGACGTTGTCTGCCAGCAATGCCACGACATCGATCGTCTCGTTGATTCTCGCAAGGTACTCCCGCCTCGCCTCCCCGGACATTGCCAGAACATTCTCACGCAGTTCCCGTTCCGCCCGGATGCATAACCGAAGCCCGGTCTGGAGTCCGCCGTTGTCGGGGCCGAGAAGCACCCCGTCATCCAAGATCACGGCGTCGAGCAGGATCCGGATCTCCGCGCTCCCGGCAAATTCCGCAGCCCGCCTCTGCACATCCATCGACGCCCTCCTGGGCATCCACCATCACGAGCCTTTCACGAAGAACGCGCGACTCCCCAAAAGGACCCATCAGAATACTTTGACCCGGATGAGGTTCGCGCCTGTCAACGTTCCGGGTCGTGAGCCAAAGCGAGCTCAGCGATGTGTTTTGTCCGCCGGCGCTCACGCGCTCGTAGCGGATCATCACCGCGACCAGAGCCCTCGTGGAGCTGTTCTTCACAAGAACCGGCCAAGGCTCGACCGGGTGGAGCGCAGCCAATCCTGCCGGATCGACTCCCCTGCTTATCGCAGCCCGAGATTCCGGACTGCCAGAGCAAACCAGCTCGACGCCGGATCCGGGAAGGCATTGGCGGGAAACGCGGGCTTGCGAGCCCGGCGACATGGCAACCAGCAGACCCGAAATCATCCGGATGGTTTTGTGCGCCGAAAAAGAGCAATTCGACAGACTGGCCATGCCGGAAGATTACCCCCTTCAGTTGCCAGTCAATCCTGTTTTTCGATTCCCGGACGATCTTCGTTGCTTCACCGGACGCCGGCAGGAACTGCGCCGTCGCCCGAAGTTCGCCGCGACACAGCGTCGAGCGCGTGAAGCTCCGGTTCAGCGGAGCGGCCGGAAGCCTGATGCGCGGTCCCCCGCGCGGCCCGGCTCATCCTGGGGGTGGAACGCCGCTCGCGACTCGGCGCCGCAGACCGGTTAACGCGGCGGGCCCGAACCGCCGCGCACCGGAACGGCCCTCGGGAAAGCAAGATCGGTGTTTTTTGTTTCGGGCAAGAGGAAGACGAGCGCCGCTGCGGCGAGGAAGAAGCCGGAGTTGACCGCGAGCGCGGCGCCCACGCCCTGGCGGTCCGCCAGCGCGCCGACCAGGACCGGCGCCAGCGCCGACAGCCCCCGCCCGAAGTTGTAGGCGAAGCCCTGCCCCGCGCCGCGCACCGCCGTCGGGTACAGTTCGGCGAGCATCGCGCCGAACAGCGAGAAGAAGCCTGTTCCAAAGAACCCGATCAGGGGGCCCATCCAGAAGAGCAGTTCCGGCCAGTGGCGCGGCGCCATGCCGTAGAGCGGCGTGAGCAACGCCGCCGCCAGCACGTAGAAAGCGAACGCCGGGCGCCGCCCGAAACGGTCCGCCAGCACGCCGAAGCACAGGTATCCGGCAAACGCGCCCGCCTGCACCGCGAAGACGAAGCCGCTGGTGCGTACGATGGTCATTCCCGCGCCGCCTTCGCTCGCCGGCAGGGAGAGGAAGCCGGGCAGCCAGGTGAACAGACCCCAGTAGGCGAACAGCACGCTGGTGGCGAGAGTGGTCGCCAGCACGGTGAAGCGCAGGTGCGGCGGGCGGAAGATGGCATTCCACGGGGTGCGGGCGCGCTGCTCGCGCCACACCTGCGGCTCTTCCACCTTGCGCCGGATGTAGAGCGTGAGGAGCGCGGGCAGCACGCCGACAAGGAACAGCGCACGCCAGCCAAAGCGCGGCAGAATCAGCGCCGTCACCCCCGCTGCCGCCATGTAGCCCAGCGCCCAGCCCGACTGCATGAAGCTGGCCGCCTTGGCGCGGTGCTCTGCGGGCCACCACTCGGCGACGAGAGTCGCGCCGGCGCTCCACTCGCCGCCCAGCCCCAGCCCGACGAGCGCGCGCCAGAACACCAGATCGGCAAGCCCGCGCGAAGTGGCCGTGCCCGCCGAGGCGAGCGAATAGAGCAGGATGGTGTAGATCAGCGTCTGTCTGCGTCCGATGCGGTCGCTGAGGAAGCCGGCGGCGACGCCGCCTGCGGCGCTGGCAAGCAGCGTGGCGGAAGCCGCCAGCCCCGCTTGAGCGTTTGTCCAGCCGAACTCCTGCCGGAGCGACGCCAGCGCGAAGACGTACAGCAGCACGTCCATCGCGTCGAGCAGGAAGCCGAGTTGCGCCGCCCAGAGCGCGCGCCAGCGCGGCGTGCTGAAGATGCCCTCGAAGAATCGCAACGTGGCGCCAGTATAGCGCCGCGACTATTCGTAGTGCAGCGCTTCGATCGGGTCGAGCCGCGCCGCGCGGATCGCCGGCGCGAGCGCCGCTGCCACTCCGACGGCGAACAGCACGCCCATCGAAACGAGGATGGGCTTCAGGCCGACGATCAGGCGGATGTCGCCAACGCCGGTCGTGTCCTTGAACGCAGGACCGAGGAAAGGCATGGAGCCGATCACCGCCGTGGCGCCGTAGCCGAAAAGCACGCCGAGGGCGCCTCCGGCGAGCACGACCAGCACCGCCTCGCAGAGGAACTGCCGCAGGATGACGCCCCGCGGCGCGCCCAGCGCCTGCACGGTGCCGATCTCGCGCGTGCGCTCGAGCACCGACGCGAGCATGATGTTGGCGAGGCCCACGCCCCCGATGGCGAGGGTGAGCGCGCCGATGAAGCCGAGCAACAGCTTCACGGCGAGCGACATGCCGGTGATGATGTTCATGAACTTGGAGAAGGCGAGGATTTCCACGGCCTTTTCATCGGCAGGGGAGAAGCGGTGCAGTTCGGCGAGCTTCGCCCGCACCATCTGCATCGCGCGGTCGCGCGAGTCCGGTGTGGCGGGCCGCCAGACATAATACCGAGGATACTGGATGTCTCCAAACACGGAAAACGTCTCGTAAGGGATGAAAATGCACTGGTTATCCCGGCGGTTATAGTTGGAAATCTGGAGCTTGTTATCCATGACGCCGATGACGGTGAACCGCAGGCCGTTGAGAACAATTTCCTCGTTCACCGCCGGCGCGCCGCCGAAGACCTCCCTGGCCACTTCGTAGCCGAGCACCGCCACGCGGTGGCGGCGCAGGCGGTCGTCCTCGTTGATCCAGCGGCCGTCGGTTATCCGGATGTTGCGGATGATGCTGTATTCGGGCCAGACGGCCCGGATCGTGGCTTCCTTTTCCCGGTTCCGGTAGTGCAATTTGAGCCCGTGCTGCATGATTTCCGGGGAGAGGAATTCGACCAGCGGCACGCTTTCCTTGAGAACTTGCGCGTGATCGTATTCCAGCCGGATCTTGCGGCCGGTGCGCATGCCGCCCGCCTGCTGGCTGGTTTGCCCGCCGAAGGTGATGATGAGGTCCTGCCCGACGGCGGTGAAAGCCTTGACGAGCGCGCGCTCGAAACCGTCGCCGAAGCTCATCAGGATGACGAAGCATGCCACGCCCCACGCCAGGCTGAGCGTCGTGAACAGCGTGCGGTGGCGGTAGAAGCGCAGCGCTGCGAGGCTTTCGGAGAAGATAAAACGCCACCCCATGGGTCACCTCTCGTAGCGCAGCGCTTCCACCGGCGTCAGGCGCGCCGCGCGCCGCGCAGGCGGCAGCGCCGACAGCACGGCGACCGTGCCCAGCGCGAGCGTCGCCAGCGCGAGTGTCTTCCACTGGATGGGCAGCCCGGCGAACATGGCGGGGAGCGGAAGCGAATTGACCGCCCCGGAGATGGCCAGGGTCAGCGCCAGCCCGGCGGCGCCGCTCAGCCCCGCCAGCAGGACGCCTTCGAGAAAGAAATCGAGCAGGATGCGCCGGCGCGTGGCGCCCAGCGCCTTCTTGAGGCCGATTTCGTTGGTCCGCTCGGCCACGGCGATCATCATCGTGTTCATCACGCCGATGCCGCCAAGGGAAAGGGTGATCAGCGCGATGGCGCCGAGAAAGATTTCCGTCGCGTTGAAGATGGCGTCGAACATTTGCGCGCTTTCAATCGAATCGAAAATCCGGAGCGCGCCCTTGTCGGTGGGCGAGAAGCCGTGCGCGCGGGCGAGCACGGCGCGCACCTGGGCCTGCGCCTCCTCCCACTTCGAGATGTCCGCCGGGCGGTAGAGAAACCCGTAGACGCGATGCTCGGCGTATGCCTGCCTGTCGGACGGCGCGTCGCGCAGCAGGGTGGTGTGCGGGATGAGGATCTTGTCGTTGTCCCATCCGTCGTAGGAGCTGTTCTGCTCCTTCTCGCTCATCACGCCGATGACTTCGAACGGGTAGTTGTTGATGTAGATCCGTTCCCCGACGGGGCGCGGGTTGCGTTCGAAGAGCTGCTTGCGCACGCTGGCCCCCAGCACGGCCACGCGCCGCGCCTCGCGCACATCGGCCTCCGAGACCGTGCGGCCGAGCTCGACGGGCAGGTTCCGCAGCTTGAGGTATTCAGGATTCACGCCGACGGTGAGGAAGCGCCCGGCGTTGGTCGCGCTGCGCGCGGCGACGTCCCACGTCTTGTGTTCCGCGGAGATGACGGCCACGGCGGGGCAGTTGGCCCGGATCAGTTCGATGTCGGACTCGCGCAGCCGGATCTGCCGCCCGGCCCTCTGCCCGCCGGCCTGTTCCTCGGTGACGCCGCCGAAGACGAAGACGATGTTGTCGCCGATCTGCGACATGTTCTTGCGCTGGCCCTGGCGGAAGCCGTCCGACAGCGCCGACATCAGCACGAGCGAGGCGATTCCCCAGGCGATGCCGAACAGCGTGAGGAAGCTGCGCAGCTTGTTGCGGCGGATGTTCCACAGAGTCTGCCGCAGCAGATCCGCGGCAAGCTCGCCGGCGTGCATCCTCCGCCTCGGCGCCTCCAGGGCGATCCTTGCGGCAATGGCGGCAGGGCGGGGCTCGGCAATGCTGGTCACGTTGTTGTCCTGCACATGGAAATACGCACCTCGGCGGCGCGGGTTCCGCAGTTGTTACATGCCGCGCGCATCCGGGCTTCTGGCAGAATATGGACCATGCAGTCCGGCAGGCGGCGCGAGGACGAGAAGACAATTCGCACGGGAATTGTTTTCGACGCCCGCTGCCTGCTCCACAAGCCGCCGCCGGAACACCCGGAGTCCCCGGATCGGCTCCGCGCATTACAACGCCGGCTGGAACAGGAGGGATTACTGGCCCGGCTGGCGGCCATCCCGGCGCGGGAGGCGGGCGACGACGACTTGCACCTGTGCCACACGCGCGCCTATCTGGCCACGGTGCAGAAAGACATCGCCCGGCGCGCGCCGATGCTCAGCACCGGCGACACGCAGCTCAGCCAGCATGCCGACTTGAGTGCGCGGCTGGCCGCCGGGGCGGCCATGGCGGCGGTGGATGCGGTGATGTCCGGACGCGTGCGCAATGCGTTTGCCGCCGTGCGCCCCCCGGGGCACCACGCGACGCTTTCGCGCGGCATGGGTTTCTGCCTCTACAACAATGTCGCCATTGCCGCGCGCCATGCGCGCCGTGCCTGGGGCGTCGACCGCGTCCTGATCGTCGATTGGGACGTGCATCACGGCAATGGCACGCAGGACATTTTTTACGACGACCCCAGCGTGTTCTTCTTCAGCACGCACCAGGCGCCGTGGTATCCCGGCACGGGTTGGCCCGACGAGACGGGCGACGGCCCGGCGCGCGGAACCACGTTGAATTGCCCGTTCCCCGCGGGTGCCGGCCGGCGGGAGATTCTGGGCGCGTTCCGCCGCAAGCTGGCCCCGGCGATGGAGTGGTTCCGCCCCGCGCTGGTGCTGGTGTCGGCAGGCTTCGATTCGAGGCAGCGCGATCCGCTGGGTCTGTTCCGGCTGCGGGACGAGGACTTCGCTGAAATGACGGAGATCGTGCTCGAGATCGCCGATCGGTGGGCCGGGGGCCGGGTCGTCAGCGTTCTGGAAGGGGGGTACTCTCTGGAAGGGATGCCGGGGGCTGTGGCGGCCCATGTGCGGGTGCTGGCCGGGATCGCGAGCAGGTGATGGGGCAGGGTGCGGGCATTTGGCGGGGTGGTCAATCCGGGGGCGCTGGAGACGCACAGAAACGCCCTTTTCGGGCTGTTCGGGTTGTGGGGGAGCGGGAGGGGGGCGGATGGGGGAAATCCCTCCCGCTCCTGGCGGGTGGTGGAGCCTTAAATATAGCAAACTCGTGAAAAAATGTAAAGGGTCCGCGTCTCGGAAATTTCCTCCCCAACGAAACCCACGAAAAATGGGGTCAGACACCCAATGCACCTTTTTCCTGGCACCTGTTTTGCCGACGTTTCCACAACATATTGGGGGGTCTCCCCCCAGGAAGCCGAGCGTCGTGCCGAACTCTCGCCTTCGGATGCCGCTCCATGGCGCCGACCCCTTGGCTCCAGCCCCTTCTGTAAAGTTCGACATCCCGTTTGGAATCAATTCCTTGCGCCCCATCGCTCGCGATGCCAACCGGTTCGCGGCCGGAACTGGCCGGCGAAACCGGAAAAGGTGCATTGGGTGTCTGACCCCATTTCCGGGCTAGACTGGTGGTCTGTCCGGCATGGAAGAATCACGGCCACGGCGGCAATGGCTCGAGCGGTGCCGGGAATGGGTCCGGCCCTGGTACCTGCGCGGCTTCTACTTCCGCCTGCACCCGGAGCGCCGCCCGCCCGAATTCTCCGGCTGCTGGACCGTCCCCCACGAATTCCAGGACGCCCCGCCTCACCTGGACATTCCTTCCCCGCACCCCGAGCTTCCGGATGTCCTGATCCTGCCCATGACCGACTGGCACCACCGCCTCCAGCGCAGCCAGCGGTTGGCCATGGCGCTGGCGCAACTCGGCCGCCGTTGTTTCCTGCTGAATCCGCATCTGGGCCGCGAATACCCGCAGTCACCCTGGCGCCGCCGCCCGCCGGCTCTGGCCCAGCTTGCGGAACGCGTTTACGAGATTCACGCCCCGCTGCCGGCGGAGCCAGTGTTTCACCACCGTCTGCTGAAGCCGTCCGAATCCCGCGCCGTTGCCGATGCCATCGACTGGGCTCTCCGGCGGGCGGGCACGCAGCGGCTGGACATTCTCTTCGCTCTGCCCACCTGGAAGGATTGCGCCGTCGAACTGCGCCGCCCCTGGCACGCTCTGCTCGCCTACGACTGTCACGACTGGCTCGCCGGTTTCCCGAACATGGCGCGCGTCATTGTCGATGCCGAGCCGAAGTCCATGGCCGTCTCGGATCTGGTTCTGTTCTGCTCCTCGGGGCTGAAGGAGCTGTACACCTCACGGCTGCCCGAGATCCGCACCCGCGCCCACTTTGTCGGCAACGGGATCCCGGACTGGCCGGAACCCCCGAAATCCCGGCCGCAGTCTCCCGTCGTGGGTTATGTGGGGGCGCTGGAAACGTGGTTCTGGACGGAGGCGGTCCGGGAGGCGGCGCGGCGCCTTCCCCAAGCGCAATTCCTCCTTGCCGGCGATCCCTGCGCGAGCGTCCGCGCGTCGCTGGAGGAGCTGCCCAACGTGACGCTCCGGGGAGAAATCCCGGCCCGCGATGTGCCCGCTTGCCTGGCTGGCTGCCGCGTGGGGCTGATTCCGCGCACGAGCGCGCTGTCGCGCTACATGGCGCCGATCAAGGTGTTCGAGTATTTCTGGTTCGGCCTGCCGGTGGTCTCCGGAAGGATGCCGGAACTGGATCGCTTCGGCCCGCTGGTCTATCAGGCATCCACGCCAGACGAGTTCGCCCGCGCCGTGGAGGAGGCCCTGGCAGAGAACGATCCTGCCCGGGAAGAGGCTCGCCGCGCTGAAGCCCGCGCCGCCACGTGGCGGCGGCGCGCCGAGGCGTTGAACGAGCTGCTCGTCGAGACGCGGCGCCGCAGCGGCGGCCGGGTATCATAAAGCTCAGGACATGAACTGGCAGGGCAAGCGCGTGGTCGTCACCGGGGCGGATGGTTTCATCGGCTCGCATCTGGCCGAGCAGCTCCACGCGGCCGGCGCCGAGGTGACCGCCCTCTCGCTGTACAATTCGTTCAATTCGTGGGGCTGGCTCGAAGAGATCCCCTGCCTTCCGGCGATCCGCGTGGTCACCGGCGACATCCGCGATCCTCACTTCTGCGAGGAGCTGCTGCGCGGCGCCGAGGTTGTCTTCCATCTGGCCGCGCTCATTCCGATCCCCTACAGCTACCGCGCCCCGGCGAGTTTCGTCGAAACGAACGTCCATGGCACGCTGAACCTTTGCCAGGCGGCCCGCCGCCACGGCGTGGAGAGATTCGTCCATACGTCGACCAGCGAAGTCTACGGCACGGCGCGCTACGTGCCCATCGACGAGTCCCACCCCCTTTGCGGCCAGTCGCCGTACGCGGCAAGCAAAATCGGCGCGGACGCCATTGCCCTCAGCTTCTACTATTCGTTTTCGTTGCCGGTGGTGGTGGCCCGCCCGTTCAATACCTTCGGGCCGCGGCAGTCGGCGCGGGCCGTGATTCCCACGATCATCTCCCAGATCGCCGCCGGGCGCAGCCGCATCCGCCTCGGCGACGCCACCACCACGCGCGACTTCACCTTTGTCGAGGACACCTGCCGCGGTCTGATGGCCGTGGCCGGCGCGCCCAACGGCTGCGGCGAGGTTTTCAACATCGGCACCGGCCGCGAGATCAGCATCGAAGAGCTGCACCGGCTCATCGCCCGCCTGATGCAGCGCGAGGTGGAAGTCGAACAGGATCCCGAACGCCTGCGGCCGGAGAAAAGCGAGGTCCGGCGCCTGCTTTGCGACGCATCCAGGCTCCGCGCGGCCACCGGCTGGGCGCCCTCGGTGACGCTTGAAGAGGGACTCGCGCGGACCATCGAATGGTTCTCCGATCCGGCCAACCTCAGGCGCTACAAGACGGAGATCTACAATGTCTGACCGCGCCGTCATTCTGGCAGGAGGGCAGGGAACGCGGCTGCGGCCTTACACCGTCGTCCTGCCGAAGCCGCTGATGCCGGTCTGCGAGTACCCGATCCTGGAAGTGGTCGTCCGGCAGCTGGCCCGCCACAACTTCCGCCATATCACCATGGCGGTGAACCACCAGGCCGAGCTGATCCGCGCCTTCTTCGGCGACGGCGACAAGTGGAACCTGCGCATCGACTACTCGCTGGAAAGCCAGCCTCTCAGCACCATGGGGCCGCTGCGGCTGATTCCCGATCTGCCCGAGCATTTCCTCGTGATGAACGGCGACGTGCTCACCGACCTCGATTTCCGCGAGTTCCTCACCGGCCACATCCGCGCAGGCCGCGCTTTCACCATCGCCGCCAGCCGCCGCGTGCAGGTGATCGACTACGGCGTGCTGGAGGTCGACGGCGCGGGCCTGCTGCGCGGCTTTCATGAAAAGCCGTCGTCCACGTATCTGGTCAGCATGGGCATTTACGCCGTCAGCCGCCGGGCGCTTGACTTCATCCCCGAAGGCCGGCGCTACGGCTTCGACGACCTGATGCGCGACATGCTGGCCGCGGGCGAGCCCGTCCACGTGCAGGAGCACCCCGGCTACTGGCGCGACATCGGCCGCCCCGATGACTACATGCAAGCCATCGAGGAATTCGAGGGCCCGTTGAAGCAGGTGCTGCTGCCTTGAAGATCCTCGTAACCGGCGCCCAGGGATTTGTCGGCTCGCATCTCATGCCCCGGCTCCGCGCGCTGGGCCACGACGCGGCGGGCTTCGACATCGAGCAGGGCGATCTGGCGCGAACCATGCCGGATGCGGACGCGGATGCGGTGATTCATCTCGCCGCCCGCTCCTCTGTCGTGGAGAGCTGGAACGACCCTCCCTCGTTCTACGAAGCCAACGTGCTGGGCACGGCGCGGATTCTCGAGTTCTGCCGCCGCCGCGGCGCGCGGCTCGTCTTTGTCAGCTCCTACGTTTACGGCCGCCCCCGATACCTTCCCGTGGACGAGGATCATCCGCTGGAAGCGTTCAACCCTTACGGCCACAGCAAGATCCTCGCCGAGGAGGCAGCGCGATACTACAGCCGCGCGTTCGGGGTCCCGCTGGCCATCGTGCGGCCTTTCAACCTCTACGGCCCCGGCCAGAGCCGGCAGTTCCTGGTGCCGACGCTGATCGAACAGGTTCTGGATCCAGCGCGGCCTTCCATCGAGGTGATGGACGCGCGCCCGCGCCGCGACTTTCTCTTTATCGATGACTTCATCGATCTGCTGGCGCGCCTCGCCGACACCGGCAAGCAGGGCGTTTTCAACGCGGGCAGCGGCGCCTCGACCTCGATCGGGGAGCTGGTTCGCCTCCTGTGCGAGCTGGCCGGCGTCGACAAGATGCTCGTGGATCTGGGCAAGCCCCGGGCCGAGGAGGTCCTCGACATGTATGCCGCCGTGGGGCGCGCCCGCGCCGAGCTCGGCTGGCAGCCGCGCACGCCGCTGCGGGAGGGGCTGGCGCAAACACTGGCGCAATGGCCCAAACCGGTCGGGGGACAATAGGAGCCCGCCCCCGGCCCGGTTCCCATCCGGCGCTCAGGGCACGAAGCGGTAGCCCACGCCGCGCACCGTCTGGATCCACCGCGGCGCCTGGGGGGTGTCCTCGAGCTTCTGCCGCAGCCAGGCCACATGGACATCCACCGTGCGCGAGGTGACTCCGGAGGCGTATTCCCAGACGGCTTGCAGGAGTTTTTCCCGCGGCACGGCCTGCCCGCGGTGCTCCACGAGATACCGGAGCAATTGCAGCTCCTTGCCTGCGAGCGCCACGGGGCGGCCCGCCTTGGTCGCCACGCCGTGTTCGAAATCGACCGCCACGTCGCCGAACTCGAAGCGCGCCAGCGTCCCCCAGGAGGCTTTGCGCGACCGCCGCAGCAGGGCCTCGATGCGCGCCATCAGCTCGGCGGGGGCGAACGGCTTGGCCAGATAATCGTCGGCGCCCGCTCGGAGCCCCACCACGCGGTCGGCCACCTGCCCGCGCGCCGTCAGCATCAGGATGGCCGACTCGCACCCCTGCCGCCGCAGCTCCTGGCACACCTCGAAACCGTTCTTGCCCGGCAGCATGACATCCAGCACGAGCAGGTCGTAGCGGTCTTCGAGCGCTTTCTTCAGGCCTCCGGGCCCGTCGCCGGCCGAGTCCACCTCATAGCCCTCCGCGGCGAGCAGGTCCGTGAGGGTCAGCACAAGCCCCGGCTCGTCCTCGACGACGAGAATGCGCGCGCTCATCCTCTCACGCCTCCGGCGGAAACGCTCTGCGCCTCCTCGGTGGCGGGCTGCGCCGCGCGGAGGCGCAGAATGAACTCCGTCCGCTCGCCTGGCCGGCTCCGGGCCTCGACTTCGCCGCCGAAGGACTCCACCGCGCTCTTCACCAGGGCCAGCCCGAGACCCGTTCCGTGCAACTGGTCATCGATGGCGCGGCGGCCGCGGAAAAACGGCTCGAAGACGTGAGGCAGCTCTTCCGCCGGAATACCGGGGCCGTCATCGGCCACGCGGATTTCCACCCCGGCGGGGCCGCCGGAGGCGGTGACCCATACGCGGCCGCCGCCGTACTTGATCGCGTTCGAGACCAGGTTCCGGATGCACTGGGCCAGCGCCCGCGGCTCGGCGAGAACCGGCGGCAGCGTTTCCGCGACCCGCGTCTCCAGGCGGCAGCCGGACTCCTCAAGCAGCGGCTGGCAGGAGGCGACCGCTTCCCGCACCGCCCCGGCCACGGGCACCGGCTCCAGCGCCGCGTGCCGGGCGGATTTTGCCCGGGCGAACTCAAGCACTTGCTCGACAATCTGCGTGAGCCGCTCGCTCTCCTTCTGGATCAGCGCCCCGTATTTTTCCACCGCCGCCGGATTCTGCGCGAGCCGGCCGCGCAGGTTGTAGGCGGCGGTGCGGATCACCGTCAACGGCGTCCGCAGCTCATGGGAAACGCCGGTGACGAACTGCATCTGGAGCTCGGCGAGCCGCTGCGCCCGGCGCGTGGACAGGATCAGCGCCGACAGCGCAGCCATCATCAGCAGCAGAATCGCGCCCGTCACCAGGAGGTTCAGCAGCCGCGTGCGCGCCACCACGGCATCGAGCGAACCGGCCCTGTGCTGCAAGGAGAGCCAGAGGCGGCCCGCCTCGGCCGTGGCGCGGCGCCCGCGCGGGGGGTGCCGCATTCCGGGCGGCGCCATCCGGCGGAACAGATGGTCGTAATTGAGGTCCACCACGGCGACTTCGGCGTCCGGCTTTCCGCCCGCGGGAGCAGGGCTGTTGGTGTAGAACACGAGCGAAGGATCGCCCCGCCAGGAAACCCGGACATGGTAGTCGTTCCACGCCTCGCCCAGATTACGCTGGAGGTGCTCCGGGAGGAGCGTGTCCCGGAGATAGCCGGCGTTCAGCTCGAAAACCAGCCAGGAAGCGCGGCGCGGATCAAGCGGGCCGCGCCCAATGCGGGAAACCTCAAACAGCAGGGCTTCCTCGGGAGAGGGCGGGTCGAAAGGGAAAGGCCGGCCGCCGGCGGCCTGCGGGTCGAGCAGCGCTGCCAGGCGCGCTTCCATTCTTGTGCGGAGCGCCTGCCACTCCGGCGGCCAGGCCGACTCGCGCAC
>Ga0209227_1000305_pt1 | contig 42997 bp, 39 predicted proteins | sample YNPBryantNP2012_FD_185815 | JGI IMG/M metagenome (GOLD analysis project Ga0209227, IMG submission 185815) | Anoxygenic and chlorotrophic microbial mat microbial communities from Yellowstone National Park, USA - YNP Bryant NP 2012 (SPAdes)... ...
CGGGATCCGACCCTTTCGGTTTTCTGTCTCCTGCTGGGCACCGCCTCGTCGCCCCTGACTGCGTCCGTCAACCCCTGCCGGCTTTGGGCCTCCTTGCGCCGCCCGGCCCGGGTTTTTCCTTGTGAATCCGGCTCAGGGCCTTTTCCCGCTCAAACCGCCGAAAAGCAAACAGGATAAGCCTGTGGACCAGCTCCCGGCACGGAATTCCGGTGGCCTCCCACAGTTTGGGGTACATGCTGATATCCGTGAACCCGGGGATCGTGTTGAGCTCGTTGACTAGAACCGAGCCGTCGCTTTTCACGAAGAAATCGACCCGCGCCATGCCCTCGCAGCCTAAAGCCTCGAAGCTGCGAACGGCCAAAGCCCGCACCCTGGCCGCGACCTCGGGCGGCAGCGGGGCGGGCACGAGCAGTCTGGCGCCCTTGGGATCCAGGTACTTGGCCTGGTAGGAATAAAACCCGTGCCGGCCGGCCGGAACGACTTCTCCGGGAATCGAAGCCTGAGGTCGCTCGTTCCCCAGGACCGAACACTCGATCTCCCGGCCTTCCACGAATTCCTCCACCAGGGCCTTGCGGTCGAACCGGAGCGCGTGCGCCAGAGCGCCGGCCAAGGCCGCTGGTGTGCGGACCTTCCGGACGCCGACCGAGCTTCCCATATTGGCAGGCTTGACGAAAACCGGAAACCCAAGGTCCCTTTTGACCAACGCGAGGGCGCGGCGGTCCACCGACGCCGAGCGGAAAACCAGGAACCGCGGCGTTGGGATACCCTGTTCGCGGAGAAGGCGTTTCATGATTTCTTTATCCATGCACACCGCCGAAGCAAGGACCCCGGGCCCGACAAAGGGGATCCGGTACATTTCGCAAAGCCCCTGGAGGGTGCCGTCCTCGCCGAGCGTGCCGTGGACCACAGGAAAAATCACGTCCAGAGTCGCCAAGAGCCGGCCCGATCCGCGATCGAGAACGCCGAGTCCGCCCGGAGTCGGGTCAAGCAGAACTGCCCGGCCGGAGCGGGGAATCTCCTTGCCTCGTCCAGGCTGAAAGGGATCCGACGCAAGGTCCCCCTGTTCCAGCCTCAGCCATCGCCCCTGCCGGTCGATGAGAATCGGAAAGGCCAGATAGCGGACCGGATCCAGGGCCGCGACCACGTTTCTGGCCGAGCGCCAGGACACCTCGTGTTCGGCGGACACGCCCCCGAACAGAACCCCCACGACGATGCGGCGACGAGTCATTTTTCGAATTTCCCCCGGGCTACGGTCTATTCGTTGAGAGGCCGTCTGGGCGCGGCGCGTGGAAGAGATTAGTACAGGAGGGGCAAAAAAGCCATTGTTCCCAGGGCGCGCCGGAAAACACGGCTTCGTTTTTCTGAATTTCACGTTACCGGGCAGGTCCTGGGAGCCGAATCGCCAGGGTCAGGCGCTGGGATGACTTTTCCCCGGTTAGGCTGTATTATATTTATTTTGGCTTAGTTGCGGTGGCGGGGTTTTCCGTGTAGGATGAACCTGCGCCCGAAAAAGGAAGGGAAAGAGATGGCAAGAATCACGATCGAAGATTGTCTCAAATACATACCGAACCACTTCGCTCTTGTCCATGCGGCCGTCCGCAGGGCACGGCAGATCCAGAGAGGAAGCAAGCCTCTCGTGGACAAGGGAGACAAGTACCCGGTGACGGCCCTGCGGGAGATCGCCGCGGGCCTGGTGGAGCAGGTTCCCCTGTCCGAGATGGAGCCCGAGATTCCCCGGAAGAAGTTCTTCTCCGAAGAAGAGGAAATGGCCGCCATCTTGGATTCGCCGGACCTCAACGTGGAACTCGACATCGAAAAGGAAGAGATCCTGCCCAAGGCCGCAAAGGACCTCGTCGAAGAGGACGAGGAAGAGGAAGGTCGCGGATCCGAGGAAGAGGACGACGAAGAGGAAGCTGAAGAAGAGGATTAGGCTTCCGCTCCGCCTCCCGAGATCTTCCCTCTCATTTCTTCCCGTGAAACAATTCGCTTCCGGCTCCGGGGTAAACTTCGCGCTCCTCCTCCGGAGTGGGATCGGTCACGGCAGGCCAGTGTTCAGGCTTGGGATCCGGCCCTTCCTGAGCCGCGGCTGCGGGCGAAGGGTCCGCCATGACCGGCGTGCGCCGAACGTCGATCCCCTCCACGTTCCAACTGAACTCGATCGGGATGCCGTTGGGGTCAAAGGCGTAAACCGAGTGAATGAATCCGTGGTCGATCACGTCTGAGACCCAGAGTCCTGCTGCCTCGATCTTGTCCTTGAGGATCCAGAGGTCTTCGCGTTTTTCCACGCCGAAGGATACGTGGTCGAAAAGGAACGGACCTGAGACCGGCCGCCCGTGGGCTTTTTCCTCGACCGGCTGGACCCCAGGCCACTCGAAAAACGCGATGAGATCGGTCGGCGAGATTTCGAAGAAATAATGACGGTAGCCAGGCCTACCGAGACCCGCCACGAGCCGCATGCCCAGAAGGTCCCTCCAGAACCGGATCGTTTTGTCCATGTCGCCCGTGGCCATGGCCAGGTGGTTTACGCCTGTGTACTTCATCGGGGAAATGTCTCCTGTGATTCGAGTCATCGCGGGGCACAGCCAAACGCGCGGGGAGAGGCCCTGTGGGGCAGACCCTACGCATGTGTAGGATGCTGCTGGGAGGGAAGGTGCTTCAAGCCCCTTGTGCGGCTGGGCGGCCGCAGGTAGACAACTGGACGGCAGCCCTCAGGGACCAAAAGGCTCAAAGCCGAGGATCCGCAGGCTCCAGATTTTTCGGCCAGGGAAAAAAGAGAGCATTGGGTCTGGCCCCTGCCCTGCGCTGGCAGGAGCAACGAGGATGTCTGCAAAAGGGAATCCCCCGGCATGGCTGAGGGCGAACCGGCCCAAGAAATTGCGTGGGGGAGGAAGCCGGTCCCGGGCACGGCGCGCAGCGCCGTGCCCGGCGAACAAAGAAAAGGGGCTGCGGCTTGTGCCGCAGCCCCTGATGTTTTGGCGTCCCCAGGGGGATTCGAACCCCCGTTGCCGCCGTGAAAGGGCGGTGTCCTTGGCCGGGCTAGACGATGGGGACGGTGCTGTCTCGCTGCGGGCCGGATTCTCGAATCCGGTTCCGGCTCCCTTCGGTCATGACTGAAATTCTGGTGGGCCGTGCTGGAATCGAACCAGCGACTCTCTGCTTAAAAGGCAGATACTCTACCGCTGAGTTAACGGCCCTCCGGGAAATCCGTATCGAAGATTTCATTATAGAGTTTCGCGGCCGGGCTTTCAATCTTTGAACGGGTTGCCCAACACGATGCTCTGCAGCCGTTGCGGCCCCACCGAGACAAAATAAAAGGGCACGCCGAGCAAAGTTTCGAGCCGCCGGATGTACCGGACCGTGTTTCTGGGAAGATCGGCCAGGGAGCGGGCTTCCCGAATGTCCTCCTTCCAGCCGGGCAGATCCTCGTAGATAGGTTCGGCCTTGGAGACGGCCTCGATGTCCGATGGAAATTCGGTCAGGGTTCTGCGCCCGGTCCGGTAACCCACGCAAATCCTTACCGGATCGAGGCCCGTCAGGGTATCGAGCTTGGTGAGAGCCATGCGCTGGATTCCGTTGACTCGCACGCTGTACCGGCCCACAACGGCGTCGAACCATCCGCACCGTCTGGGACGGCCCGTTGTGGCCCCGTATTCGGCCCCTTCCCGCCTGAGGTGTTCGCCCGTCTCGTCCTTCAGTTCGGTGGGGAAAGGCCCCTCGCCGACCCGGGTCGTGTAAGCCTTGATCACCCCCGTGATCTCACCGAGCCGCGACGGGCCGATGCCGCATCCCGAAAGCACCCCGCCGATGCCCGCGTTGGAGGAGGTCACGAAAGGATATGTCCCGTGGTCGATGTCCAGCAAAGTGCCCTGGGCCCCTTCGAGAAGGATCTTCTTGCGGGCCCGGAACAGCCGGTCCAGAAGGATCGAGGTGTCTGTCACATACCTTCTCAACCGCCTGCCGTGTTCGATGTATTCCTCCAGAACGGCCGAGGTCGAAAATCCAGCCTGCCGAAGCACGTTCCTCAGGTAGGCGTTCTTCTCATGCAGGACCGCGCGGAGCCTCTCCTCGAAAAGCTTCGGGTTCAGCAGTTCGGCGAACCGCAGGCCGGTCCTCGCCATCTTGTCCTCGTAGGCAGGCCCGATCCCCCTGCCGGTGGTGCCGATTCTCGCCTTCCTGCCTTTGCGGATCTCCCGGGCGAGGTCGATCCGCTTGTGGTAAGGCAGAATGAGATGGGCCCTGTCGCTGATGAAAAAATTCTCAGGGGTCAGCCGGATCCCCTTGCGGCCGAGATCCTCCATCTCCTGCCGGAGCACGGCCGGGTCGATGACCATCCCGTTGCCCAGAACGCCGATCTTGCCCGGATGGAGAACGCCGGAAGGGATCAGGTGGAGGATCGTCTTGTCCCCGTCCACGACCACCGTGTGGCCCGCATTGTTTCCTCCGGCGTATCGGACCACGACGTCGGCGTATTGGGCCAGGTAGTCGACGATCTTTCCCTTACCCTCGTCGCCCCACTGCGCACCCAGGACCACAACGCTCCGCATGGTTTTCTCCCGCTTCGCGCGCCGATCCGGAGCCGGACGCCCCCTCCGGCCACGGCCTCCGGATCGATCACAAAGCGATCTGTTTCACGGAAAGGATGTTCGGAAGCCGGGAAGCCTTCAAAAGAACCTCCTGGGGCACCGGGTTGTCCACGTTGATGAAGGCCACGGCCTTACCGCCCTCGTAGTCGCGGCCCAAGTGGAACCCGGCGATGTTGATTTGGTTCTCGCCAAACAGGACTCCGATGGAGCCGATGATCCCGGGCTTGTCCAAGTTCTCCATGACAATGATGTGGCCCTCGAGAATCGCCTCAACGAAGTAGTTGTTCATCCGGACCAAGCGCGGAGGGCCGTCCTGACCGAAGACCGCTCCCACCAGGCAGGTTTCGCCCGAGGCGGAGCGGACCCGAAGGGTCACCTTGTTCGTGAAATTCACGTCCTTGCGAGTCTTGCTCTCGGTTACGTGGATCCCCTGTTCCTCGGCCAGCACCGGAGCGTTCACGAAGTTGACCGATTCGACCTCACGCGCCGGCGACAGAAGCCCCTTGAGAAGAGCCACGGTCAGGGGCCGCGTGTCGAGATCGGCGAGCAGGCCCGCGTATTCCACCTGCAGATCTTCCACCGGCTCAGGGACCATCTGCGAATAGAGACTGCCGAGCTGCTCGCACAGCCTGAGGTAAGGCCGAACCAGAGGCAGGCTCTCCGGGCTCACCGAGGGGACGTTCACCGCGTTGCGGACAACGCCGCGGACCAGATAATCGATGATTTGTTCGGCCACGGCCACGGCCACGTTGTCCTGAGCCTCCTCGGTGGAGGCGCCGAGATGGGGCGTGGCGATCACGTTGTCCAATTCGAGCAACGGGTTGGCGCCTGGCGGCTCGGTCTCAAACACGTCGAGGGCCGCGCCCTTGACCTTTCCGCTTTTCAACGCATCGAGCAGGGCCGCCTCGTCCACGATGCCGCCCCGGGCGCAATGGACGATGCGGACACCGTCCTTCATCTTCGCGAAAGCTTCGGCGTTGAGGAGATGCCGGGTGCTCTTGGTCAGCGGCACGTGAATCGAAATGAAATCCGACCGGGCCAGAAGCTCATCGAATTTCACGGATTCGACCCCCTTCTTGCGGGCCATCTCCGGCGTGAGGTAGGGGTCGTAGGCAATCACGTTCATCTTGAGGCCCTTGGCCCGGTCCGCCACAACGGAGCCGATGTTGCCGAGACCCAGGATGCCGAGAGTCTTGTTGAAAAGCTCCACGCCCTGGAACTTCTTCTTCTCCCACTTGTGCGCCTTGAGCGATGCGGTAGCCTGGGGCACGTTGCGGGCCATGGCCAAGAGCAAGGCCAGGGCGTGCTCGGCCGTGGTCACCGTGTTGCCGCCCGGCGTGTTCATGACCGCGATGCCCCGCTTGGTCGCGGCAGCGACGTCCACGTTGTCCAAGCCGGTTCCGGCCCGGCCGACCACCTTCAGCCTGGGCGCGCACTCCAGGATGTCGGCCGTCACCTTTGTCCGGCTGCGGATGATCAGGCCGTCGCAGTCTCGAAGGGCCGTCTTGAGACCCTCGGCCGTGATGGCGTGGTCCACCACGGTCTCGATCTCGGGCGCGTTCTGCAGGATCCGGATGCCCTTGGGCGACAGATTGTCGGTGACCAGAACTTTGAATCTCTGCATAGTTCCGCTCCTCGGCTGGGAATTCGGTCCTACTCGCTCAGCACGGCCAGGGCGGCCTGAACAGACGTCCCAATTTGCACCGGGTGGCCGAGATCTCTGAGCGTAAGTTCGAGGGCCGCCAGTCCGCTCAGAATATCGTAAGGCTGAACGTATCCCATGTGGGAGATGCGCACGATTTTTCCCTTGAGTCGGTCCTGGCCTCCTGCCACGGCTACGTTGTACCGCTCCCGGATCAGCGACGGAACCTTCTCGCCGTCGATGCCGGCCGGAAGCAAAATGGCGGTGCAAGCTGGGCTCGGGGACTCCGGAGCGAGCAAGCCGAGGCCAAGGGCCTTGGCGCCCTCCCGGGTGGCCCGGGCCATCTTCTCGGTTCGGGCGAAGACGTTTTGCAGGCCCTCCTTCTTGATGCGCTCCAAGGCCACTTGCAGTCCGAGGACCAAGGAAACCGCCGAGGTGTAAGCGCTCTGATTTTTATCGAGATTCTTCTTTTCCTTGGCAAAGTCGAAATAGAATCTCGGCAGTTTTGATTGTTTCACGAAGCCCCAGGCCTTGGGGCTGACGCTGGCAAACGCCAGGCCAGGCGGAAGCATGAGCGCCTTCTGGGACCCGGTCACCACGACGTCGAGCTTCCAAGCGTCGGTCGGGATGTCGAAGACGCCGATACCCGTGATGGCGTCGACCACCATGACCGTTTGCTCCCGCTGCGCCACGAGTTCCGCGACCTCCCGTATGGGATGACGCACCGCCGTCGAAGTCTCGGAAGCCTGAATCAGGACGGCCCGGGCATCTGGTTCCCGATCCAGGGCCTGTTTCACGTCGGCCGGGTCCACGGCCTTGCCCCAGGGAACATCCACCGGAACGACCTTGACCCCATAAGCCTGGCAGATCTCGGCCCATCGCTCGCCGAACTTTCCTGCCCGGACCACGACCGCCTTGTCGCCCGGGGACAAAAGGTTTGTCACGGCGCCTTCCATGGCGCCGGTTCCGGTTGCTGCGAACAGGAGCACGTCGCTGGAAGTCTGGAACAGGTACTTGAGGTCCTCCTTGACCTTGGCAAGGATGCCCTTGAATTCCTCGTGCCGGTGGTGAATGATCGGCCGGGCCATGGCAGCCAGCACATCTTCGGGAACCGGGGTGGGACCGGGGGTGAGAAGGAGCTTCTTCTGCATTTCGTTACCTCTTAAAGGGCGCTGGGTCCGAAAACTCCCTAACGTCGCAAGCCTCGACAGACGCTACCCTAAAGGAAGCTTCATCCGTCACGAGCCCAAACCCTAAATTTTTTAGCACGCACCCTTCGAAATGTCAACGAAGCCAACAAGTTGCGCGCAGGCCCGGAACGGCGGAAGCCAGAAACGGCAAGGACGAAAGGCAGGTCGCGCGCCACATTTAGGTTGACAGAACGCGGCAGATTTGGCAAAATAGAAGCGTTTCTATCTGATGAAATTCATTTCGTATGGACTAAATAAAACACGGGTCCCTGACAGAGAAAGGAACCGCCGCCATGCGCATCGAAGAGATTCAGCGGAGCCTGGAAAAGCTCAAGGCTTCGTGCACGGACATCGAAGGGGTCGTTTTGACCAGCCAGGAGGGGTTCATCGTCGCTTCGATTCTCCCGCCCACTCTCGACGAGGAACGCGTATCGGCCCTTTCAGCGGCTTTCTTCGGACTGGCCCAGCGTTGCACCGAGGAGTTCGGTAAGGTCCACCCACGCCAGATTTACATCCAAACCGACCAAGGGTACATCGTGACCATGGGCGTCAATCCGGACGCTTACGTGACGGTGCTCACCAGCCGGTTCGCAAAGGCCGGCATGATTCTTCTGGACATGCGGAAAGCGGCAGAAGAGATCCGAAACTTGTTATGAGGCCAATCCTGGCTGCCGCCGGCCGCCAGAAGGCCCGCGCCCCAGTCGACTCCCTTTCGGAGCGCAGGGACCTTCCCGGCATAGAGGGGTGCGCTCCGCCCCTGCCCTTGGAGGGCGGTGAGCCTCTACTTCCCGGAGCGGCCCCCGTTGCCCGGCCAGGAGCGGGTGCGCAGGAACAGAACGACCGCGGCGCATCCGTAGACCGCAAGCAGCAGCAAAATGATGACGTATCCTGGGTCCATATCGTGGGTCCTGGGGTTCGCCGTGCCCTGAGAGCCGCGCCCTTTCTCTACAGAATCAAGGCACGGGTCCTCTTCTTCTGCCCGATGGAAATGGGCCCCGTCTCCTGGGCAAGCTGGCAGGTGGAGTCTTCGCCGTTCAAATGCCATCCATCAGGCCGGAGGCCGCCTCGGGCAGGCTCCTAGAATCTCCCTATACCTCATCGGGCGTGCGACGATCAAGGGCTTGGTGAGGGCCTTGACGGTTCGAGCCCTGGAGCGAGGCGCCGAACTCCGTCCAGGTGCTTGGCGCGCCCCCCGAACAGCCAAACTCCAACTAGCTGCCGGCCGTGAATTTGTTTCGGACTCTGTACTGATTCGGCGAGATGCCGTGGCGCTGCTTAAACAGTCGGTAAAAATGGCTCAAGGAGTCGAATCCGCATTCCATAGAAATGTCCAGAATGGACCGATCGGTCATGGCCAGCTGTTTTGCAGCGTGGTCCATCCGGAAGCGAGTGACGATCTGCGAGGGGGTCGCTCCCAGCCACTGTCTACAGGCACGCGACACGTGAGCTGCGGATCTGCCACACACCTGCTTGAAGGCTTTTACGCCGCCGGTCAACACCTCAGGGCACTGGATCGTCGTGTAGGCTCGCCGCAGCCAGTCCGGGCAGGCGGCCGGCACCTGGCGGGAGGGGTGGCTGTGGATGATGAAGAAGAGGTTCAGCAGGAACCGCTCAAGGTGAAACAGGGTGCGGGGAGCATTGGCCAGGATATCGGCCTGAGCCCCGGCGAGCCGGAGCTGTTCACCGTCGAGTTCGACTGCCTTCGGCAGGCGCGCCGTCCCTCCATAAAACGACGGCATGTCGGAAAAATAGCGAGTCCTGAGGTGCGTTAGCGTCTTTCTCCGGAACGCCAGCACGACAAAGACAAGGTCCTGGTCTCCACCGCATTCAAAGCCGTGCACGTCCGTAGGGCGTATCAGGAGGAGATGGCTCGCCCGCACCGGAACAGACATGCCATTGACTCGGTGTTCCCCTTCGCCTTGTTCCACCCAGTGGATCTCTGCGAAATCGTGGGTGTGCAGTTGAATGGTGTCTCCTCGAGGGAGGGTCACCCGCGCCAGCACGTAGGCGTCCTCGGGGGCCGGAGCAATGCTCTCGAAACGAAATCTGTGCATCTGGGGAGATCGGGACGGGTTGACCTCGTCAGCATGAATCTAGCAGGGATGCAAAAAAATCACAATCAAAAGAAACTCCTGAGCAAGACGCCGCCGTGTGAGGCCGCTATGCTTCAAAAGGGGGGGCTCGCGTTCCGGCGCTTCCCGGCGAACCGCTCACAGCGCTTCAAGATGCACCCACGACTCCCCACGAGACCGCATCCGCCCGAAAGTTCGCAACACCACCAAGGGGACAAGGAGATGACATGAAGGCAGCGCTGGTTCAGACGGATCACACCTTGCGGGTTCAGGAGATTCCCTGCCCCGAAGCTGGCCCCGGAGAGCTGCTAATCGAAGTGGCCTATTGCGGCGTTTGCGGAACCGATGTCCACATGCTCAGAGCAGGCCTTTTCCCCGCGGGCTCTATCATCGGTCACGAGATCTCGGGCTACGTTGCCAAGGCGGGTCCCGGGGTGGAGGGGTGGACTGAGGGCGACCGGGTTGTGGTCCTCCCAATCGATCCATGCCTCTCGTGCGAAGCATGCAGACAGGGGGACACGAATCTGTGCGAAGACTCCCTTGTTCGGACGCACGGGATGGGCATCAACCCCGGCGGATTCTGTCAGTACCTGCGGGTGCGGCCTTCGGCGCTGTTCCGGGTGCCTGATGGGGTGGATCTGAAGGCGGCCGCGCTGGCAGAGCCTTTTGCCGTGGCCGTGCGGGCAGTGGGTCTGTCGGCCATTCCGGCGGGCGCACCCGCGGTGGTCATGGGTGCCGGCCCGGTAGGCCTGCTGACGGTCTACGCCCTGAAGGCCGCCGGGGCGGGTCAGATCTGCGTGACCGAACTCGACCCCTGGCGCGCGCAAAGGGCCTGGAGAGCAGGGGCTGATCTTGTCTTGGATCCGCGCGTCCAGAATCCCAGACACGAGATGGCGCAAAGAACCGGAAGGCCTCCCCGCCATGTGTTTGACTGTGCGGGGACAGACAGTTCGATGGAGCAAGCAGGAGGGATCGTCGGTCGCCATGGCCGCGTCGTGGTTGTGGGCATTCACTTCGGTGGGGGCGTGACCCTTGTCCCGATGACATGGTTCCTCAAGGAAACCACCGTGCACTTCAGCCTTGGATACAACCTGAAGGAATTCAGCGACAGTCTCGCCCTGCTTGGCAAGGGCTCGGTGGACGCAGAGGTCTTGATCAGTGACGTGCTGCCCCTGGGCCGAATCGGAGAGGCCTTTGAGTTGCTGCTGACTTCAGGCCATGCAAGGATCCTCATCGACTGCCGGGACGCTTGAAGCGTTTTCACGGGTCTGCACCCGGACCATCATGACCCCTTGCCCTGCCCTGTAGGCAGGATCGGAAGGAGGGAGAGGCTCATGTCCCAGAGCGCCTGCGGCACCCAATCGTCTCGCGACGTGTTCCGGTATACGTCTTGCGGCTTTCACTGTTTTGACCAGTGCGTTCTCAAGGTCCGTGTCCGGGACGGGCGAATCGTGTCCGTGGAGCCGGATGACACCATCCATCCCGGCGTGGCCCGAGAGGGTGAACACCCGCCGGGAGGACTCGGGAGCACGGCCATGGTTCAGTATCGACCCTGCGCGAAAGGGTATGCCATGGTGCGTGAGATCTATGATCCCCGCCGGGTGATCTATCCCATGAGGCGCGCGGGCAAACGGGGGGAAGGGAAATTCGAAAGGATCTCCTGGGACGAGGCCCTGGATACCATTGCCCGGAAGCTCGTCGAGGTGAAGGAGAAATACGGGCCATACTCGATCCTCCATCAGCCTTACAGTTTCCTGGGGCAGTCGAGCTTTCCTCTGGCTCCGTGGTTTGGTGCCGGGGTTGCGGGCTGGGGAGCCCACTCCACCAACGGGTTCCAGGAGCCGCAGAATTGGGTTTACGGAAAGGACCTGCTCGAGGGAATGTTGCGCTTTGGGCACTTCGCGCTCACCCAGGACGAGACCAACATCTTCAAGTCGAACCTGATCGTTCTCTGGGGCTTGAATCCTGTGTCTCTGATGAGCAGCAGGGTGGGCCACAACCTCCTGCAGGCCCGGGAGCGCGGCATCCCCATTATCTGTATCGAGCCCCGGTACACGCCGTCGGTGGAGGTCCTGGCGGATCAATGGATCCCCATCCGGCCCACCACGGACGTGGCCATGATGATTGCCATGGCCAATGTGTGGTTCAAGGAAGACCTTTGCGACAACGACTTCGTCGAGAAATGGGTGGACCCGGAGGGGCTCGCGAAATGGAAGGCCTACGTGCTGGGCGCCGCTGACGGCGTCGACAAGACCCCCGGGTGGGCTGAACCCCTGTGCGGCGTGCCGGCTGAAACCATTCGGGAATTCGCCAGGCTTTATGCGAGGAGCAAGCCGGTCAACCTGAGCGTCTCTCTCTCCATGGGACGGCAGTTCTATGGAGAGAACGCGACCCGCGCCTCCATGTACCTCCAGGCCCTGACCGGCAACACCTTCATTCCCGGCGGCACGGCCGCGGCCGAACTCGGTCTCTGGTGGGGAAGGACGGGCGGGGCCCTGCCCGTGGTGGACTGGCAGCAGGCGGATTGGGAGTATGTGGCGCCGGTTCTGCTGGCCATGTACAAGTGGCCCAGGGCCGTGGACCTGAGAGAAAAGCTGGATGCGGGCGAAATCAGCACCGAGGAATACAACAATTTGATTGGAAACCGGGCGGACAACCCGCCTCCGCACATCCAGTTGGTCATTCTGGAGTCGAACAACCACGTCAACAACCTGCCCGGCATGAACCAGACCATCCGGGCCATGAAGAAGGTGGCGTTCACCCTGGTGTTCTCTCAGTTCGCGGGCTCGCCGTCGGCGCGGTACGCGGACATCCTTCTGCCGCAGATCTACAGCGCCTATGAAGGCCGGAACGGCGGATGTGGGTTGCTCTGGCCTCTGTTCACCACCACCATCAACCTGGGCAGCCATTTCATCTACCGGCAGAAGTGCATCGACCCTCCGGGCGAGGTCAGGCCCAACGATTGGGTCTGGACCCAGATTGCCAAGCGCCTCGGGATCGTTGAAAAGTACAATCCGCGCATGGCAGACGTTCCGTACGAGAAATGGGACGAGACGATCGAGGAGATTTACCGGGAGGCTTACGAAAAATGGGCCAAGCGGGACGACATCGCCGCCCTGAACCCGCCCGGCTGGGAGGAATTCCAGAAGAAACCCGTGTTCCGGTTTCCGCTGGAGGGAGATCCCTACTATCCTTTCAAGCACGAAGTGGAGGCGGGTTTGAACCCCTTTGCGGGAACAGCGTCAGGCAAGATCGAGTTTTACTCAAAGGTGCTGGCACAAGGCCCCGAGTATTTGAGAACCCACGAGGTTCCCCCGGGCAGCGGCAAATGCTACGGCGCGGGAAATCTGCCCCCCATGGCTCAGATGACCCTGGGCGGTAAGGATACGTTCTACAGCGAGGACGCGGCGAAGTATCCCCTGCTCATGTCGTCCCCTCATTCTTACTATCGGGTGCACTCGTGGCTGGACAACAGTCCGCTCCTGCGAAACGACTGTTACCGGCATGCGGTGTGGATGAACGTGGCGGATGCCAAGGCTAGGGGAGTAAAAGACAACGACCTGGTCCGGGTCTACAACGACATCGGCGAGATGATCATTCGCGCCTACGTCACCTCTCGGATCGTCCCCGGCACGGTGGCCATTCACCACGGCGGGTGGTACCTGCCTCAAGGCGGGACCAGCGCCTTGATGCCGGACGGGGTCGACGGCCGCGGGGCCCCAAACCTGTTCACCCATGAAGAGGACCTGCCCAACACCGTGGTGGGCACCTTCCCCTGCAAGGGGCTGGTCCAGATCGAAAAATGGAGGGGAGCGCGATGACCCAGTACGGCTTCTTCTTCGACCAGAGCAGGTGCACGGGCTGCCAGACCTGTTCCATGGCCTGCAAGAGCTATCACGAGCTTCCGCTAGGGCCGCTCAAGTATCTGCGGGTCTACCAGTACGAAAAAGGCTCTTTCCCCGACGTCCGGCTTCACCTCCAGTGGATCCCCTGCTATCACTGCCAATCTCCGGCTTGCGCGGAGGCATGTCCTGCCGAAGCGATTCACAAGGAAGCTCGATTCGGCGCCGTGCTGATCGACAGCCAGAAATGCAACGGCTGCCGCCTCTGCCATGACGCCTGTCCTTACGGCGCCCCTGTTTTCGAAAGTGACGACCCAACCTGCAAAGCGCACAAGTGCACCTTGTGCTTCGACCGTCTCCAACAGGGCGAAAAACCTGTGTGCGTTCTGGCGTGTCCGCTGAGGGCGCTGGACTTCGGCCCCCTGACCGACCTCATGAAGACCTACGGCCGGCTCCAGGACCTGGAGGACCTCCCGGACAGCCGGACAACCAAGCCCAGCGTGGTCTTCAAGGCCCGCCGTGAAAAGCGCCGGCTCGTTCCCTATGACCCGGAGAAGGCCTTGCGCCTGTTCATGCGGCGTGACCCTCTGCCGCCTGTCTTCACTTCCTTGTCCGACATCACGGAGATTCCGGACGATCTCGTGGGCCGCTCCCGATTGGTGATCAAGCACGCTTCGGCAGAGGACCTCCTGCATCGGACGAGAAACGATGAGGGTTAGCCGACGGCCCCGGCCCCATGCCTTGGGGTTGTCATATTCTTGCGCGCCATTGCGTCATTCCCTGGACTCGAAGGTTTTGGTAACCTGTACGAGAAATACCGTGCCCGCCGGAAATCTGTTCCCGATCCCCTGGAAGAGGCGCAACATTGGAGCCGGAAGAGGCCAGAGATTTTTTCAAGCGCTTCATGAAAGAAGCCTTGGTCGAGGCACGGCGGGCCTACGAGGCCGGGGAGGTGCCGGTGGGCGCGGTCGTGGTCGACGCCGAGGGCAGGGTCCTCGCCAGGGGATTCAACAAACCGATCCAGAGCCTCGATCCCACGGCCCACGCCGAAGTCGTGGCGCTGCGCAGGGCCTGCGCGGCCGTGGGCAATTACAGGCTCCCCGGCGCCACGCTTTTCGCCACCCTAGAGCCGTGTCTTCTCTGCGCCGGCGCCTGCCTGCACGCCAGAATCGACCGGCTCGTCTTCGGCGCCAGGGACCCCAAGGGAGGCGCTGTCCGGTCTCTGTGGAGACTGTTGGACGATCCCCGGAACAACCACAGGATCACGATCGTCGAAGGGGTGCTCTCTGAGGAATGCGCGGCCTTGCTCCAGGATTTCTTTCGTTCGCGGCGGCGCTCCTGAGGCCCAGAGCTCGAAACGGACGCGGCCCCAAACCGGGCGGCCGACGGCCTTGTCTCCAGCGGAACGGATGTGATAAAAAGAACCTGGAGAGATGGCCGAGTGGTTGAAGGCGGCTGACTCGAAATCAGTTGTACCCCCTTATCGGGGTACCGGGGGTTCGAATCCCTCTCTCTCCGCCACTTTCTCTCCTTTCGGCAGAATTCGTGGCCCAGACCGTGCCAGAAGAGTCCGGCCTGATGCTCCCAGAGGAATTCGAACAAGCGGCGGCCGAACTCGAATCCCCAGAAATCTCGGCCTTCCGGGCCTCCGGAGGCCGCGTGCTCGGTTTTTTCTGCAGCTACGTTCCGGAGGAACTGCTGAACGTGGGGGGCCTGGCCTCCTTCCGGATGCGGGCCCCGGGCGCTGGCCCGTGCGAGACGGCCGACAGCCTCATGGGTCTTTTCAACTGCAGCTATACCCGCCACTGCCTGGAGAAGGGCCTGGCGGGCGAGTACCGATTCTTGGACGGATTCGTGTTTGTTCCGGGCTGCGATCATATGCGCAGGCTATACGACAACTGGGCGTATTTCGCCGACCCCCCTTTTCTGGCCCTGCTCGACGTCCCCCACCTGCGGGACGAGGACGCGCTCGGCTGGTATCGGGACGAGATCGAGGCCCTGTGGAACAAAATCTCGAAAGCCTTTTCTCTCAGCCCCGATGCGGGAACAGTCTGGGAGGGAATCCAGAAGACCAACCGCTGCCGGAAGCTCTTGGAACAAATCGACCGCCTTCGCTGGGAGGGCCCGGCTCGTCTGTCCGGCCGCCAGATGCAAGTCATTTCCCTTTACGCGGCCAGCACGCCTAAAGACCTAGCCATACCGGCTCTCGAGCGCTTTCTGGAAACCCTTCGAAGCGCTTCCGGGGCGCTCCAAGGACAGCACCGTGCCCGAATTCTTCTCGTGGGCTCTCATTTGGACGATCCCGCCTTCATCGAGCTCCTCGAGGATACCGGCGCTCTCGTCGTGCGCGACGCCTACTGCTGCGGCTTGAGAGACCAGCTTGGGCCCGTTGAAGGCTCCGAAAGCAAGGACGACCCGTTTCTTGTCCTGGCCCGCAGATACCTTGACCGGCTCTCCTGTCCCCGGATGTACGCAGATTACCCGCGCCGCCTGGAGACCCTTGCGCAGATGGCCCGAGAGGCCCGCGTGGACGGCATTGTTCTGGAGCAGATGAAGTTCTGCGAGACTTGGGGCGTGGACGGCAACTTGCTTCAGAGAGACCTGAAAGAACGGGGGCTGCCGGTTCTCCGTATCGAGCGGGAATACTTGCTCAGCGGTCTAGGGCAGATCCGCACGCGGGTGCAGGCTTTTCTCGAGAGCCTGGGCAAGTGAACGCTGCGCAGGCCGGGGTCGACCGGAGAAAAAGAGGACATCCCATGGTTTCCAGGACCTGGACACAGCAGGCCCGCGAGATTCCGGTCAAGGCAAGAAATTACGCGATCTTAGCCAGGCTTCTCGGCAGAATCGGCCCTGTGGCCTTCGCCCGGCTTTACCGGAAATATCCCTGGATCTCCCACGCGGCCCGGATCCACACGCTCATGGATCACGGCGCAAATTACCGGGGCTGCATGGCCGAGGCCGTGCGCCTTATCCTCCTTTATATAAGTGGGGTGCTCGAAACGCATGTCAAAACCCCTGGCCGCCTTGTGTGGTACGAGGAACTCCTGACGCCCGAAATTCCTCTGGCCATGGGGCTTACGCCCTTCATGACCGAGTCCTTGGGCCTCCTGCTCCCCCTGCTGGAGGGGACGGGCGCGGTCCCCTACGTGGACCGGACGGAAAACGCGGGGTTTCCGGCCGACATGTGCTCCTTTATCAAAAGCTCCTTGGGCCAGATTTTGGCCGAAGAACTTCCCCCTCCCCGGGTGATCCTCACCACGAATTCGCCGTGCGACAGTGCTATGGCAGGCTATATTCCGATCGAAAAAAAGCTCGGGGTTCCGGTCTTCCGGCTCGACCACCCGTACGAAACGAACGACCGGAGCGTCGAGTATTACGCCCGAAGGCTTTGGAAGATGATCGGATTCCTCGAAGAGCATACGGGCGAGAAAATGGACTTCGGCCGGCTTCAGGAAATCTGCCAGGAACGGAACCGAGCGACCGAGTATCTGCTCGAGTTCCGGGAGTGCCAGCGGAACCGACCGGCCCCTCTGGGCGGACTGCTTCTCACGCTGAGCATGCTGGGGCACGAGCTCCTGCCCGGGACGCCGGAGGCGACTCGATTCTGCCGTTATCTCAGGGACGAGGCCAAGCGCAGGGTCGACCGGAAAACGGGCGCGGTCCAGGACGAGAGGATCCGAATCATTCTCTGGAATCCGCCTTTTCTCATCGACGGGGACCTGTTCCGATGGATGGAGGAGACCTACCGAGCCGTCGTGGTCATGGACATGCTCGCCTACCGCTCCTACTCCATCGTGGATACCTCAAGTCCCGAGGCCATGATCCGCACCCTTGCCCTCGATATGATGAAAGGCCCCATGGCACGCCACACCCGGGGGCCGGCCCGAAACTACTACGAGGATCTGGTGAGGCTGGTCCGGGAGTATGGAGCGGACATGGTCCTTGTCGCTTCCCATCAGGGGTGCAAGAACGCCCTGGCCGTGGCAGGGATCGTTCGAGAGATCTTCAGACGGCAGGAAATCCCTTTTCTTGACATCCAGTACGACCTGGTAGACCCCAGGATCACCTCCCCAGAGGAAATCCGAAACCAGATTTCCCGGTTCATGGAGACCGTGATGGCCCGAGCCTGAAAGATCCTGGCTGGACATAACGCCCGACGAAGGCATTCACCCTGGACCACTCTCGCCAGAGCCACTCGATCAAAGCCTCTTTCCCCCGCGGAATCTCCTCGTAAGGGACTCTCCAGAACTTGACCCGTACCGTGGATCCGACGAGCCCTCCCCGCCAGAGCCGGCCGATCGAAGTGGTGGATTCGAGGCCGGCGTGAGCACAAAAAACCGCATCCGCGCCGGGATTGTTCTCGAGAATGGCCAAAGAGCCCCCGAGCCTGGGGGGCAGGACGAACTGCAGCCCGAGAGCCCTTCGCAGAGATTCCCTATCCCCTTTTTCAGCCAGCCGCTTGAGGATCCGTTCCCTCTTGGAGGGGGTGAAACGGGTGCCCTCAGGATACATCAACACGCCATGCCCCGGTCTGAGATCCCTCAAAAGGCATTTCACCCTTTCGATCTCGGTTTCGCTTTCCCCGGACCCTCGCCTTACGAAGTAATTCGGAAGCCGGTTCCCCACGATATCCAGGCACGGATCGAGGAGCAGTTCCCGCTTGATCACGTACCTTAAGAGAATCCTCTGAGGCTCGGCGACCAGGTAGGCTGGCAAGACCGTGTCGGCCGTGCTCACGTGGCGGCAAAAAAGAAGAATCGGCCGGCCTCGGTAGTCCTCGAGGCCCTCGACTTCGAGCCGAATCGAAAAAAGCCGGAAAGCTCCACCCGCCAGAACTCGAACCCACAGGTTCTGGAGGGCGAAGTTCCTCCACAGGTAGTCTGCAGCGCTCCGGTTTCTTCCGAGACTGGCCGCGAGCCAGAGGAAAAAGCTGGCCGTGATGCCAGCCCCCTCGCACGCCAGGTAAAGGAGAAGAAACAGGATCGTGCGACAGAGCACCCAGGGAGAGCGCCTCATTAAATCAATGAGGGCCGCCAGAGGAATCGCCAACGGTGCCAAAACAAGGGACAACCCCAATAGCAGGAAGTAGAGGGGCACCGTGAAGATACGCCTGGCCCACAATCTGTGGAAAGGATCCCGGCCCAGCCCCGCTAGGGATGTCCAGTCGCAGGACGGCTGCCCTATTTGTTCTTTCCTGGGAGGGCTTGTCTGAAACAGTTTGCTCCTCACTGTGTCTAAGATAGTAAGGTGGTTCATACTCAAGAAGATTCTCGGACCCCTGCCACAGGTTGCGCCGGCGACGGAAAAACGAATGGCGAAACAGGAAAAGTACCTAAGATCCAAGGACGTGGCCCACATTCTTGACTGCAGCCCGGACGATGTGATCGTGCTGGCCCGGAAAGGCCTTCTGAAGGCTGTCAAACAGGGGCGGTTCTGGCGATACAGAATGGCGGACGTACAGGCTTACAAGAAACGAATCGAGTCGCAGGCGGCCAAACCCAACTGATCCCCCCGCCCTCTCAGAAACGCCACGACAGCCGGATCGCCAGAACGTCTCGCCCCCTCGAGTTCAGCGCGTCCGGACTGTCCTTGGGCATGACCGTAATCGATTTGTTATATTCCGCAGCGGAGTAAGCTCCCCAGACAGCTTGAATGGCATGAGAGCCCGCAAGGACGCATAGGGCTATGTAGGCTGCGTATAATTCTTCAAATCCGCCGAAAAACCCCTCGTCCTTTTCCTCGTTCATAGCAGCAGCCCCACCAATGATCACGCCCGAGAGGATGATGTCCGCGCCGAGGAAGAAGTACCCAGCTCCCCTTTTCCCCGAGTAAAATTGCCCGGAGCCGAATCCGAGTATCCCTCCCAAAAGAAAGGCGGCCAGGGGCGATTTTGTTTTGATTCCCTCGCCGCCAGAACGGGCCTGAGCGTCGTCCGCTGCCTGCCCCTCTGCCTCCGCGAAAGTGAATCTCTGCCAGGAAGGGACAAGAAACGGGTCGTCGAGAATCCACGGTGTGTTTTCTGAATCGTCCCCTGAAAATGCGGGAACCTCTGCCCCGAGGACAAAGATCAAAGCCGCCGCGGAGACCAACATAAGACGCAGTCCTCTTGCGATTCTCATGTTACCCCCCCTTTTTTTTGCTATGCCTGAAAAATCCTCAGTCTTTCAAACGCCTCAGTTCCAGAGTGACGGCGTTCGCCCTGTCCGGGCAGTCCAGCTCCACCACGTCCGGCCCTCCCCATTCCTCTGGGAAACCACCCCCGAACTGGAGCATCACAAGGTACGGAAAAGCGCTGTGGAACAGAAACCCGCAGATGCCCGTGGGGTTGTGGGCGTCCAGTTCGATCTGATCCCCAACCTTGTGTCCCACCTGGCAGGTCCCCCGAGTCTCCTTGATTGTGCCGATGACTCGGTGCCACATTTTCTTTTGCTCGCTCATGCCTCCACCCTCCCAAGGGCTTACAAAAAAGCGCCCTGGAGTTGTATCACAACCCGGCCTTGCAAAATCCTTTTTCCGTCCAGGTCTCGTCTCCCCCATGAGCCGCAGAATCGGCCCTGCCCTATTGGTTGACCCCAAACCCGAAAAAGGCATACTTCTCATAGCATACGTCGCCAGTCCTGTGCAAAGAAAATTGCGGCGGGCATCGGGCCCGCAAAAACAAAGGGGGCACCCATGGTCCCAGAGGTGGCGGTGGAGAGGCTGCGCAAGGCATGCGATCCGGCAACCCTTCCCTGCAGGGATAGCTCGGAAATGAAGCCCCTGGAGGCGATCATCGGCCAGGAACGCGCGGTCCGGTCCCTTCGCTTCGGCTTGGGGATTCGGGATCCCGGATTCCATATTTATGTCGCCGGAGCTCCCGGAACTGGCCGGACCACCGCCGTCCGACGCTTCCTGACCGAAGAGGCCAGGAACCAGCCGGTCCCCCAAGATCTTTGCTATGTCCATAACTTCCAGGACCCATCCCGGCCGAGGGCTCTCAGACTCCCGCCTGGCCGGGCCCGGGATCTCCAAAAACACATGAAAAGCCTGGTCGAGGACGTTCAGGCAGGGATCCGAAAGGCCTTCGAGAGCGAAGAATACGCGGCGCAAAAGGAAGAAAGCCTAAAAAACCTCCAGCAGCAACGGGAGGATCTTTTCGCCCGTGTCAACGCAAGGGCCCTTGAGGAAGGCTTCGTTCTCCAAGCCACCCCTGTGGGCCTTCTCACGATTCCGGTCCTGAAAGGCAAGCCCTTGAACGATCAGGAGTTTCAGGCCCTGCCGCCCCAGATCCAGGAGGAAATCGCCGCCCGGCGGCAACGCCTGCAAGACGAGATCAAGGCCGCAATGCGGCAGGCCCGGGGCCTGGAAAAGGCGGCCCAAGCCCAGGTCCAGGAGCTGGACCGGCAGGTGGCCCTGTTCGCCATCGGCCAGCCCATTGAAGACCTCCGCGAACGGTACAGGGACCTGCCCGAAGTGATCTCTTATTTGGAGGAAGTACAAAACGACTTTCTAGAAAACCTCGGGCAGTTCAGGTCAGAGCCCGAACCGCAGCCTTCCCTGCCCGTACCGGTCCAGACGCCCAAGGAGACGCCCTTCAAAAAATACGAAGTGAACGTTCTGGTCGACAACGGATCCCTGACCGGGAAACCCGTCGTGATCGAACGCAACCCCACATACAGCCAGCTCTTCGGCCGAATGGAGAAGGAAGCCTTGTTCGGCACCCTGGTTACGGATTTCACCATGATCCGGGAGGGTTCTTTGCACCGAGCCAACGGCGGCTACTTGGTGATTCCGGCCGAGGAGCTCCTGACAAACCTGTTTTCCTGGGAAGCTCTCAAGAGAGCCCTGCGGAACCGAGAGATCGTGATCGAGGAGGCCGGAGAACGGCTCGGCCTGATCCTGGCCAAAGGCATCCAGCCCGAACCGGTCCCCTTGGACCTCAAGGTCATCTTGATCGGGACCCCCTTCCTGTACAATCTGCTCTATTCCCGGGACGAAGATTTCAGCGAACTCTTCAAAGTGAAAGCGGATTTCGATATCTCCATGGAACGCACCGACGCCACCGTCCGAGACTACTGCGCCTTCGCCGCCACCGTGTGTGAAGAGGAGAAACTGCGCCATCTCGACGGACCGGCGCTGGCCAAGGTCGTCGAGCACGGCTCCCGCCTGGCTGATGATCAAGAAAGACTTTCCACCCGCTTCGGCGAGATCTCCGACGTGATCAAGGAAGCGAGCTATTACGCCGTGCAGGAGAACAGTCAGAGAACCTCGGCCATCCATGTCCGGCGTGCCATCGACGAGCGAGCTTACCGCTCGAATCTGATCGCCGAAAAAATTCGGCAGCTCATCGTCCGAGGAACCCTCAGGATCGACGTCGACGGAGAAGCTGTGGGCCAAGTCAATGGGCTGAGCGTCATGGATCTGGGAGACATCAGCTTCGGCAGGCCGAATCGAATCACCGCGACCGTTGGAATGGGGCAGGCAGGCCTCATCGACATCGAACGGGAAGCGAAGCTCGGAGGCCCCATCCACACCAAAGGAGTGCTGATCCTCGCCGGCTACCTTGTGGAAAGGTTCGCCCAAGACAAACCCCTGACCCTTTCGGCGCGTCTCGTATTTGAACAGAGCTATTCAGGCGTCGAGGGCGACTCAGCCTCTTCCACGGAGCTTTATGCTCTTTTGTCAAGGCTTTCCGGGCTTCCGATCCGACAGGCCATAGCGGTCACGGGTTCGGTCAACCAGAAAGGCGAAATCCAGGCCATCGGCGGAATCAATGAGAAAATCGAGGGATATTTCGAGGTCTGCAAGGCCATTGGCCTTACGGGCAAGCAGGGTGTTCTGGTTCCGGAAAGCAACCTCAGGAATCTCATGCTGAAGGAAGAAGTCCTGGATGCGGTCGGCCAGGGCCGATTTCACGTCTGGGCGGTCCGAACCGTCGACGAAGGCATCGAGGTCTTAACGGGCGTTGCCGCAGGCGCGCGCGGTCCAGAGGGCTCATTCCCCGAGGGGAGTGTCAATTTTCTCGTGGACAAGCGGCTGAGGGAACTGGCAGAAGCGATGAAAGCTTTCGGGTCTTCGAAGGGCGGGGCCAGAGAAGCATCCGGCGCAAACGATTCTTAGCAATCCGAAAAGCAGAAGGGCTTCCTCTGTCCCAGAAAAAACGTGGGCGGCGCCCGCCCAGATCAGGCACCGCCCTTTTGTCGGTTGACTGCCCGTGGACCCTACCTCCGGCCCCGCTCAGGGTTCCCAGCCAGCTCCTGCTTTCCGCACCTCCCCACGCAGCCTCTTCAAGGTCCGGCAGTCTTGCGGAAAAGCCGGAGGCAGCCCACGGCCCTGGTGTTTCAGAAGCCCACCACAGTATAGCTCAGCATCGCCCTGTGAAGGGCGTAAAAAAGCACGCCCAGGATGATGACCGTGGTGCCGCCAATCGCCGCCATGGCGACCCGCTCTTCCGAAAAGGTTTTCTTTGCCCACTCCTTCACCTCTTCCCACTCGGGAAACAGAGGGAAGAACTCCTCTTTTCTTGCAACGTTTCCTTTTGCTTTCATGGCTGGCACCCCCTTTCTGTCTTGAGGCTTCGACCTGATGCGAGAGCAAGAGCCATGCCAGCTCCAGGCTCTTCGTCACAGCTCGTGAAAAAGCTGAAATCCCAGTGTTTTTGATGCGGTGCACCGCAAATGGGTTCGGTTGGGGCAAGGTTTTCCGTCGGGTTTCTTTACATGCTGTAAAGCCGACCGAGAGCCGGGGCCCTCTGGCTGCGGTCACAAGTTTTCTGTTTTGCGCCGATCTGCTCCCTTGGCTGGGAAATCGGGCTCCGAGCCTGTAAAATGCAGGCTACAACCAAATAGGAGAAACCAAATTGCCCAAGATCCTGGCCATCTATGGAAGTCCCAGGCGCCGGGGAAACACGGCTCTACTGCTTCAGCAGGCGGTCTTGGGCGCAAGGGAGGCGGGCGCTGAAGTGGAAGAGGTCGTGCTCCGGGACCTCAAGATCTCTCCTTGCTTGGAGATTTACGGGTGCACGAAAACCGGCCGGTGCGCGATTCAGGACGATTTTCAAAAAGTCTACGACCAGATTCTCGAAAGCCAGGGAATCCTCCTGGCTTCGCCCGTCTTCTTTTACACCGTGAGCGCCCATACCAAGATTCTAATGGACCGATGCCAGTCCCTCTGGGTGCGGAAGTATTGGGTCCAAGGCCTTCCTCCAGAAAAAAGACCGGCTCGCAGAAAGGGGCTTTTCATCTCGGTGGCCGCAACCAAAGGAAAAAAGCTTTTCGACGGCATTCTTCTTACGGTCCGTTACTACTTCGACGCCCTGGATTGCGAGCTGTGGCGATCTCTTCTTTACAGGGGGCTGGACGCAGAGGGGGATGTTCTCGCTCACCCGGAGTATCTAGAAGAGGCGCGCCACGCGGGTCAGGAGCTCTGCTCCGCCCTGGAAGGCTCGGCCAGAGTGTGAAATCCTCCTTTCTCGCCGAAGGGAACCGGTGCCTGAGCCCTTTACATGCCGGCTTGATTGCCCTAACATAAATCCAGCGGAGAGATGTCCGAGTTGGCTTAAGGAGCACGACTGGAAATCGTGTGGGCGGCCAAAAGCCGCCTCGAGGGTTCGAATCCCTCTCTCTCCGCCACACCGCCTCTCGAACCGGAAAAAGCTTGGTCGTGCTAGACGGGGAACTAGCGGTGCCCTGAACCCGAAATCCGCTTTCGCGGGGTCGAATTCCTTTTTGAGGCACCTGCTTGGTAAGGGACCGAGCGAAAGGGGTAAAGTTGATAGCCGGGACCCACGCAGCAGGCGGCTGCCGAACCCCGCCAGGTCCGGAAGGAAGCAACGGTAGGCAGTTTCGTCTGGGTGCCGTGGATTCTCCTGGCTTGATTTACTCCCTTTCGTTTCCGCCTTGTTGAGCGCTGTCGAGAAAAGGTGCACGACCAAGCCCTTTTCTTTTCCACGGGGACCATGTCCTATCTCGTTCTGGCCCGAAAGTGGAGGCCTCTGACCTTCGACCAGATGGTGGGCCAGGAGTTCATCTCCCGAACCCTGCGCAACGCCATCGAAAGCGGCCGGGTCGCCCACGCCTTTCTGTTCACTGGGCCCCGCGGAGTCGGAAAGACCTCTGCAGCCCGCATCCTGGCAAAGAGCCTCAATTGCGAGCAGGGGCCCACGCCGGATCCGTGCAACCGCTGCGTCTATTGCCTCGAGATCATGGAGAGCAGGAGCCTCGACGTGTACGAGATCGACGGGGCGTCCAACACCAGCGTAGACGATGTGCGGGAGCTGCGGGAGAACGTCCGGTATCTGCCGAGGCCTGGAAAGAAGCGCATCTACATCATCGATGAAGTTCATATGCTCTCCAAAAGCGCGTTCAACGCGCTCCTGAAGACCCTCGAGGAGCCGCCGGACCACGTGGTGTTCATTTTCGCCACCACCGAGCCCCAGAAGGTTCCGGAAACGATCCAGTCCAGATGCCAGCGCTATGACTTTCGCCGAATTCCCGCCAGCCGCATCGGCGAGCGTCTCCGGGAGATCGCGGCCGTCGAAGGGATCGAGGCCGGAGAAGCCTCCCTGGCCTGGATCGCCAAGGCGGCGGACGGGAGCATGCGGGACGCCCTAAGCCTTCTCGACCAGATGATTTCGTATTGCGGCCGCAGGATTCCGGACGAGGCCGTGCAGGAGATGCTCGGCCTGGCGGGCCGCGAGGTCTTTTTCCGCATCTCGGACGCGGTCCTGAGCCAGAACCCCGCCGGCTGCATCGAAGCGCTGGAGGAGATCTACCGGGCCGGCTGCGATCTCGGCCCCTTTTACCAGGACCTGGTCGAGCACTTCCGCAACCTCCTCGTGGCCTCTCTTCTCGAAGACCCGGCGCCGTTGTTGCAAATGGGGGACGGCGAAGCTTCGGACCTCAAGAAGCAAGCATCCAAATCGACCCCTGAGGATCTCCGCAGGCTTCTTTCTCTGCTCATCCGGGCCGAGAAAGACGTGCTCAAGTCCAGCATGCCCCGCGTGGGCCTCGAGGCCACCCTGGTGAAAATGGCCCACCTGAGCAACCTGGAGCCCCTGCCCGCGCTGCTGGAACGAGTCCTGAAACTCGAGGAACGCCCCGCCCCACTTGTAAAGAGCGGCCCGCCCCTGCCGCCTCCAGCAGGAACGGCCGGGCCAGGATCCCGGCAAAGACCCGCCTCGAGCGGCTCCAAGGGTTCTGAGGCGCCGGGGAAAACCTCTTCCTCTGCGCCGGTTCGCCCCCCGAAGGCGCGGCCTCCCGCCGCAGAACCTTCCGGCAGCCCGGCTCCCAAGGCGAAAACAGAGCCTCCCCTTGCTGGACCGGCAGCCACGCAGACCAAGGGAAAGGACGAAGCGATCCGGGCGATCCTCGAAGCGGTTTCGCGGGAGCGGGCCGGACTCGCAGCGCAGCTTGAGGCAGTGGAGCAATGGGACGTGACCCCCGCCCGCGTCACGGCCCTGTGTCCCAGGGGTTCCTTTCTGTTCGAAAAACTCCGGCATCCGGAGGTTCGAGCCTGGCTTGAGGCAGTGGTCAAACGGTGCGTGGGCCCTTCTGTCGCCTTTGATGTGCGCACGCTCCACCCGTCGCAGCCCGAGCCGGTCCTCGCCGAGGATGGCCAACCAGGCCTGCCAGGGATTCCCCGGCCGCCCGGAGGCCAAAGCTCGTCCGGGCCCGGGAGTTTCCCGACCGAGGAGGAGGCCTTGAACAGCCCCGGAGTCAGAAACGTGCAGGAACTCTTTCGGGGCAAGGTCCGGGAAATCAGGTCTCTCTCCGCGGCCAAGGAGGAATGAGCAATAGAGGGCCCTCGACTCCGCCGGGGCGAGGATCGACGTACCCCGGGCGGTACAACCTGAAAAAGGAGTGGCTAGACACATGGCCAAAATGGGATTCGGCCAGCTCATGAAGCAGGCCCAGAAGATGCAGCAACAGATCGCCAAGATCCAGGAAGAAGCGGCTTCCAAGACGGTCGAGGCCTCTTCCGGCGGAGGCATGGTAACCGTCGTGGCCAACGGAAGGCAGCAGATTCTTTCGATCCGGATCTCCCCCGAAGTCGTGGATCCGCAGGACGTCGAGATGTTGCAGGATCTCGTCGTGGCAGCGGTCAACGAAGCGTTGAAAAAAGCTCAGGAGATGGTCGCCGAAGAAATGTCCCGGGTTACGGGCAGCCTGCCCATCCCAGGTCTTTTCTGAGTAAGCTCTCCCTTCGCTCAGGAGATTTCGAGGATTTCATGGATCCTGTGGCCCGCCTCATCCAGGCGCTGACGAAGCTGCCCGGAATCGGAGAAAAGACAGCCTCCCGGCTTGCTTTTCACATTCTCGGTTCCCCGGAAGAGTATTGCAGGGAACTCGCCCAGGCCGTGCTGGACGTCAAAGAAAAAATCCGGCTCTGCTCCACGTGCCTGAACATCACGGAAGAAGACCCCTGCCGCATTTGCGCGGATCCGGACCGGAGCGACGAAATCGTTTGCGTTGTCGAAGAGCCCAACGATCTGTATGCCATCGAGAAAACGGGCGCCTTCCGCGGCAAGTATCATGTGCTGCACGGGGTGATTTCCCCTCTGGATGGGATCGGCCCGGACGAGATCCGGGCAGAGGAGCTTTTCCAGAGGCTCCGGAGCGGGAGAATCCGAGAAGTGATCCTGGCGACCAACCCGGTCGTGGAAGGGGACGCAACGGCTCTCTACCTTTCCGAGCACATCAAGCCCCTCGGCGTAAAGGTCACGAGGATCGCCCGCGGCATTCCAGTGGGAGGCGATCTGGAATACACGGATCCCCAAACCCTCACCAATGCGTTGCGGGGACGCCACGCTTTTTAAAGTCAAAAGAAGACTGAGACAGAGCGCAAAACGCCCTCCATTCCCCCTTGACAGGCTACCGGACCGCTAGGCATACTAAGTCCTTCCTTTTTGCCGAGATTCTGTTCCCGCAGGCTTCTGGGCCGTCTTGCTGAGCCCGGAGAAGGCTGGTCCATGCCGCGCCATCTTGCGGGAGAGGGGCCGACATGAGCCCTTTCCGCGTTTCTCGATCGGGGAGGAACAGCATGATCGAAATCCGGTTCCACGGCCGGGGAGGACAAGGAGCCGTGACCTCTGCGGAGCTCCTCGCCCTGGCAGCTATCCACGAGGGTAAGTTCGCCCAGGCATTCCCGAGCTTCGGGCCAGAGCGCCGCGGGGCACCCGTGCTGGCTTTTTCCAGGGTTCACAGCGAGCCCATCCGGATCCGGTCCCAGATCTACGAGCCGGACGTCGTGCTCGTCCTGGATTCGTCCCTCCTGGACGTCCTGGACGTGACCGAAGGACTCAAGCCCGGAGGGACCCTGATCATCAATTCCCCCTCCTCCCTCGAGGACCTTGCGTCCAGGTTTCGCCTACAGGGCACGCTCGCCGTGGTGGATGCGTCGCACATCGCCCGCTCCCTGCTCGGCCGGCCCATCACAAACACCACGATGCTCGGCGCCCTCATCCGCGCCACAGGGGTCGTGCAGATGGACAGCATGGCCGAGCCCCTCCGCCACAGGTTCGGCGTCATCGCGGCCAAAAACGAGGGAGCCATGCGGGCCGCCTACGAACAGGTTCAACTAAAGGAGATCGCGCCTTGACCCCGAAAGAGAAGCTCATGGGATGGAGAGACATCCCGATCGGAGCCGTGGCCGAAGAACCCGGAAGCGCCTCTCGCTACGAGACCGGAGGCTGGCGGAGCCAGCGGCCCGTTTTCGACGCCCAGAACTGCATCAAATGCGGTCTTTGTTACGTCTTCTGTCCGGACGCAGCCATCGAGATGACGCCAGAAGGATTCCCCTCCATCCGGCTCGCCTACTGCAAGGGCTGCGGCATCTGCGCCCGGGAGTGCTTCATGAGCGCCTTTGGTCTGAGCTGCTTCAAGATGGTCGAGGAAGAGGAGTTCCGTTGATGGCCAAAAGAATCGGAATGGAAGTAAGCATCGCCGTGGCCGAGGCCGTCCGCCTGGCCAACGCCGATGTGATTTCGGCCTATCCCATCACGCCCCAGACGCATATCGTCGAACACCTCTCCGAACTTGTCGCCAACGGCGACCTGGATGCCGAGTTCCTCTGCGTCGAGAGCGAGCACACCGCCATGAGCGCCTGTGTGGGCAGCTCCGCCGCCGGCGCGCGCTCCTTTACCGCAACCTCAAGCCAGGGGCTCGCCCTGATGCACGAGATCCTCTTCATCGCCTCTGCGATGCGGCTGCCCATCGTCATGGCCGTGGCCAACCGTGCCCTTTCAGCTCCCCTGAGCATCTGGAACGACCACAGCGACGTCATGGCGTCCCGGGACTGCGGCTGGATCCAGTACTTCGTCGAAAACGGACAGGAAGCGTTTGACCACGTTCTGATCGCGTTCCGGGTGGCCGAGGATCCCCAGGTCCTTCTTCCCGCGATCGTGAACCTGGACGGATTCATCCTGACCCACATGATCGAGCCTCACGAACTGCTCACGCAGGAAGAGGTGGACCGTTTCCTGCCCCCTTACCAGCCTCGCTACCGGCTCGACCCGGACCGCCCCCTCACCATGGGCGACTTCGCGATGCCGGACATCTACACCGAAATCAAGAAAGCCCAGGAGGAGGCGCTGCGCGCGGCCCGGCCCATGATCGACCGGGGCTGGCGGGAGTTCGCAGACCTGACCGGCCGCCGATACGCGGCCGTGGAGGCCTACAGAGCTGAGGATGCCGAAGCGCTCCTTTTGACCATGGGGTCCATGGGCGAGACCGCCACGGTGGCGGTGGACCGCATGCGGAGTGCCGGAATGCCCGTAGGGCTCCTCAAGCTCAGGCTCTGGAGGCCGTTCCCGGGCGACGACCTGCTCCGGCTCATCGGGCCGGCAAGAAAGATCGTGGTTCTGGACCGCGCGATTTCTTTCGGGGCCGCCGCCAACCCAGTGGCCGCCGAGGTTTCCTCCCTGCTTTACGACCGCGAGCCCAGGCCCCGCATTTTCAACGCGGTCGTGGGGCTCGGAGGCAGAGACGTTCGCGTAAAGGAACTCGAAGCCCTTCTGGAGAACGCTCTGCGCGAAGAGAGCCGACCGGGCCCGGTCGGCCGTTACGAACTCATAGGGGTGAGAACGTGATGGAGAATCTCAACATTTACATACCCAGGCTCCTGGACCCGAAAGAGTACTTCTCGGAAGGCCACAGAGCCTGCCAGGGCTGCGGGGAGACCATCGCGCTCAGGCAGATTCTCAAGGCCCTGGGCCGGAACGTCGTCGTGGCGAACGCCACGGGCTGCTCCGAGATCATCTCCTCTCCGTTTCCCCAGACCGCGTGGCGGGTCCCGTGGATCCACGTGGCCTTTGAGAACGCCGCCGCCGTGGCCTCGGGCGTGGAGGCGGGCTTGAAGGCCCTCATGCGCAAGGGCCGCATCCCTCGGCGCAGGATCTGCGTGCTTGCCGTCGCGGGCGACGGCGGCACCGCCGACATCGGGTTTCAGGCACTTTCTGGGGCCATGGAGCGGGGGCACGACATGATCTATGTGTGCCTCGACAACGAGGCTTACATGAACACGGGCATCCAGCGGTCCTCGTCGACCCCGTTCGGCGCCATGACGACAACCTCACCGCCGGGCCGGCGGAGCAAGGGCCAGGCCACCTGGAAGAAGAACCTTCCGGAGATCATGGCCGCCCATGACATCCCGTACGTGGCCACGGCGTCGCCGAGCTATCCCTTCGATCTCGTCCGCAAGGTCAAGAGGGCGGCCGAGATCCGGGGCCCGGCCTATCTTCAGGTTCTAGCCGTCTGCCCTACAGGCTGGCGAGCACCCTCGGAGGAGACGATCCGCCTGGGCCGGTTGGCGGCCGAATGTGGCCTCTTCCCCATCTACGAGGTGGACCACGGCAAGTACACTCTCAACGTGGACCCAGGCACTCTGCAGTCCCCGAAGGAGTATCTCAAGATCCAGGGACGCTTCCGGCACCTGACGGAAGACGATATCGCCTATATCGAGCAGCGGGCCAGGCAGAACTTCGACCGGCTCAGAGCCAAGTGCAGGCTGACCGCCGGCTGACAGCCTCCCTCGGGCCTCGGCTCAGGGGAGGATCAAAGGGAGCTTCAGGAATGGCGACCCAGGAAGTGAACCGGATTCTCAAGAAGTACAATTACGACCCCACGGACGTGATTTCCATTCTTCAGGACGTGCAGGCAACCTACCGGTACCTTCCCCGGGAAGCCTTGGTCTTCGTCTCGGAAAAGCTCAACATCCCGTTGACCCGGATCTATCACCTCTCGACCTTTTTCCGGGCCTTCAGCCTGGAACCCAGGGGGAGGCACCACATCCAAGTATGCCTGGGCACAGCCTGTCACGTCCGCGGTTCGCCGCGCATCCTGGAGGCCCTGGAACGGAAGCTCAAAATCCGGGCCGGCCAGACGACCCCTGATCTCGGGTATTCCCTCGAGACCGTCAACTGCGTCGGAGCGTGCGCCCTCGGGCCGCTCGTGGTGGTGGACGGGAAGTCCTCCGGCAAAATGACCCCCCAGAAGGCGGAGCGTCTCCTGGCATCCCTTCAGGGAGAGCAAGCCGGGAAACCAGCTCAACCGGCAGAAAAGGTTGCGCCGCCCGAACCAACCCAGCCTGCGCCCTCCAAGCCTGTCCGGATGGTTCCCTCGAAGCCGCGCAAGGCCGAACCTGCCGGAAGGAAAGCCGCGGCCCCAAAGCCGGCTCGGGTCCGGGACGGCCGAAAGGCCGGCCCGACTCCGCGGCCTCACGGGGAGCGTCCCAGGGCGGCGAAAAAGACCGCTGCGAAGAAGACCGCTAAGGGTTCCCAGAAAAAAGCCAGACGATAAGGAACCAGAGAGGCCATGGACAAGATACGGTCGATCGAACAACTCGAGGCGCTCCGGGCGAACATTTTGGCCAAACGGCAGGGGAGCGACAGAAGCCTCACCTTTTGCGGAGGCACGGGCTGCCGGGCATACGGCTCCATGGATGTCGTTGAATCCTTCCGCAAGGAACTCCGGGCGCGTGGCCTGGCTCGGAAAGTCGAAATCCGGACCACGGGCTGTCATGGCTTCTGCGAACGGGGCCCCATGGTGCTCGTGAGCCCTGAGGGCATTTTCTACGAGCAGGTTTCGGCACGGGACGTTGCGGAAATCGTGGAAAAGACTCTCCTGGGAAACGAGGTCATCGAGCGGCTCCTCTACAAGGACCCCCTGACCGGGGCGCCCATACAAAAAGAAGCGGACATCCCATTCTACAAGCTCCAGAAACGGATCCTCCTTGCAGACAACCTGGTCGTCGATCCCACTTCGATCGAAGACTACATTGCCCAGGGAGGCTACCGAGCCCTGGCCAAGGCCCTGACCTCCATGCGGCCCGAGGAAATCATCGACGAGATCAAGCGCTCAGGGCTGCGTGGCCGCGGGGGCGGGGGGTTTCCCACCGGCCGCAAATGGGAGTCGTGCAGGAAGGCCGAGGGCGAAGTCAAGTACGTCATCTGCAACGCCGACGAAGGAGACCCGGGAGCCTACATGGACCGATCCCTTCTCGAGGGCAATCCCCACAAGGTGCTCGAGGGGATGATCATCGGCGCCTATGCGATCGGCGCGTCCCGTGGCTATATCTACGTGCGAAACGAATACCCCCTGGCCGTAACCCATGCCTCCAAGGCCCTGGAAGACGCCCGCAGGTACGGCTTCCTGGGGGAGGATATCTTCGGCAGCGGCTTTTCCTTCGACGTCAAGATTTCGCGGGGAGGCGGCGCCTTTGTTTGCGGCGAATCCACGGCGCTCATGGCTTCCCTGGAGGGTAAGCCGGGCGAGCCCAGGGCGAAGTACGTTCATACCGTGGAAAAGGGACTCTTCAACCTTCCCACCAACCTGAACAACGTGGAGACCTGGGCCAACGTTCCGTGGATCATCCTGGAGGGCGCCGAGGCGTTCGCGTCCCTGGGCACTGCGGGGAGCAAGGGAACCAAGATTTTCTCCCTGGTGGGCAAGATCAACAACACGGGGCTCGTGGAGGTGCCCATGGGCATCTCCCTGCGGAAGATTATTTTCGAAATCGGCGGCGGGATCCCAAAAGGGAAAAAATTCAAGGCCGTGCAGACCGGTGGGCCCTCCGGGGGCTGCCTGCCCGAGAGCATGCTGGACCTGCCCGTGGACTTCGACGAGCTGACCAAGGTCGGGTCCATGATGGGTTCCGGCGGCATGATCGTTATGGACGAGGACAACTGTATGGTTGACGTGGCCCGCTATTTCGTGACCTTCCTCGAGGAGGAATCCTGCGGGAAGTGCACGCCTTGCCGGGAAGGGCTGCGTCGCATGAAAGAGATCCTGACGGACATCGTTCAGGGCCGGGGCGACGAAACCTCCATCGGCCGGCTGGAAAGACTGGCCGCGGCCATGAAGGCCGGAAGCCTTTGCGAGCTGGGCCGCACGGCCGCCAACCCGGTTCTCACCACGATCCGATACTTCCGCGACGAATACGAGCGGCACATCCAGGACAAGAAGTGCCCTGCTTTTGTTTGCCGCGCCCTGGTGCGGTACGCCATCGATCCTGCCGCCTGCACGGGCTGTGGCGCGTGCGCCCGGGCCTGCCCGGTTTCCTGCATAGCGGGTCGAAAGAAAGGGGTCCACGTGATCGATCAGGCTCGGTGCATCCAGTGCGGCTCCTGTTTCGATGCCTGCAAATTCAACGCCGTCGTCAGAAGCTGACCCCCTTCTCTCGTCGGCAAACAAGAGGATCCTCTCATGGCGATCACGGTTACGATAGACGGCCGCAAGATCTCGGTGGAGAAAGGGACCACGATTCTGGCCGCAGCCCGCGATCTGGGCATCGAGATCCCGGCGCTCTGCCACAACGACGCAGTGGAGCCTTACGGCGCTTGCCGAGTCTGCATCGTCGAGGCCTCGGACGGCAAAGGCTGGTCGCGCATCGTCACCTCCTGTAACTACGAAGTGTGGGACGGGTTACAGGTGTCCACCCAAGCGGAATCCGTGGTCGAGACCCGGCGGGAAATCCTGGACCTGATTCTGTCGGCTCATCCGGGCGCCCAGGCCGTGCGGGAACTGGCGGCCCGGTACGGCGTTCACGAGCCGAGCTACCCGGGCAAGCCGGGTGACGACTGCATTCTGTGCGGTCTGTGCGTTCGGGTGTGCGATCAGGTGGTGGGCGTTTCCGCCCTGGGCTTCGCCAATCGGGGCCCGGCCCGGCGGATGACCATTCCCTTCGAGCAATCCTCCCCAACCTGCATCGGGTGCGGCTCCTGCGTCTACGTCTGCCCCACGGGATGCCTCCACATCGAGGACAGGGACGGCCGCCGGATCCTGTACAAACAGACCCCGGAGACCGTGCTCAAAGAGTTTGAGCTTCTGCCCTGCGAACGATGCGGCAGACCCTTCCTGCCCAAAGAACAGCTCGAGTACGTGCAGAGGAAATTCAATCTGCCCCGCAAAATCGCCCAGACCTGCTTCTCCTGCGGCGGCAAGCGCCTTTAAGCCAAACGACCCTTCTTCCCGGTTCCCCTGCCCAAGTGGCTCTTGAGGTTCCTGCCCGGGTCCCTCGATCATCCAGGGTGATCCCGAGCGGTTCCTTGTGGCCCGGATAAACACGATTGGTTTTTCGCGGTTCCGGGCGTTCACAGGGGACAGTTGCACCGGCCCGGGAAGGGCGAATGTGTACCATAGCCTCAAGAGCCTGACGTATTTTGCGGATGCAGAGCGCGAGCCCATGCCGACCATGCTGGAGCCCTTGGACTGGAAAGAATGCAAGGTTTTCTTTGTCCGGGAAGCCCACGCCATCGTTTTGCCGGAGTGATTGGCTGCGCCTCGCGTCGAGGTCTCGGGAGCGGGGATCTCCGGCAATCGCGCTGACCTCCTTCCAAACCGAACTCGATCGTCGTTCCTGCGCTTTTTTGGAAAATTTTCGCCTTGACGGCCTTCTGGCCCGGTTCGGTATCGTTCTTCCGGCTTGTCTCGGCCCGGCGCACAACGGGATCCCAGCCGTCTCTCCGGAAGGCCGCCTGCAAGAAGCTCAAGACTTTCAATGCGTTGTCCGAAGAAAAGGATGAGGCCGGCAAGCGCCCGTGCCCAGGGGCCGCTTCGTCTGCCCCGAAAACCCTCGAACGGACGGCCGCAGACCCATGAGCGCTGCTCTGTCGCAACCGATCCCCTTGGAGCAGGACACGGCCCGAGAAAGGGCCGGGGAGGAGATTCCTGCCCCGGCTCGCTCCATGGCCCAAGCGGTTATTGAACTCGGCGCGGCCCGGAAGAAAATTCTTATGTATCCGGCGGGTCACGCCCAGGTGAGGCAGGCGGTCGAGCGGGCCCTCTGCGCGATCGAACAGATCCTTTGTTCGAGGCCCGAGGTCACTTTCGCCGCGGACCAGGACTGCCTGCTCGTCCATCCGGATTCCATCCCTCTCGATGATCCCCCATGCCGTGAGTTTTCTTCTCTTCTTCGGGACTGGGATGTGGCGGCGATCCGGTTCCGGCGCGGGCTCTCCTTCGAAGAACTCGACGTCTTTCTCTCCCGGATCGCCCAAAACCGAGAAGGGATCCTGGCCGAGGGCGGCCTCGAGAAGGCCCTGCTCCGCGCAGGCGTTCAGCACATCCGCGTTCTCAACGTCGATTACACCAAGTTCCTGCACACCGAAGAGGAGGAGGTCGAAAAACAAACTTCCCCAGGAGTTCAAGGCTCGCGGGATTGGCTCTGGAGAAGCTTTGTCGCCCATCTCATCCAGGGCACGCTGACCGACTCCAAGCGCGGCGTTCCTGTGCAGAGCGCAGCCGATCTGTCCCCCCGTCAGCTCGCCGCTTATCTCAACGAAGAGCGACTCGACACAGAGAAGGCCCTCGAGATCTATGAAAGCACGATCCGGGAGCATCTGGAGGCAATTCCGGCCTCCGAAGAGGAAAGGCAACGGCTCCGGACCCGGAGTTTTCAGAGCTTGCGAGCGCTGCTGGAGGAACTGCAGCCGGCGATCCGCCGCCAGTTCCTGAGCGCCACCTACCGCCAGTGCGAAGACCGAAAGGACAGCCCCCTGGTGGAGCACCTCCTGGGCGGGATTTCTCGCGGGCTCGTTGTCGAGATGCTTCGCAACGCGAATCAGGCTGGCAACGAGATCTCTCCGACCCTGCTCGATCTCGTCCGCAAGATCGCCTCGTCTCGGCAGGGGACCACGTCTTCGGAGGGCGAGCCCGAAACGGGAAGAAACCCGGCTGCGGCTGAGCCGGACCCGGACCAGAGACGCCAGGTGGAAGAACTTTTTCGGCGGGAGACCTACGAGACCTATGTCACCGCAGACTACGCTTCCATCCTCGAAGATCTCTCAGCCAACGCCGTCCCTTCCCGGCAGGAGGACGAGCTGCCCCGTGAAGTTCAGGCTCTTCTTGGGACCTTGGAGGCGCGGCACCTGAACACGCGGATTGCCAGGGCCTGGATGGCTTTCCTAGCCAGAACCACCCGCGCCGAGGAATACCGGGACTACGCGGAAAAAATCTTTTCGATCACCCACGAGCTTCTCGCAGAAGGAGAATTTTCTCTTCCTCTCGAAGTGCTTCGGATGTTTGAGCGGGATTGCAGGGAACGCGCGGACGAGAGCCTTCGGTCGATTGCGGAGGAATTTCTCAAGAAATTTCAAGATCCCGGCTTTGTGTCCAAGACCCTTGCGGCCTTCGACAAGTGGAGGAACGAAGCCGGCAGCGCAGCCGAGGCTTTTCTCAGGGCCATCGGGCCGGCCAGCGTGCCCCAGGTTCTTGGCCTCTACCTCAAGCGATCCGAATCCGAAGAGACCGAGCATCTCGTCCGTCTTCTTGCGCCGTTTCCAGATCGGGTTGCGGCGGAGGCGGTTGAGCTTCTGCGCAGCCGCCTGGGAGCCTCGCTCGTGCGCCTTGTCGTTCTGGTTCGCCGACTCGACCTCCGGAGCCTTGCCGACGCCCTGCGCCCTCTCCTCGATCATCACGACCGAAGGGTCCGTCTGGAGGTCCTGGAAGCCTTGGTGAAATTCCGACACCCCGATTCGGTAGAACTCCTGAGCCAGGCCCTCGGAAGCCGAGAGCCTGAGGATCTGCTGCGGGCGATCGACATCGCCGGCCTCTATCGGGTGGAACCGGTGGCGCCTCTTCTGGCTTCCATGGTCAGGATTTTCCCCTTCTCGCGGCTGGACTGCCAGAAAAACGAGAAGCTCCTGGGAGCTCTGGCAAACCTTGCGGATCCCTGCGCGCTTCCCGTCCTTGAACGCGTGGCCAGGGCCCGGTGGTCGCTCTATCCGAAGCAACTGGAAAAGCTCAAGCGACTGGCCTTCCAGTCGCTCCGTTCTTACGACCCGGCACGGATCGGCACCCTCTTGAAGATCGGCTTCCGGTCCAGGGACCCCACGATTCAGAGCATCTGCCGGGAATGCACGAGAAAACAGGCGGGCTCCGCCGTAGAGGGTTAGGATGGCGATCGAGATTGTGCAAACGGACCCCCAGGAGGAAATTCTGCGGGTGATCAAGCATGTGAGCGCAGCTCTCACCAACATGCAGCTGTATTCGGACCGCCATCCGCAAGTGCAGCACCATCTCGAGAACGCGCACTTCGAACTGACGAAGTTTCTCCTCGACAAGCCGGAAACCACTCTTCTCCTCGTCAACGACCGCTTGGTCTGCGATCAGAGGCCTCTGCGGCAGGAGGGCCCTCAAAGTTCGCAGTTCGTGCGGATTCTGCGAAAGCTCGCGATTGACAGTGTCACGTTTGTCTCGGGCATCACCGCGCAGGAGCTGCAGGAATTCCTGCGGGACCTCCTTGCGCCCACCCAGCAGTCCGTGCGAAGCGGGCCCCACGTCAAAGTCGGAAAATTGGAAATCCGTGTGGAGGCCGAGGGGGGCGCCGGAGCGGAGAACGCTCTTTCGGAGGAAGAAAAACAAGCCCTGCTGGCTGTTCAGGGTCTCTGCGAAGCCAAGCTGGAGGATGTTCGGGAGATCTACGCCCGGATCGCACGCCGGCAGACCATCGACGCCAAGGCCCTAGGAGAAGTGGTGGAGACTTTTGTGCGGGCCTTTGATTACGGAGTCAGCCCCCTCCAGATGCTGGCCTCCCTGCGATCCGCCGACGAGTATACCATTACCCACGTGGTGAACGTGTGCATCCTCACCATGAGCCAGGCCGAGGCTCTCGGGTTCCGAGGCAATGCCTTGTATGAGATCGGGATCGCCTCGGCTCTGCACGATGCGGGGAAACTGCTCATCCCAGCGGAGATCCTGCACAAGCCGGGAAGCCTGACGCCTCAAGAGCGTTCCATCATGGAGACCCACACCATACGGGGTGCCAATTACGTCCTAGGCCTCAAGAACATTCCCAAGCTCTCGGTCCTTGCCGCCCTGGAGCATCATCTCAAATTCGACGGGTCTGGATATCCCCAGATCTCCAAGGGGTGGCAGCCCCATATCGTGAGCCAGATGATTGCCATCTCGGACGTCTTCGACGCCCTCCGGAGCCGCCGTTGCTACAAGGAGCCCGCGCCCATGGAGCGCATCGTCGAGATTCTCCAGAAGGAGAAGGGCACCTCCTTCCACCCGTTGCTCGTCGACAACTTCCTCAAGCTGATCCGCCGGTAAGGTCCTCTCCTTTCGCGCGCCTGCCTGGGCTGCAAGGAAGATCCTCTTTCGGTGTCGGTGCATCGATTCACAAGCCAAGCGGGTCGGACTCGCAGCGCACCGCATGCCTGGGAATGATCGGACAGGACGCCCCTTTCGAGGGCCAGCCTTGCACCGTCAGGCCGCCCCGCGGGCCGTCGCAGACCGCTCGCCCCTCGTCGGCGAGCCTGGCCACGGCCACGGCGAAGGCTTCCAGATCGACAAGGTCTTCGTGGAGCACGCGGAACAGAATTTGATGATCGATCGCCGCGTATACGAGGCGCCCGTGGCGAACCACGCGGTCGGTAATGATTGGGCCGGCCGTGTTGAGCAACACGAGGTCCACGTCGTCACGTCCGCAAACCTCTTCCAGCGCGGATGCGACATCGACCCACGTATGCCGATCCCGGCCCTTGCGGGGCTCCAGCAGAACCGCCAAATCCAGATCGCTCAGCACGCCTTGCGTTCCCTTTGCATGCGCGCCGTGAAGGTAGAGCAAAACAACCGGCAGCCAACGGCACCGCTCGGCCAGGGCTTCGACAAGGCCGTCCACCTCCTCGGGATGCAGCACCCCCAATGGAAAAAGCGTGGAAACCTTCCTCAAGGGCCTTCACCTCGTGAAGATTCTTCTACCCCAGCCCGCGAGATTCCGTCAATCTCTCAAGCCACCTGGGGATTCAAGTCCCGGGCAGGCATTCCAACTCGTAACGCACCGTGTATCGGGCCAGGAGCTCGGACACGCGCCGCTCGACAGCGCCCGCCGAAACGCCCGGGCGGGCCCGGACGCGGATCCGCGCAAGGGAGCCGTGAACCTTGTGTTCCCCCACGGTCACTTCAACGGACGCCGCCAAGTCGGACAAGGCGGCAAGTTCGCCCTCGTACACTCTTCGGATGGCGTCCCACCGGAGGGCGGGCTTGAAGATTTTTCCCACTGGGGTCAGAGGCATGGACTCGATGAGGATCACTTCCTTCGGAACCGCGGCCCGTTCTCCCACCTCCTTCTTCAGGTATTGCAGGATTTGCTCCGCCGTCAGGGCCGATCCCTCCTGAAGCTGCACATAGGCCACGGGAACCTCCCCGGCGTGGGGGTCGGGCTTCCCAACCGCCGCGGCCACTTGCACGCCCGGCAGTTTGTAGAGGGGATCCTCGATGAGCGCGGGATCGATGTTGTGTCCGCCCCGGATGATGAGCTCTTTCTTGCGCCCAGTGAGCCAGAAGTATCCGTCGGCGTCCTGGCGCCCTAGGTCGCCGGTATTGAACCAGCCCCCTTCCAGCCAGACTCCCTCGTTGTGCTCAGGCTCCAGGTAGCCGGGAAACACGTTCGGCCCCCGAATGCACACACAGCCGATCTCGTCCGTGGCGGCCTCCCTCCATCGGCCGCCTTCTTCCACGAAGATCTTCATCTCCTGGTAGGGGATCCGCAGCCCGACCGAGCCGACCTTGCGCTCTCCGTACAAGGGATTGACCGACGAAACCAGGGTGCCCTCGGTCAGGCCGTATCCCTCCAAGATCTTGAGCCCGCTGTGGGCCTCGAATCGTTTGAAAAGTTCGACGGACAGGGGCGCTGCCCCGCAGATGGCGTATCGGAGCGACGAGATATCGGCGCCGGCCACGGGCACATCCAGGAGCACGGAAAGCACGGTGGGAACGCACGAGAACGTGACGGCCCGATAATGTTCCACGATCTTGAAGAAGTTCTGCATGATCGAAGGATCCCGGTACCCGCGGGGCGAAAGGAGCACCACGTGAGCACCGATGGAAAACGGAAAGGCCCCGGTGGCCATCGTCGCGTTGGCGTGGAACAGAGGCAGGCCGCACAAGATGGTCTCGCCCGGCTCGAGCCCCACGGCGAGCGAGAGAATCGCAGGAATCGCCACCTCGTTGAAATGGGTCCGCGGGGCCAGTTTGGGCGTGCCGGTGGTCCCCCCCGTGTGATAGATGGACGCGATCTCGCCGCTCTCGATCGTTCGCCCCGAATCGAGTTTTTCCGAGTTATACCGGGGCAGAAGTTCATCCAGGCCGTAGACGCCCTCCTTCTCGTCGCTCGGGCCCATGACCCGGATGACGGCCTTGAGATCCGGCAAGCCCCGGCGGACGGCCATGGCCTTCTCCCAGATGTCGGATCCGGGCCATTCTCCGAGGGCGACCAGGACTTTCGTGCCTGCCGCCTTGCAGATGTGAAGGATCGTCGCAGGCTCAAGAAGCGGATTGATCGGGTTGACGATTCCGGCCGCCTCGCCTCCCCAGATCACGTAATGCGTATGGATCAAATTGGGAAGAAGATAGGTCACGACGTCCCTGGGGCCCACGCCCAGGTCGTGCAGCAGGTTCGCGGTCTGGGTCACCCGGGCCAGAAACTCCCGGTACGTCACCTGGACGGGCTTGTCGTACTGATCGCCTGAGAGAATGAGGCTAACAGCCGGGCCGTCCGGTTGAACGGACGCCCCCTGACGGATCATCTCGTAGGTGTTGGAGACTTTGAGTCTCTCCTCGAGGGGTGTCTTTTCGATCTCTTCGATGTCGGCCAATGTGGCGATCCTGTACTTTTCCACGATCGTTTCCTCCCGGCTTTTCGGAGAACAGCGCCTCTTTCCGAATCCGTTCGGTCAAACCTTCGGCCCCGTGGGTCAGGCCGGCTTCCTTCTTCCCGGCGCGCTCTTGTGCAGAACGAGCGTTCTATAGGCCCCCGCAACCCGGATGAACTTCTCGTGGGATCCGCCTTGGTCCGGATGGGTGTCCAGGGCGATCCTTCTATACAACCGGGCCAGATCCCGTCTGGAAAGACGCAAGAAGACCTCCTCCGAGAGTGAAAAGACGGCCAAGGCCTCCTCGAGGGAGACCTCGCGGATCCGGGCCTGGCGCGGCCGAAAGGTTCGATGGAAACGTATGAACTCCTCCACCAGGTCCCGGCTCCAGTCCGGTACTGGCCACGGGTTGTCGAAATACTGGATCACGTACCGCACGAGAACCGGGGGCAGGCCCCAGGCTCGATCCCAGCCGGGAAAGAGCACCGGGTCCTCCTGCATCCGGCAGACCTCCTCGAGGAAAAACTCGTCCGTCCGTTCGGGATCCATGGCCTCCGGGTATCGACGGGCCAGAGGCGTCCCGAACAGCCTCTGCAGATCGAAGATCCAGTAAACGTAGGCCTTGCGCTCTCCGGGCCGCAGGCCCGCCTCCATCCATTCGAGCATCTGCTCGATCTCGTCTCGCGATTTTTCCAGGAGACTGTTGTAAAGCCGCAGGGGCTTCCCGATCGCACTGCCCGACGCCGAAGCTCCCTGCCGGAGAAAGAGCAACCTTCTTTTGTCAAAAGGATGAAGCTCCTTCTGGAGAGCTTCCAGTTCTCGCGGGCTGTAGCGCCGGTGTGTCCGGCCACTCGATCTGGCCCGAAAGGGTTCAAGAACCCTCCGGACAGAAGGCGCCAGAAAAGGCCAAAAGAGATCTTCGAGTTCTTCGGGCGTATAGGAAACCTGGGCGGCCCGCAGAGCGTCCTCAATCTTTTCGTCGATGAAAAAAGCGTTCCCCCCGGGGTAGTGGATCCACCGCGAAGGATCGGCTCCAAGAGCCACGAGATTCCGGCTCTCCCATCGATTTCCCGAGCGGACCGATTCGCGGATGAAATACCGGACCTCTTTTCCACAGGTCTCTCTGGCCAGATACATGGAACCCCCTCTCCGGGGCCGTGGAGCTCCCTGTCCTTTCAAGATGCCCCATCGGGTTTCTGCTTGCAAGAAAGGCGCAAAAACCTGGGACGGAAGGTGTGGATCAGGCAGGGAAGCAGAGTCAGGGTGGCCAGTGAGGCCGTGAACATGGTCAAGCTGATGAAGGCTCCGAAGTAGATATCGGCAATGAAGGAAGAAAGGACGAGCACGAAAAATCCGAACCCCACAGCCATCGCGTTGTAAAGAATCGCCCTGCCGCCGGTGCGGGCCACCGCCCGGAGGCTCGCCCCGAGGTCTGCCGCTCCCGGCGCCTGGATCCTGGCGATGTTGAGGTAATGAATCGCGTAATCGATGCCGATCCCCAGGGCCACGCTGGCAATCAGGGCGGTGCCGATCTGCAGGGGGATGCCGGCCCAGCCCAGGATCCCGAAGTTGAGGACCGTGCAGAGCAGAAGAGGCAACACGGCGAACAGCCCGCCGACAAAGGAGCGGAAGACCCACGACACGAGGAGGAAGACCACTGGAACAGAGGCTATGAGGCTCTCGACCTGGCCGCGGATCGTAAGGTCGTCCACGACCTTCCCGAGGACCATGGAGGCCGTCATGTGCATCGGAAGCTTGGTGACGTCGCGATTGTATCGCTCGATCTCCTCTATGATCCGAGCCGCGTGCCGGGTGCTGCCGGTTTTCAGCCTGACGGAAATGCAGGCGCGCCGGTACTGGGGATCCACAACATCCTCCAGGTCCGACTCGTTGCCGGACATGGAGTAGAGAAGAAGGTACTGAGCGACCATTTCCCGAGTGTCCGGGATCCGATAGGCTTCCGGGCTCTCTTCGTTCAGAACCTGGTTCATCCTCTTCAGATAATCCACGAGGCTCATGGTGCCGCCGACCTTTGGCCGTGCGGCTGCGAACGCCTGGAGGGATTCCATCCTCTTGAGAATGTCCGGGTCCTTGATCCCGTCCGGTTCCCCGGTGTCCACGATGATGTCGAGAAACGATGATCCGTCGAAGTACCGATTGATTTTCTCGTCCGACTGCCGGATGTAGGAAGATCGCTTGAAGTGCGTGATGTAATCGCTTTCTGGATAGATCCGGAACGCGCCGGCCAGGAAAAACACCGCGAGACCGATCGCTGCGGCATAGACGAGCCGCCGGTGGAGTAACACCCAAGCCGTGTAGTTGGCGAGGATCCTGTCCAGGCCGGGCAGGGCCGACCGGATCTCCCGGCTCGACGGGTCGCGGCGGATTCGGATTCTCTTGAGCCCCAGCCTCAAGAGAGCCGGGATCAGCGTGAGACTCGCGGTCAGGGCCACCCCGGTGCCGAAGGCTGAGAACAATCCGAAAGTCCGAATCGGCACGACCTGTGAGACCCCCAAGGAGGCGAACCCGCCGATCGTGGTAAGACCCGCCATGAGGACCGCGCTTCCGATTTTCGTGACCGCCTGAACCGCCGCGTCC
>Ga0209227_1000310_pt1 | contig 42590 bp, 39 predicted proteins | sample YNPBryantNP2012_FD_185815 | JGI IMG/M metagenome (GOLD analysis project Ga0209227, IMG submission 185815) | Anoxygenic and chlorotrophic microbial mat microbial communities from Yellowstone National Park, USA - YNP Bryant NP 2012 (SPAdes)... ...
CCAGGCCCGTTATCTGAACCTGGATGCGCAGTATGAGCAGGCCATCGCTGCAGCCGGGGAGGGTTTGTCCCTGGCCGACTACCTGCAGGATACGGCGGCTCGCGGCTACCTGCTGAGCCAGGTCGGCATCCTGATCGAAGAGGCGGTGGTCGTGCCGCTGTGGTACGACCAGTTGCATTTTCTGGTCAAGCCGTGGGTGCACGGCCTGCGTGTCTCGCCGCTGGGATTGGTGCGCTACAAGGAGGTGCTGTTGGTCTCCCATTGAAGGGGGTAACTGCCCTCCCCCTGCGGTGTTATGAATAGGGGAGAGAAGCATAGTGGGTGAGCAGGCAGTGCCCCCTCTGGTGGTCGAAAATCTGTCGTTCCGCTACCGCCAGCGCCCGGAACTGGCGCTGCGTGACGTTTCCCTTACCCTCGAGCGCGGCGAGTTGCTGCTGGTGGCCGGCAGCAGCGGCTGCGGCAAGACCACTCTCATCCGCTGCATCAACGGCCTGATCCCGCGCAGCTACAAGGGCGAGCTGAACGGGCGCATCCTCTTGCAGGGCAACGAGACGGCGGGCATGTCCCTGGCGCGCATTTCCCAGATCGTCGGCACGGTGCTGCAGGACCCCGAACGGCAGATCCTGGGCACCCGCGTCTTTACCGAGGCGGCCTTTGGCCTGGAGAACCTGGGCCTGCCGCGCGAGGAGATCCGCCGCCGCGTCGAGGAGACGCTGGACTACCTGGGCATCTCCCACCTGCGCGAGCGCGAGACCTTCAACCTCTCCGGCGGCGAGAAGCAGAAAGTGGCCCTGGCCGGCGTGCTGGCCATGCGCCCCTCCGTTTGGCGAAAAAGTTGCTGGGACGGGCGTGAACGGCCGGGCGGTTTGTGGTTGCTCTCCTGCCGGAGGCGGTGACCCTTCCCCAGGATTCATGGTGGGCGGTTGCCCCCCAACGCAAAATAGCCCCCCCTTGGGTTTTCGAAGCAAAAGAACGGGGCGCCCCCCTCCTCTGCTCCCGCCGGGTCTGTGACCCGGCGGCCCCCCACTGGCGGGGGTCACAGACCCCCGCTGAGCAAGGGATGCCCCACGTCGGCGTTCTGCTGCTTCGAACACCCCTTGGGCGATCTCTGTAGTCACCCTCTTCTTACTGTGGTATAATGTTCAGCACAGGAAGGAGGTGCAAAATGTCAAAAAGGCAGCATCTGTGGTGGATTGCAGCAGCGGTGCTTTTCCTGACGCTGGCCGTCCTGGCCTGTGGCCCCCAGCAACCTGCTGGCGAAGGAGTCAGCGTCACGATCACCAGCCCGGCCAGTGGCGTCGTTGTCCACGTCGGTGAGCAAGTCCAGGTCATCTCGATGGCCTCCGCTGAGGCGGGGGTGGCACGAGTGGAATTGTTGGTCAACGGGCAGCTCGTGCGCACCGACGCCCCGCCTAGCGGCAACCCCACCAGCTTTGCAGTGGCCCAGCAGTGGAGTCCTGTCGCCCCTGGCGAAGAGACGATCTCGGTGGTGGCTTATGACGTCAACGGGGCGGCCTCGGAGCCGGCAGCCATCGCCGTGCGCGTCGAGGCCGGCACGGCCGGAGTGACGGTCACGCCGTCGGTCACCCAGACGCCGATGCCGGACGTGTTGGGGGAGGGAGGCTGCACCCTGAACGCTTCCTACGTTGCCGATGTGACCATCCCTGACGACACGCAACTGCTGCCTGGCACCACCTTTGCCAAGACCTGGCGCATCCGCAACAGCGGGACGTGCAACTGGGGCAGCGGCTTCAAGCTGGTCTTTGTCAGCGGCGACCAGATGGGCGCGCCGGGAATGGTCGCTGTGCCGCCGACGGCGGCCGGCAGCACGGCTGATGTCACGGTGAACATGACGGCGCCCGCCACGCCAGGGACATACCGCAGCAACTGGCGTATGCAGTCGGATACTGGCCTGATGTTTGGCTCCTCGGTCTATGTGCGCATCGTCGTCCCCGCGCCGGTGACGGTGACGCCGACCACCGGCCCGACGCTCACTCCCACCGCAGGGCCAACCAGCGAGACACCTGCCCCGCCGTCGAACTTGCTGGCGACGCTCCTCCCTGATGGCACGGTGCGCTTTACCTGGACCGATGCCGTGGGCGAGGCTCAGTATCGCTACGAGTTCTCCTTTGTCGCGGGGGGGCTGGGTGCGGCGACGGCCAGCACGCTCCCGGCCAACACCACGTCGTGGAATGGCGGCCACGTCGATTGCGGGGGGACAGGTGGCTTTACGATCATCGCCCTGGCAGGGGATGGCAGCGAGATCGGCCGCCAGTCGGTCAGCTTTTCGACGCCAGCCTGTGAGGGAGTGACGGTGATCCTGACGCCGATAGCCTCTTTGAGCGGCAGCCTGAGCGAGGGTGGTTGTGATGGCTCCATCCGCGCCGGCATCGCTCCGGCGGGGAACGGCATCCGGGGCCTGGTTTCCTTCGACATCGCCAGTTTGAACAGCGCTTCCGACATCGTTGCTGCCACTCTTGATCTCAGCAGCTACACGCTGACGGGCAACCCCTTCGAGTTCTTGCGTCCCCTGCACGTCCGCCACATCCAGTACGTCGATCGTTGTGATTACCCGGCTGCCTACAGCGGGGGCGGTGGCAGTGAGCTGGCGGCAATCAGTGCGGCTGTGCCTGGCCTGACCACGCCGATCGATGTGCGGACGGTGCTGAAGAACTATCTGGACAGCGGTGATCCGACGCGTTTTCAGATTCGCCTCTACTTCGAGGGAGACGACGGGGGCAGCGCTTACGCCAGCATGGCCAACTGGTCGACGGTGCGCCTGACCGTCACCTACCGGCCCTGATAGAATCCTCCCGCAGGTTCTGAAACCTGCGGGAGGATTTTCAGAGTCCCACGTCGATATAGACCTTCCACTCCTCCGGCACCTCGCCGTTGATGACCAGGTAGTTGGTGCGGGGGCGCTTGGGCTCCCAGAGCAGCTTCATGCCTGCCTCGTGCGGCGTGCGGTCGGCCTTGCGATGGTTGCAACTGTAGCAGGCGCAGGCGGTATTGCTCCACGTGTTGTAGCCGCCGCGGCTGCGCGGGATCAGGTGGTCGACGGTAAAATCGGCGCGCGTCAGCAGCACGCCGCGCTGACGGTCGCCGGGGTGAGCGCCGCAGTAGATGCAGGTGTAGCGGTCGCGCGTCAGCACCCCGCGCCGGCTCCAGACAGCGCCGCGCTGGGGCACGTTGACATAGTAGCGCAGCCGCAGCACGCGCGGCACCTCCAGGATGGTGGTGGAGGTACGCAGGCGCGCGGCAACGCCGTCCACTGCGTCCACCACGCCGCGCATCATCAGGTCGACGGCGTCGCGGATACTGATGGGCCGCAGCGGGACGTAGGACGCGTTGAGCAGCAGCACGGCTCGGGCATCTACATCAACCATCGCTCTTCCTCACAACGAAAAGCGCGAGGGTAACGGTTCACCCTCGCGCTTTGTGGCCGATCTCCAGGTACGGCAAATCACGAGGGCCTGTGTCCCTCCAGGATCATCTGCGCGCAGGGCGCGCCTGACCCAAACTTGCGCCATTCCATCCTCGTCATGGGGCACAGTATACCGCAGGACAGGGTTTTGTCAAACGTCCGACGACGGGCGCCGCCGCTGCAGCGCCTCTTTCACCAGCCCCCGCTGGGGGGAAAAGAGGAGCGCCAGCAGGAAAAAGCCGCTGCAGACCAGGACGATCGCCGCGCCGGAGGCGATGCCGACATAGTACGAGAGGTAGAGGCCGATCAGGCTGGAAAGGGCGCCGATGAAAGCGGCGACAGCCATCATCGACGGCAGGCGGCGGGTCAGCAGATAGGCCGTCGCCGCTGGCGTGACCAGCATGGCTGCCATCAGCGCCACGCCGACGGTCTGCATCGAGACGACGATGGCGACGGCGATGAGCAGCAGCAGCAGATAGTTGAGCAGCGTCGTCGGCAGGCGCAGCGTCGCCGCCAGGATGGGGTCGAAGGAGAGGACCAGGAACTCTTTGAACAGCAGGGCGATGGTCAGCAGGATCAGCCCGCCAAAGATCGCGGTCAGCCAGAGGCTGTTTGCCGAAACGCCCAGCACGTCGCCGAACAGGAAATTGGCCAGGTCGACGGCATAGCTGCGCACCGAGGAGATGAGGGCGATGCCCAGCGCAAACATGGCGGCGAACAGGATGCCGATGGCCGTGTCCTCTTTGACCCGCGCCCGCTTGCTCACCGCGCCGATGCCAAAGGCGGTCACGACCGCCGTGCCCAGCGCCCACCAGAAGATGACGCTGCGCTCCCCGCCGCCGAGCAGGTAGCCGATCACGATGCCGGGCAGGATGGAGTGGGCCAGGGCGCTGCCGAAAAAGGCCATTCCGCGCAGGACGATGTAGCTGCCCACCGCCGCGCAGACGACCCCCACCATCACCGCCGCAAGCAGGCCGCGCACCATGAAGGGGTAGCGGAGCGGTTCGATCAGCCAGGAGACGAGGGTTTCCATCTCAGTGCTCTCCGTCGCAGCAGGTGTCGCCCAGGGCCAACAGCCCCTCTTCGGTCTGCACCAGGTGCAGGTGCGTGCCGTAGGCTGCCTGCAGCCGCCCGGCGGTAAAGACGTCCTCCGGCCGGCCGATGCCCAGCAGGCGGCGGTTGAGCAGCATGACGCGGTCGAAACGCTCTGCGGCCAGGCTCAGATCGTGGGTGGCGACCATCACCGTCACCCCCTGCTGGCGCAGCATGTCCAGGATGGCCAGGATGTCTTCCTGCGAGGGAATGTCCAGGCCGGTGAGCGGCTCGTCCATCAGCACCAGCTCGGCTTCCTGGGCCAGGGCGCGGGCGATGAACATGCGCTGCTGCTGCCCGCCCGACAGCTCGGCGATCTGCCGACCGGCCAGCGCGTTCAGGCCCACCATCTCCAGGCATTGATGGACGCGCGCCCAGTCCTTGCGCCCCGGATGGCGCAGCAGGCCCAGCCGGCCGATGCGGCCCATCATGACCACGTCGGCGACGGTGGCCGGGAAGGTCCAATCGACCTCGCTGCGCTGGGGGACATAGGCGATGCAGATGTGTCCACCCGGCTGGTCGCCGGCGAGGCGCACCGTGCCGGACGTCGGCGTCAGCACGCCGGCGATGACCTTGAAGAGCGTGCTCTTGCCTGCGCCGTTCGGCCCGACCACGGCGATGCGCTCGCCGGCGGCGAGTTGGAAAGATACGGCCTCGAGCGCCGGCCGGCCGTTGTAGCGCAGCGTCAGATCGGCGACATCCAGAAAGGGGACGTTCGCCTGGTGGCGGGCATGGCGGGAAGGCGGCAGTATGGGCATGGGAGGCTGTCCTTTCAGCGCAGCGCCTCGACGATGGCCGTTGTATCGTAGCGCATCAGCGCCAGGTAGCTGTCGGCCGGGCCGCCCGGCGCGCTGAGGGAGCCGGTGTAGAGCAGCACCAGTCGCGTCCCCGTGTCGCGGGCAATGCGCTCTCCCAGCGCGGGATTGACCGTCGTGCCGACAAAGATGGCCGGGACGCCGAGGGCGGTGATGGATTCTTCCAGCGCTGCCAGCTCCTGGGCCGAGGGGGCGGCCATGGTGCTGAAGCTGGCGATGATGGTTCCTCCCTGGATCAGCCCATAGCGGTGGGCAAAGTAGCCAAAAGAGGCGTGGTCGCTGACCAGGGTGCGATGCCCGGCGGGAATCAGGGCGACCTGGTCGGCGATCCAGGCGTCGAGCGCGCGCAGTTCCGCCTGGTAGGAGGCAGCGTTGGCCTGGTAGTCGGCGGCGTGGGCCGGGTCGAGCGTGCTCAAGGCCCAGGCAATGTTCTCTGTCCACACGATCACGTTGAGCGGGTCGAACCACACGTGGGGGTCGTACGGGCCATGCTCGTGCTCCTCGTCCTCATGCTCGTGCTCGTCTGCTTCCATGTGGAGCAGGTCGATGCCGTAGGAGACGGGGACGACCCTGCCTGTCGCGCCGCTGCTTTCCAACAGCGGTTCGAGGAAAACCTCCAGGCCGGCGCCGTTGGCCAGGACGACGTGGGCGTTGGCGATAGCGGCGGCGTCCTGGGGGGTGGGCTGGTAGGTGTGCGGGTCAGCGCCGAGGGGCAGCAGCGTGGTCAGTTCGATCCATTCCCCGCCGACGTTCTGCGCCACGTCGGCGACGATGGAGGTGGTGGCGACGACGCGCAGCCGTTCCCCTGTCGTCAGGGAGACGGGAGATAGGGTGGGGAGCTCGTCGGCCTCTTCAGCAGCCTGTGGGCGGCAGCCGCTGAAGGCTATCAGCGTCAGGATTGCGATAAGGATAGTAAGCCAGTGTTTTCTCATGGTCGGCATGCCTGGCAAAAACCGTACAGTTCGAGCAGGTGGCTGCTGACGGAAAAGCCGAACCGTTCGCCGATCTGTTCCTCCAGGTTGCTGATGGGACAGTCATCAAAGTGGAACGTCTCACCGCACCCCAGGCAGATCAGGTGGTGGTGGCTCTCGGCGATGCAGGCGACGCGCGGCGCGCCGCTGGCGTCATAGATCAGCCGCAGCGCCCCCAGCGCGGCGAGAATCTCCAGCGTGCGGTAGACGGTGGCCCGGCTGAGGGCAGGATAGATGGCCCGCCCGCGCTCCAACAGCTCGGCGGCGGTGAGGTGCCGTTCGCTCGTTTCCAGCACCTGGAGCAGAGCGCGACGAGGGGCGGTCAACTGATAGTGGGCTGCTTGCAGACGTTCGGCTAGCGTCATCTGACCTCCATGATTGAGAATTTGTCTCAATTATAGCGCAAAGAGAGAAATTGTCAATCTGGGGCAGGACAACTACTCGCGGTTGTCCTGCCAACGGGCCGGGTCACAGAGCCGGCAGGAGCAGGGCGGGCGGGCCCCCCCGTTTCTGGGTCGGAGACGCGGTTCGCGATCAGCGATCAGCGATCAGCGATTTGCGATTCACAACCCGCCCGTTGCACAAGTCCCGAAAACGGCTATAATAAGGTGCAATGGGGGAAAGTTCTCTGCTCAAACGCATCAGCAGCGCCGCGCCTGCTGTAGATGACGCGGTCAGGCAGGCAGCGGACGAACTGGCCACGCGCCACATCGGAGAGGAGGCTGCCCCACCGCCCAGCCTGGAGACACGGCGTATGGCGGGGGTGCCCCATGCGCGCGTCGATGGGCGGCTGACGGAAGGCACCATTCTCCAGAACCGCTACTATATCCTCGGCGTGCTGGGCAGCGGCGGCATGAGCACGGTCTACAAAGCGCGCGACCTGCACTTTCCCAAAGTGGAGCGCCTGTGCGCCATCAAGGAGATGCTGAACACGGCGACCGATCCCCAGGTGCGCGAGATGGTGACGCGCAATTTCGAGCGCGAGGCCAGCCTGATGGCTACCCTTCGCCATCCCGCCATCCCCCAGGTCTATGACTATTTCACCGAGGGGGAACGCTCCTACCTGGTCATCGAGTTCGTCCACGGCAAGGACCTGGAGACGCTGTTGAACGAGACCAGGGGCTTTTTGTCCGAGACCCAGGTGGTCAACTGGGCGCTCCAGATCTGCGACATTCTGATCTATCTCTACAATCACAAACCCAACCCTGTCGTCTTTCGCGACATGAAACCCTCGAACATCATGCTGGACGAGCAGGGGCGGATTCACCTGGTGGACTTTGGCATCGCCAAGGTCTTTCAGAGCGGCGAAAAGGGGACCATGATTGGGACGGAGGGCTATTCGCCGCCAGAGCAGTATCGCGGCGTTGCCGAGCCGCGCGGCGACATCTATGCGCTGGGCGCGACGTTGCACCATCTGCTGACCAAACAGGACCCGCGGCTGGAGCCGCCGTTCTCCTTTCACGAGCGCCCCATCCATGCTGTCAACCCAACCGTATCCAGCGAGTTGCAGGAGATCATCAACCGCGCGCTGGAGTATGACATCAACCAGCGCTTTGGCTCGGCCGAGGAACTGCGGCGGGCGCTGTTGAGCCTGCGCTCAGCCCAGGGATATGTCAAGCCGGGCACGATGGTCATCGAGGAGGTCGATAGCGAAGCGCATCGGGCGCTGTGGCAGTTCGCCTGCGAGGATGAGATCCGTTCCAGTCCAGTGGTTCACAACGGTGTGCTCTACATCGGCTCGTATGACAACAACCTCTATGCGCTGGATGCCGAGAGGGGACAGTTCAAATGGAAGTATGCCGCCGAGGGCGGCATCCCGACCACGCCCTGTGTAGCCGAGGGCAAGGTCTTTTTCGGCTCGCAGGACCGCACGCTATACGCTGTCAACATCGAGACGGGGCGCCTGGTGTGGACCTACCCGACCAAAGGACGTATCTACTCCTCTCCGCAGGCTATGTTTGGACATGTCTTTGTCGGCTCGGACGATCGCCGTCTCTATGCGGTGAACATCGCCAGCGGTCGTCAGGCCTGGGCGTTCGAGGCGGAGTCGATGATCCGTTCGCGGCCGTCGGTGGGCCAGGAAGCGATCTATTTCGGTGACGAGAGCGGTTCCCTCTACGCGGTGGGGGTCAGCGGCAAGCTCATCTGGCGTTTCCGCGCCCGGCGCTCGATCATGTCGTGTCCGCTGCTGACCAGGGAAATGGTCATTTTCGGTTCGCAGGACTGGCACGTCTATGCCCTGGACCTCCGCTCAGGGTGGGCGGTGTGGAAGTACCGCACCAACGGGCCGATCGTTTCTTCGGCCACGTTTGCTGGCGGCACGGTCTATATCGGCTCGGCCGATGGCGAAATCTATGCGCTCGATGCCGACGAAGGCTATGTGGTCTGGCGCTACAAGACCGGCGGGCAGGTGACGTCTTCGCCGACTTTTCACGAGGGCGCCATCTATGTTGGCTGCGTCGACGGCTATCTCTACTCCCTTGATGCCCAGACCGGTCAGTTGCGCTGGCGCTTCCGCACCAATGGCCCGGTGATCTCCACCCCCTTTGTTGCGAACGACATTGTCTATTTTGGCTCTGTGGATAACAACGTCTATGCCCTGCCCGTGTAAAGGAGCGTAAATGGCTCTGCGCAAGCTGCTGAGGAAACGACAGGCCGCCCACCAGACCGATGAGCTGAGGGCACCTCCCGTTGCGCCGCCGGTCGTTCACCCGCCGCAGAAGGTGATGCGGGCAGGTTGGGCCTCTGACGTGGGACGGCAGCGCAGCGTCAATGAAGACGCGGTGCTGGTCGTTCAGGCTTTCCAGGAGGGGCACGACGCCCTCGAGCCTTTCGGCCTTTTCATTGTGGCTGATGGCATGGGCGGGCATAAAGAGGGCGAAGTTGTCAGTGCGCTGGCAGTGCGCACGGCGGCCCATCACATCCTCCAACAGTTCTACCTGACTTCCTTGTGCTGTCGTGAACACAACGCCGGGCAGGCTTCGATCATCGAGATTCTGGAAGAGGCGGTCAATCTGGCCAACACAACGGTGACGGCTGCCGTGCCCGGCGGCGGGACGACGTTGATCTGCGCGCTGGTGATGGGTCGGCGGGTCTATCTGGCCAATGTGGGCGATAGCCGCGCCTATATCGTCTCGCCGCAGGGCCTCGAGCAGGTGACGCGGGACCACTCGCTGGTCGACCGCCTGGTGGAGATGGGGCAGTTGACGGCGGAGGAGGCGGCGATGCACCCGCAAAAGAACGTGCTCTACCGCGCCGTGGGGCAGGGTGGCACGCTGGAGGTCGACACGTTCGTCCGTTCGGTCCCGGCGGGCCATCATCTCTTGCTCTGCACCGATGGGCTGTGGGGCATGGTCGCCGAGGCTGAGATGGCGTCGATCATTGCACAGTCGCCCTCGCCGCAGGAAGCGGGCGATGCGCTGGTTGCTGCAGCCAATCGTGCGGGCGGCAGAGACAACATCAGTGCGATTATCGTAGAGTTCCCCTTGGCTGATGGAGACTGACCCGCTGCTTGATTTGTACGCGGTGCTGGGAATCCCGCGGATCGCTGACGCAGAAGAGATCAGACGGGCGTACCGCGGCCTGGCCAAGCGTTTCCATCCTGACAGTGGCACAGGAGAAGCCTCCGCCGAACGTTTCCAGATGATCGAAGAGGCCTACCGGGTGCTCAGCAGCCCCCAGCAGCGCCGCGAGTACGACCACCGGCTGAAACTGCAAGAGCAAAAAGCCCGGGCTGTGCTGAGCTGCCAGGTGCTGACCAGTCGGGAAACGCTGCCCGCGATGGAAACGGAGCAGATGCTCTACCTGTTGATCGAGATCGAGCCGCGCGGCGAGTTCAAGCCACGGCGCATGCCCTTGAACCTGGGCCTGGTCATTGACCGCAGTACGTCGATGGAAGGCAACCGGCTGAACAGCGTCAAGGCTGCTGCTCACCGCATCATCGACGATTTGCAGGAAGAGGACACCCTTTCTGTCGTTGCCTTCAGTGACCGTGCTGAGGTGCTGCTTCCTGGTCAGTCGATGAAGGATCGAGCGCGTGCTCATGCGCTCGTCTCCTCGATCTGGGCCGGCGGCGGCACCGAGATCCTGCAGGGGCTGAGGGCCGGACTCGAGCAGGTGCGCCGTTTCCAGCGCTCTGATCGCATCAGCTATCTGATCTTGCTGACCGATGGGCGTACTTACGGCGATGAGGAGGACTGCATCGTCGAGGCGCGCCGGGCCGGGCTGGAGCGCATCGGCATCAGCGCGCTGGGCATTGGCGAGGACTGGAACGACCTCTTTCTGGACCGGCTGGTGCAGCAGGCGAACGGCGTCTCGGTATATGTCTCGCATGCTCAGCAGATTCGTCAGATTCTCGATGAGCAGGTGCGCAAGATCGGCCGGCTGGTGGCGCGCGATCTCTCGCTGACGTTGCGCTTCAGTGAGCATGTCTGGCTGGAGGCGGCCTTTTGTGCTGCGCCCCAGTTCGACCGCCTGGTGGTGGAAGACGGCACGTGCAAACTGGGCCCGCTCTTTCAGGGCGAAATGGTGTCTGCGCTCTACGAGCTGGTTGTCGGACGGGCCGAGCCGGGCGTCCATCGGCTGTTGCAGTGGGAGTTGACCGCCGAGGTACTGGGTCCGCCGGCACGACAGGAGCGGCTGGAGGCCGACGTTCGCTTGAACGTGAGCGCCGAGCCGCCGCCGGAGCCTGTCCCGCCGCGGATCCTGACCGTGCTGAGCCGCCTGAGCATCTTTCGCTTGCAGGAGCAGGCCTGGCGCGCTCTGGAAGAAGGCCGCGTCCTCGAGGCGGGCAGGCAACTGGAAGCTGTGGCAACGCGCCTGCTGGATATCGGGGAGTATGAGCTGGCCCAGATGGCGCTACTCGAGGCTGGACGGGTCGCTCAGGGGGCGCAGGTTTCGAAGAAGGGCCACAAAACGATCAAATATGGCACACGTAGTTTGGGCATCAGAACGCCGGGTTAGCCAGCCTGCAGTGAATGGTGTTGGATCAGATACTTGCACAAGACAATCTGAAGGAGCAAATCAGAAAAATGAAACTTGGCCGCACTTTCATTACGAGGGAGAGTGAGCAAAAAGCACGTGAACTTATCGCCAGCCATCTCGAGCAGGCAGGTTACAAGTTATCAAGCTCAGGGCCCCTTTTGATATATGAGCGTGGTTCACGCTACGGTTCTTTGTTCTCGTCTTCTCCGAAGCGTTGGAAAGTCAAAGTGACCATCCAGGTCAAACCCGGTTCCGATCAGGTGACAGATGTGGAAGCATCTTTTGATATAGATACCAGAGGGCAAATAGTCACCAAGAAGGAGCGGGGCTTTTGGGAGAGCGAAATGGACGGGCTGGTAGCGGCTGTAAACGGTTTCAATGCAGAGGTCACGACAGCCGTGAAGGTAGAAGAAAGGCTGAGGCTAGAAAGGCAGTTCAAGGAAGGGGCAAACTGGTTTTTCTGGATAGCAGGGTTGTCCTTGGTCAACTCGGTTATACTAAAAATAGGCGGTGGATGGAACTTTCTGATCGGATTGGGAATAACCCAACTTGTGGATGGTTTTACAAGCGCGGCCGCGACCTACTTTAGGCCTGAGGCCAGCACGATGATACAGGTGCTTGCCATGATTATCGATGTTGGGGTTGCGGGGGTTTTTGCTTTATTGGGATTCTTTGCCAGAAAGGGGCATAGGTGGGGTTTTATCGTTGGGATGACGCTGTATGCACTGGATGGCTTGATCTTCTTGATTGTTCCAGATTTTGTAAGCATCGGATTCCATATATTTGCTCTGTTTTGGATGTTTGCGGGGTTACGGGCGAATAGGAGGTTGAGTGAATTGGAAGAGCAAAATCGAAGCCTGGCTGGCTAACCCGCGGCTTCACCCGACCGCGCTATCGCGGCGGTTTGCGGGGTTGGTTTGGCCTGCCAGCGGGTCATTGAGCGAGGGTGGTTTTGCCTGAGCCGCGCGGCGGGTGAGCCGCAGTCCGCTAGGAGGATGAAATGATCGCATGTCCGTCTTGTGGGAAGCAACATCGTCCGGGGACGCTGTTTTGTACCGAGTGCGGGGTTTACCTTCCTGCTGGGGGTACATTGCGGACCTCGCCACTGCCGACCGACGAGCTTCCTCGTCCCCGCGCTGTGGCCCAGGAACGTGAGCTTGCGGGGATAGAGAAAAGTGAGGCGTCCCGGCCGTTGTACCTGTATGTTGTGGTGGAGAACCGCCGTGAACTCCGCCTGCCGGCCACTGCCGAGGTCTTGCTGGGCCGCCTCGATGCTGCGCACGGCATTTTACCGGACCTCGACCTGACGCCAGAGGGGGGGCTGGAGAAGGGCGTCTCGCGCCGCCACGCCAAGATCATCCAGCGCAAGGGCGAATTTTTCATCGAGGACCTGGGCAGCGCCAACGGTACGTTTCTGAACGATCAACGACTGACACCGTATCTGCCTTATCCTTTGAAGGTGGGCGACAAGATTCAGCTTGGGCGGGTCAGCCTGGAGGTAAATTGGGAGGGTCAGAACTCCCAGGAGTAGCGAACGGATGCCGATCACTGTCATGATCCACTTGATGAACGAGGATCCTATTGTGGCCGAAATGGAGACCATGCCGGATCCTAATGGCCAATTTCTGGTCTGTGAGAATCCGCGCCGCCGTGACGGGCGCGATATCGGCTATGTTTTGCCAGAGGTGCACTCGCTGATACTCCCCTGGCACCGCATCCACTGCGTCGAAATCCTGCCTGGCGAGGAAGAGGAAGCCATTGTCACCATTGTCCGAGAGTAGAGAATCCCAGACAGGGCCTGCCCCGCGCATCCTTATCGTCGACGACGAGGCCCGCATCGTCCGCTTTGTGACAATGAACCTGGAGCTGGAGGGCTTCCAGGTCATCGAGGCATCCTCTGGCCTGGAGGCGCTGGAGCGCGTCCGCAAGGACCTGCCCGACCTGGTGTTGCTGGACGTGATGATGCCGGAGCTGGACGGTTTCGAGACGTTGCGCATGCTGCGCGAGATCAGCGACGTGCCGGTGATCATGCTCACAGTGCGCTCTGACGAGGCGGATATCGTCCGTGGCCTGTCGCTGGGTGCGGATGACTATGTGACCAAGCCGTTCAGCATCCGCGAGCTGACCAGCCGCATCCGCGCTGTCTTGCGGCGCACAGGGTTGCAGCCGGCGCCGGACACGGCCATCCTCAAGATCGATGACTATTTGAGCATCGACTACAACCGGCGTGAGGCTATCGTCGGTGGGCAGCGGGTCAAACTGCGCCCGACCGAGTTTCGTCTGCTCTATCACCTGATCGAAAAAGCCGGCTGGGTGGTGCCGCACGAGGTGCTGCTGGCCAAGGCCTGGGGCTATGAATACCGCGACGAGGTCCACTACTTGCGCCTCTATATCACCTACCTGCGCAAAAAGATCGAGCCGGACCCGGCCAATCCCCGCTACATCCTGACCGAGCGCGGTGTCGGCTATCGCTTTGTGGACTTTCGTAAGGACAAAGGGGTGAAAGAAGATGAGTAAGGCCTTCAAAGTGGTCGTCACGGGTGCGTTCAACGCCGGCAAGACCGAGTTTGTCCGCTCTGCCTCGGATATCGACGTGGTCAATACCGACCGCCGCGTCACGGATGCGCTGGCCGAGATCAAGGATACGACGACCGTGGCAATGGATTATGGCCAGGTGACGGTCGACGGCAACCTGTTCCACCTGTTCGGCACGCCGGGCCAGGAGCGGTTCGAGTTCATGTGGGACATCCTGGGGCGCGATACGGACGCTGTCCTGTTGCTGGTCGACAGCACGGACCGCATCTCACTGACCGTCACGCGCCGCATGCTGCGCTTTTTCCGCCGCAAGGCCCGCCTGCCGGTGCTGATTGTGGCGACCAAGCAGGATTTGCCGGGAGCGATGCCTGCTGCCGAGATCGGCAAGCGGCTGGGCGTCGAGCCTTCTATGCCGATCGTCTCCTGTGATCCCCGCCGCAGGGAAAGCACGCTTGAGGTGATGCGCAGGCTCTCCCATCTCATAGGCTGAGCGCGGTTAGCTTTCTAGCGGATCTCTAACGTGCCTCTTGCGTCCGTCTAACGCGAAATGAGAGATCATGCCCTTGCCTGTGAAGATCATGGGAGATGAGGAGGCAAGAGATGTCCGTGATGCGTTTCAATCCGATGCGGGATATGATGGCCTTGCGCGCGGCGATGGACCGTCTGTTGGAAGAGTCGATGATGCAGCCGCGCGAGACGTGGCGGCGCGGCACGCCCGAAGAGCCGCTGCGGCTGCCGGTCGATGTCTATACGACGCCGGAGGAGATTTATGTGCTGGCCTCTCTGCCGGGCCTGCTGCCCGACGAGGTCGACATCACCATCGAGGGCGACACGCTGACCATCCGCGGCGAGCTGCGTCCGCCGCTGGAGAACGTCGAGTACCTGTTCCAGGAGCGTCCCTACGGCAACTTTTCGCGCTCGCTGACGCTGAACGTGCCGGTCGACGTCGACCGCGCTGAGGCGACCTTCGAGAACGGCGTGCTGACGCTGATGCTGCCCAAAGTCGAGGCGGTCAAGCCGCGGACGATCGCCATTACAAAGAAATAGGACAACAGTGACGACCATTTTTCCCTTTACCGCCGTTGTCAACCAGGAGCGGATGCGCCGCGCGCTGATCCTCAATGCTGTCTATCCGCAGATCGGCGGCGTGCTGATTCGCGGCGAGCGCGGGACGGCCAAATCGACGGCTGCCCGCGCTCTGGCCGCTTTGCTGCCCGAAATCGATGTCGTTGCCGACTGTCCCTTTTCCTGCGACCCGGACCAGCCAGGGAGCTGCTGCACGAGCTGTCAGGAGCGCCTTGCCGCCGGGGAGGAGCTGCCCCGCGCCCGCCGCCGCACCCGTTTTGTCGACCTGCCGGTCAGCGCCACGGAGGACCGCGTCGTCGGCACGCTCGACATCGAGCGGGCCATCCAGAAGGGCGAGCGCCACTTTGAGCCCGGCGTCCTGGCTGCTGCCAACCGCGGCGTCCTCTACGTCGACGAGGTCAACCTGCTCGATGACCATGTCGTGGACATCCTGCTCGACGCGGCGGCGATGGGCGTGAACGTGGTCGAGCGCGAGGGCATCTCTTTCAGCCATCCCGCACGCTTTATCCTGGTCGGCACGATGAATCCCGAAGAGGGCGACCTGCGGCCGCAGCTCCTTGACCGCTTTGCCCTCTGCGTCGACATCCGCGGCGTCCACAACCCCGCCGAGCGCGTGGCCATCATCGAGCGCAACCTGGCTTTCGAGAGCGATCCGGAGGGCTTTCGCGCCGAGTGGGAGCCGCGCGAGCAGGCGCTCTCCCGCGAGATCGCCCGCGCCCGCCAGCTTCTCCCCCACGTCCGCCATACCCCGCGCGACCTGGCGGTCATCGCCACGATGATGGCCGAGCTGGGCGTCGACGGCCACCGGCCCGACCTGGTGGTGCTCAAGACGGCGCGGGCGCATGCGGCCTTCCAGGGGCGCGCCGCCCTCACCGACCAGGACATCCTCCTGGCGGCCGAGCTGGCCCTGCCGCACCGCCTCAAGCGCCATCCGCTACAGCAGGTGGAGACCACGCTGGGCGATCTGGGCGAGCGGCTGGCTCAGGCCCAGGCGCAGGTGCCGGCCGACCCGCATGGCGGCGCGACGGACGAGGGCGAGGCTGGCGCGGAGGAAAAAAAAACGACCGTGATGGTCGAAGGCAGCGAGGGTGAGCCTTCGGCCCGCGAACAATCTGCCCCTCTGCCCGCGCTACAGACGATTCCGCAGTGGCCCTCGGAGGGCCGCTGGTGGGACGGCGGCAAGGAGGTCGCTGTGGGGGAGGACTTTGCCCCCCGCCGCCTCGACACGCCGCTCGACCGCCTGACCCGTTCCGGCACGGGGCGGCGCAGCCGCACCCGCACGGAGCAGAAGCGGGGCCGCTACGCCCAGTCGCGCCCCTCGCCGGGCGACCCCAGCGACCTGGCGTTCGACGCCACGTTGCGCGCGGCGGCGCCCCATCAGCCCCATCGCCGCACGCCGCAAGGCCCTGCCCTCGCCGTCCGCCCCGACGACTATCAGCGCAAGGTGCGCGTGCGCCGCGCCGCCAATCTGGTGCTCTTTGTCGTCGACGCCTCCTGGTCGATGGCCGTGGCCGAGCGCATGGAGGCGACCAAAGGCGCGGTGATGTCGCTGCTGACCGACGCCTATCAGCGGCGCGACCGCGTGGGGCTGGTGGTCTTTCAGAAAAACAGCGCCTGTCTGGTCCTGGCGCCGACCAACAGCGTCGAGCTGGCCCAGCGCGCCCTCGCCGATATCCCTGTCGGCGGCAAGACGCCTCTTTCGGCCGGGCTGCTTATGGCCCACCAGGTTATCACCCGCGAGCTGCGCCAGCACCCTGACCTGATGCCGCTCATGGTCCTGCTCACCGACGGGGCGGGCAATGTCTCGCTGGGGCCGATGCCGCCCCACGAAGAGGCGCACCGTCTGGCGCGGCTCTTTCCGCAGGCGCACATCCGCTCGGTGGTGATCAACATGGAACACAAGGCATTCGACCAGGGCTATGCTCAGGCGCTGGCGGAGCACCTGGAGGCGCCCTGTTACACGCTGGACGAACTGCGCGCCGAGTCGCTCCTGCGCACCGTGCGCGGAGAGCTGGAAGGAACATCTGACTACCCGACAGTTTGAAATCAGGACACGGATACACACGGGTTTCACGGATCAGCACGGATGAAATCTGTACCATCCGTGTCCCATTGAACGGGAAACAAAGACAGGCATTTGCGGGTTAGCAATCCGTGTCTATCCGTAGCATCCGTGTGAATCCGTGTACTGCCCGATCAAAAGTGTCAGGTGACCAGAAGGAACATGATGGACGGTGCCACGATGCTGTTGCATTCTATCCCTGTTGGAATCACCGCGACAAACTGCTATCTGGTCGGCTGTGAGGAAACCCGCCAGGGCGTGGTCATCGACCCCGGCGGCCACCCGGAGCGCATTCTGAAGGCGGTGGAACAGAGCGGCCTGGCGGTCCGCTATGTGTTCAACACCCATTGCCATTTCGACCATATGGCGGCCAATGCGGACATTGTCGCGGCCACCGGTGCCAGGCTGGCCCTCCACCCGGCCGAACTGCCCATCCTCAAGGCGCGCGGCGGCGCAGCCTGGTTCGGCGTCAGCGTCAAAGAGAGCCCGCCGCCGGACGTGGAACTGGCGCCCGACCAGGTGATCGAAGTGGGCACGCTGCGCTTCCAGGTGCTCTTTACCCCTGGCCATTCTCCCGGCGGGGTGACCTTTTACCTGGCGGAGCAGGGGGTAGCCTTCGACGGCGACGTGCTCTTTGCCTTGGGCGTGGGCCGCACCGACCTGCCCGGCGGCGATTGGGCGACGCTGGAACGCTCGATCCGTCAGGTGCTCTTTGCCCTGCCCGATGAGACGGTGCTCTATCCGGGCCACGGCCCGCGGACGACGGTGGGCCAGGAAAAAGCGGCCAACCCCTGGCTCTAGGCCACCCGCTGCCCCGGAATGGGTGGCCCACCGGCATAGACCGACGTCACGGCCAGGCTGCCTGTCAGGGCGCCTGCCAGGCGGCGGCTGCCCAGCCACGTCCCTTTGACCTGGAAAGAGATCACGTCCAGCGTCAGCAGGCTGGCGGCGACGGAGGTGCCAGCCTGCAACGGCTCCAACAGGTCCGCACATTCCTTGACCGCGCAGCGCATTGCCCGCTCGCCTGCCGGCTGCAGGGAGAGGGCAGGCACGGTCAGCGGATAGCTGTCCCCGTCGATAAAGGCCAGCACGCGCACGGCTGTCATCGGCTGAAAGCTGCGCTGCACCGCCAGCGGCATCTCGACTGCGTCCGCCGGCAGGGCAGGGGGGCGGACGGCGCGCGCCAGCAAATAGTCGGCCAGGACGCGCGTTTTGGGCAGGCGGAAGGCGCGCAGCACCCGCCGCACCTGGATGATGCCGGCGTTGCGGATGCCGGTGTAGGCATTGTAGCGCAGCAGGTCGCTCGAGTTGAGCCGGTCGACATAGGGCCCGGTCCGCTGCCAGCCCTCGAAATCTCCCTGCAGAATCCAGCCTTCCAGCTCTGTCGTGATCACCAGCACCGACACGCGCGGGTCGCTGTCCAGGTTGCGCACCGACTTGCGCAGCAAGAAGTTGCCCAGGATCAGGCGGTCCTCCACATCGCCCGCGGCGGTGATCGATGTGCAGGGGACGACGTTGGGGATGCCGTCAGCGGAGCGGCTGGCCAGGAACTTGGGCGTCATCTCGCCCGCCAGGGCCTGGAGCAGGCCGGGTTGGGATGCTAACAGGGACATGCTGCTCTCCTTATCTCTGTGCTCTCTGCAGTTGAAGGCGTTTCGCTGCGCGTCGCGCCGGACCAGAGGGCCACGGGCACGCGGGCGGCGGCGACGGCGTGCAGCCTTTCCATCTCGGCGCGGGTCAGCAGCGGCACGCCCTCCAGCGCGTAGGGCCGTTCCAGGCGGCGGTACTTGGGCTGGCCCAGGTTGGTGTAGGCCAGCAGGTCCCAACGCTCGACGGTGGGCAGTTCGGCGGCGATGAAATCGCCGATGGCGGCGATGTTGGCCGCATCCGCCGTGTGGCCGGGGATGACCGGCGTGCGGATCCACATCGCTTTGCCGCTGGCGGTGATGCGCCGGGCATTCTCCAGGATGGCGGCGTTGTCGCTGCCGGTGCTGGCGCGGTGCGCGGCGCGGTCCCATATTTTGAGATCGTAGAGTACCAGGTCGACCCCCGGCAACACCTGTTCGTACTGCTCCCATGCTGCCGCGCCGCACGTGTCGAGGGCGACGTGGATGCCAGCCTGGTGGCAGAGACGGGCCAGCGCGGCGACAAAGTCGGCCTGGCGCATCGGCTCGCCGCCGGAAAAGGTCACGCCGCCGCCTGAAGTCTCGTAAAAGACGGCGTCCTTTTGCACTTCGGCCAGCAGTTCTTCGACGCTCCACTGGCGGCCGATGATTTCCAGCGCGGCGGCCGGGCAGGCGGCGACGCATGCGCCGCAGGCGGTACAGCGGGCGCGGTCGATGCCCATGCCGTTGGCTGTCAGGGTGAGTGCCTTTTCCGGGCAGGCGCTCAGGCAGTCACGGGCGGCGATGCAGCGCGTGTCGTACCACATCAGCTCCGGCTGAGGTGAAATCCCTTCCGGGTTATGGCACCAGGCGCAGCGCAGCGGACAGCCCTTGAAAAAGACGGTGGTGCGGATGCCAGGGCCGTCCTCGGTGCTGAAGCGCTGGACGTTGAAGGTCAGCCCTTTCATCACAGGCCGTGGCTCTCGCGGGCGATGATCTCGTCCTGGATCTCTTTGCCCAGGGCGACGAAATAGGCGTTGTAGCCGGTAATGCGCACCAGCAGGTTGCGGTAGCTCTCCGGGTCGCGCTGCGCGGCGCGCAGGGTCTCTGGGCTGACGACGTTGATCTGCAGGCAGGTCCCGCCGACGCGGCAATAGGCCCGCAGGAGGGCCGCCAGCTTGCGGCGGTTCTCCTGGCTGCGCAGCATGGCCGGGGAAAAGCTCATCGTGTGCGACGCGCCGTTGGGCGCCGTCCAGAGGTCCAGGTGCCCCACGCTCTTGACCACCGCCGTCGGCCCCAGGCGGTCGGCGCCGTTGACGGGGCAGACGCCGTTGCTGAGGAACTGGCCGCGCCGGCGCCCGTCGGGCGTGGCGGCGGTGAAGGGGGCGTAGGCCACCCAATAGTTCCACGAGAGGTAGCCGCCACGGTAGCGCTTGCCGGTGGCCGGCGCGACATGGCGGAAAGCTTCCTCGGTCCAGAAGCGGCTGATCTGGCGGGCGATCTCGTCGGCGGCGGGGTCATCGTTGCCGTATTTCGGCGCTTTGTGCAGCAGCATCTGGCGCAGTGACTCGTAGCCCTCAAAGTTGGCGTCCAGCGCCCGCAGCAGTTCCTCCATCGTCACGGCCTGCTCCTCATAGACCAGGCGTTTGACGGCGGCCAGGCTGTCGGCGGCGGTGGCCAGGCCCATGCCTTCGACGGTGATATAGTTGTAGCGGGCGCCGCCAGCGGTGACGTCCTTGCCGCTCTCCAGGCAGCCGCCGACCAGGGCGCTCAGGTAGGGGGTTGGCTCGAAGCGGGCGCGGCCAGCGTCGGCGATGTCGTTGGCGGCGATCAACTGCTCCAGAATGGTGCGGAGCTGGGCCTTGAAGGCGTCGTAGAACTGCTCAAGAGTGGCGAAGGTGCGCGGGTCGCCGGTGCGCGGGCCGACCTGCTCGCCGGTCGCCGCGTCCTTGCCGTCGTGCAGGGCCAGCTCGATGGCCTTGGCAATGTTCATGTTGACGTCGACCGTGCCGGAGCGGTCGCAGCCCTGCAGGGTGTTCTCCAGGCAGCCGACAGGGGCATAGTCCCACAGCATCTCTTCGGGCAGGCCCTGCCAGCGCAGGCCGGCGATCGAGTTCTCGTCGAAATTGAGCAGGAAGGGGCTGCCCTGGGCGTTGGCGACCATCTCGACCACCCGTTCGAGCAGGCGGTCGGGTGTTTTGGCGTGCAGGCGGACGTTGGGCTTGGGTTCGAGCAGGTTCATGTCCTCGATGACGTCGAGGATCAGATAGGTCAGCTCGTTGCTGGCGTCCTCGCCGTGCTCGTCGATGCCGCCGAGGGTGATGAGCTGGCCGAAGGAGGCGGTGATGCCCTGGTTGGTGCCCACCCAGCCCTGATAGTCGTAGGCGTAATTGTGCTTGATCCACAGGCAGCAGAGCCACTCTTTCGCTTCTTGGGGGGTGATGCGCCCGGTCTGCAGGTCGGCCTGGTAATAAGGATAGAGGTACTGGTCGATGCGGCCGGGGGAGACGCCGGGGCCGGGGTAGCTCTCGGCGGCCAGGACGAGCATGTGGGTGAACCAGAGCGATTGGAGGGCCTCGCGGAAGGTCTCGGCCGGCTCCCACGGCACCTTGTGGCAGATGCGGGCAATCTCTTGCAGTTCAGCTTTGCGGACGGGGTCCGTTTCCTGCCTGGCCAGCCGTTGGGCTTCGGCGGCGTAGCGCTGGCTCAGTTTGTGCGCGCCGTCGAGGCAGATGGAGATGGCGCGGGCCAGGTCGCGTTGCTGGGGCGTGGCGGCGGGGTCGGCGGCGATGGCGTTGGCTTCGGCCTGCAGGGCGCGCATGCCATAGCGCAGGACGCGCGGGTAATCGGGAATCAGGTGGCCGGGCACGGCGCCGCAGTTGCCGACGCCCAGGCGGTTGAGCCGCTGCACCTGCTTGAGAAAGCGCTGTTCCATCTGCTCGCGCTGGCGGGCCTCGGCGCGGGTGAGGGTGCGTGAGAGGGCGGTGCAAAAGTGTGAACCGACGATGAGCTCGTCTTCCAGAATCTGGGCGGGCAGATATTCCTCCAGCACGCGCTGGAAAAAGAACGCCTGACGCACCACCAGCGGTTCATCCCAAAAGCCGTCGGGCAGAGCAACCCTGGTGGCGCTGGCCAGCAGGTACGTCCGCGCGCCCTGGAAGAACATCATCATCTCCGGGACATTGGTCCAATGCCAGATCGAATAGACCTGGTCCCACGGCGTGCCGGTGGTAAAGGCGCGCACTTCGTTCGTATAGTCACGGTTGTAGAAATCCCAGTACTGCTCGCGCAGCCGCCGCACGCGCGGGCTGAGGGTCTCTGCGGGGGACCAGAGGGCGACTGCGGGGGTGGTTTGTTGGAGTGTGGTGGTCATAGGGGCCTCCAAGTTTGCAAGTGTGCAAGTGTGCAAGTGTGCAAGTGGGCAAGTGTGCAAGTGTGCAAGTGGGCAAGTGTGCAAGTGGGCAAGTGTGCAAGTGGGCAGGTGCTCATTGGACGGGGTTGTGCAAGGTGCCGATGGTTTCGATTTCTACTTCGACCCGATCGCCGGGGTGGAGGGGGCCGACGCCGGCGGGGGTGCCGGTGAGCAGAAGGTCACCCGGCTCGAGGGTCATGATGGTCGAGGCGTAGGCGACCAGCGCGCTGGGGCTGAAAACCATTTCGGAGGTGCGGCCGCGCTGGCGCACAACGCCGTTGACGCGGCAGACGACGCTCAAGTCGGCGATGTCCTCTTCGCTCAGGCCGGTCACTACCCACGGGCCAGCCGGGCAGAAGGTGTCAAAGCCCTTGCCGCGGGTCCACGTGCGATCCTGCCGCTGCAGGTCGCGGGCGGTGACGTCGTTGGCGCAGGTGACGCCCACCACATAGCGCCAGGCTGTTGCCGGGTCGATGTTGCGGCCGCGCCGGCCAATGACCAGGGCCAGCTCTGCTTCGTATTCGACCTGTTGCGACTGGGGCGGCAGGACGACAGGCGCACCGGGGCCGACCAGCGCGCTGGGCGGCTTGAGGAAGAGGAGCGGCTCAGCGGGCACCTCGACTGCGTGCTCGGCGGCGTGGGCGGGATAGTTGCGACCAACGCAGAGGATCTTGGTCGGCACGACCGGCGCCAGCAGGGTGAGCGAGGTCAGCGCGCCGACGGCGGCGCCTGCTGCTTTCCACCTGCCGAACGGGTCGCCGTCGAGGGTGTAGACCGTCTCGCCGTCCACGACGCCCCAGTGCGGGCTGTCGGCCTGGCTGTAGCGCACGATACGGGCTTTCATTTTCCCCTGGCCGCCAGCTGGCTCATAAAGTGGATGGAAGTGTCGATGCCACGGTAAAAGTTTTCCAGCCTGAGCTTTTCGTTGGGTGCATGGAGGTTGTCGTCGGGCAGGCCAAAGCCCATCAGGATCACCGGCACCTTCAGTATCTGGTCGAACATGGTGACGACGGGGATCGATCCGCCGGCAAGGCTGAAAACCGGCTCGGCGCCAAAGCCGTGGCGATAGGCGCGGGCGGCAATCTGCATCGCTGGACTGTTCCGGTCGATGAGGGCGGGATGGGCCTGGGCCAGCGTGCGCACCTGGACGTTGACTGTGTTGGGCGCCAGGGCATAGATCTGCTGCTCAAAGAGACGGGCAATCTCGTGAGGGTCCTGGTAGGGCACCAGCCGCATGCTGACCTTGAAGGTGACCTTCGCCGGGATGACAGTTTTCTGGCCTTCGCCAGTGTAGCCGCCGCGGATGCCGTGGATTTCGAGCGTCGGGCGGGCGCCGATGCGCTCCAGCACCGAGTAGCCCTTCTCGCCCTCCCACAGCGCCGGCGCGCCAACCTCGTCGCGCAGAAACCTGCGCTGGTTGAAGGGGATACGGGCCAGGCTCGCCTTTTCCTCCTCGCTGAGGGGGCGCACCTTGTCGTAAAAGCCGGGGATGGCAACGCGGCCATCCTGGTCGTGCAGCGCCGAGAGGATGTCTACCGCCACCTGGAGGGGGTTGTGCACCACGCCGCCGTACTGGCCCGAGTGCAGGTCGCTCTTGGGGCCCTCCAGGGTGACCTCCATATAGACCATGCCGCGCACGCCATAGACGAGGGAGGGGGTGTGTTCGTCGTGCAGGGACGTGTCGGAGATGACGGCGGCATCGCACGCCAGCATAGGAGCGTTCTGCTGGACGAACGAGCCCAGGTTGCGGCTGCCGATCTCTTCCTCTCCCTCGATCAGGAACTTGACGTTGAGCGGGGGAGCGCCATCGGCGCGGAAGAAGGCTTCCACGGCGGCCAGATGGGTGTAGAACTGGCCCTTGTCGTCAGAGACGCCCCGCGCATAGAGGTTGCCCTGGCGGAGGGTCGGCTCGAAGGGCGGTGAGAGCCATTCTTCCTCAGGGTCGATGGGCTGCACGTCATAGTGGCCGTAGAAGAGGACGGTGGGGGCATGCGGACCGGCGCCCAGCCACTCGCCATAGACGACGGGATGGTCAGGGGTGGGGATTACGGCCGTCCGCTCCAGGCCGATAGCTTGCATGCGGCTCACCAGCCAGCCGGCTGCGCGCTGCACCTCGGCCTTGTGGGCCGGGACGGCGCTGATGCTGGGGATGCGCAGAAATGCCTCCAGGTCTTGCAGGATCTCGTCACGGTGGGTCTGGACATATTCTTGGGCAGTCTTGCTCATGTCATTCTCCTTCGGAAAGATTATACCTCAAGGGGGACAAGGGAGCAACCTGCTCCTGCCGGGTCTGTGACCCGGCGGCCCCCCCCACTGGCGAGGGTCACAGACCCCAAAGAAATGGCGATGCCCAGGATGGAGAGGCCCATGACGCGCCCGTCGCGGATGTTGCCGTAGAGGCTGCCCAGTTCGGCGGGCGACATCTCGGCGTGGACAAGTTCGCTCCCGCCCAGCCCCTCCATCTCGTAGGGGATGGGCGTGCCGGTTTCGTCCAGCAGGTCGAAGGGCGCGGCGCTCTCGATGTCCACGCTGACGGCGTCGGTGCGGGGGAAGGAGAGGGGGTTGAAGACGAGGATGGCAGATTGAGGGTTGTTGATGGCGGGGTGCGAGGCGGTGTTGACCTGGGCGGCAATCCTTTCCAGGCTCTGGCGGGTGATTTGCTCGCCGATTTGCTCCACGTCAGGCTGTCGTCCACGTCGAGTTCAACGAGGCTGACGGGATCGTCGCGCCGCGTCAGGGTGAGCGGGACGCCGGTGACGGCCTCCACGTCCGCGGCGCTCAGGTCCGGGCCGAGAATCAGCACCAGGCCAGCGCCGCGTTCGATTTGCGCGGCGGCCGTTGCCGGGTCCGGGACGACGCCGTTCAGAACGAGGACGTCTGCCTGGGCCGGGTCATCCACGGGGAGAAACCGGCCGGGCGCAGGGCAGTGGTCACGCTCCCTTCCGCGCCGGCATAGTAGACGCGCAGCGTGGCGTCTGCCGAGGCGGGGGAGACTGTAAGGAAGAGTAAAGCAACAACGAGCAGGGGGAAGATGACTTTGTGCAGGTTCCTCTTTATCTGCCACAGATTACACAGATTACACGGATTACACGGATGAGAGAAGAGTGGAAATGGGTTGCTCAGGTTAGAAAACCAGGCGGCGGTGTTCGAGCGACTTGTTGCCAAAGTTGAGTAGCAGGCCTACTCTGTGTTTTGTGGCGGCGAGGTAGTGAAGAGTCTGGGCGGCATGGGCGTCGTTGAGGGCCGAGACAGCCTTGATCTCGACGATAATTTTCCCATCAATCACAAAATCTGCCACGTACTCGCCGACAAATTGTTCTTTGTAAAAAACCTGGAGGTGGACTTGCTCCTCGAACGGAATGTTGCGCAAGCGCAACTCATAGGCCAGCGCTTTTTGATAAACTGCCTCCAAAAATCCTCCGCCTAAGGTTTTATGGACTTCCATCGCCGCGCCAATGATGGCGTAGGTCAATTCTTTGTAAAGAAATTCAGTCACCTCTACTCCAAAAATCTGTGCCAATCTGTGAAATCTGTGGCTATAGACCTCTGTGATAATCTGTGGCCACAAACCTCTGTGACAATCTGTGAAATCTGTGGCTATAAACCTCTGTGACAATCTGTGAAATCTGTGGCTATAAACCTCTGTGATAATCTGTGAAATCTGTGGCTATAAACCTCTGTGACAATCTGTGAAATCTGTGGCTATAAACCTCTGTGATAATCTGTGAAATCTGTGGCTAAAACTCAAACCCATTTCCCCGCATCACCTCCGCAAACCACCGTCCGCTATCCTTGACCGTCCGCTTCTGCGTCTTGAAGTCCACATACACCAGCCCAAAGCGCTGACCGTAGCCCAGCGCCCACTCAAAGTTGTCCATGAACGACCAGTGAAAGTAGCCCTTCACGGGGACGCCGTCCTGGATGGCACGGTGAACCTGGAAGAGATGGTTCTTCAGATAGCGGATGCGGCGCTCGTCGCGCACACGCCCGTCAAAGTCGAGTCCATCCGGCACAGGGACGCCGTTTTCGGTAATCATCAACGTCGGCGCGGCATCTCCCAGAGGGACGAGATAGTCTTTCCAAATCCGCGTCAGCAGGGCGTAGAGGCCCTCGGGGAAGATTTCCCACATGCCAGAATACTCGTTCCCCTGCGGATAGACCTGTTCGACGTTGACTACGGGGGTCTTGCTCGAGTGCTTGATGACTGTACGCGAGTAGTAATTCACGCCCAGCAGGTCGAGGGTGCGGATTTTCTCCAGGTCGCCGGATTGAATCAGGCCGCCGATGAACGGTTTGAGGAGTTTGAATTCCAGCATCGGCGTCGTGCCTTTCAGCAGCGGGTCGAGCACGACGCAGTTGATGATGGCGTCGGTGCGCTGAGCGGCCTCAAGGTCCTTCTTCGAGTCGCTGGCCGGATAGATCGGATTGAGATTGAGCGTGATGCCGACCTGGATGGGATGCCTGGCCTCGGCGCGGATAGCCTCAGCGGCCAGACCGTGCGAGAGCAGGATGTGATGCTGTGCCCGCAGCGCTGCACCCAGGTCTTTCTGGCCGGGGGCGTGGTCGCCCAGAAAGTGCCCAACAAAAGCGGCCACCCAGGGTTCGTTATGGGTGAAGATGACGTTCAGCCGGTCGCCAAAGTGCTTTGTCACCAGCCGGGCGTACTCGGCGAAGGCGTAGGCCGTCTGCCGGTTCGGCCAGCCGCCCTTGTCCTGGAGCGTCTGCGGCAGGTCCCAGTGAAAGAGGCACAGGTACGGCTCGATATGGTGCTTGAGCAGGGTGTCGATGAGCCGGTCGTAGAAGGCGAGACCCTTCGCGTTGATGCGCCCTGTCCCTTCGGGCAGAAGGCGCGTCCAGGCCGTGGAGAAACGATAGTGGCGGAGACCCAGTTCCGCCATCAGCGCAATGTCCTCTTTGTAACGATGGTAGTGATCTGCGGCCACGTCACCCGTCTCGCCGTTGACAATTTTCCCCGGCGTGTGGACAAAGGTGTCCCAGATAGAGATGCCTTTGCCGTCCTCGTTCCAGGCGCCCTCGATTTGATAGGCCGAGGTCGCCACGCCCCAGATAAAGTTGTTTGGAAAGGTGATTTTGGACATCGAAAACCTCATTCTCCTGATGCGGTTTGGGCCTGTGTGCGCTGGACGGGGCGGGCCATTTCGATGACGCCGTCCCGCGCGATGGGATAGGCGCGGCCACAGCCAGCGCAGGCATAAGCTCCCCCTTCTACGGGCAGGGGGGAATGTCCACAGAACGGGCAGCGCAGGATGTGCGGCAGCGGACGCACGCCGCCGCCCCTGGGCGGGCCGGACTTGATCGCCCAGGCCAGGTTATAGTCGATCTGCCAGGAGCGGATACGGATGCTTTCCAGCGGCAGGCTCTGCAGCAGAGCCATAAACTCGTCCCTGGGCCAGGCTTTGCCCGGCAGCCAGCGCGCGTCGGGACCGACGCGGTTGGTGAGCAGGAGGACGCCGCCGGGGCGCAACACGCGCACCAGCTCCTCCAGAACGGCCCTGGGGTTGGGGGTGAATTCGAGCATTTCCAGGCAGGTGACGGCGTCGAAGGTCTCGTCAGGGAACGGCAGCGCCTGGGCGTCCTGCCAGATGAGGGTGAGCTTTTCGGCATAGGGGCGGGTCATCTCGACGGCGCGGGCGAGCATGCGCCGCGACAGATCGACGCCGATCACCCGCCCGCCAAAGGCCGGCTGGAAGAGCAGGGCGCGGGGCAAACGGCCTGTTCCCGTCCCCACGTCCAGGACGAGGGGGTTGGCGACGGGTTCGAGCGCCCTGGCCAGCGGCAGGCCGAGGAACCACTGCTCGTCCTCGTTGTCGAAGCGTTTGATGCGCTCGTATGCTGGCGCAGCCCAGTCGTACAGCAGGGCGACGATGCGGGCGCCCAGATAGGCGCCCTCGGCGATGACAAACTGCCAGTAGGCCAGCAGCGCCAGCGCCACGGCGATGAGGCCGATGAGCAGATAGACCCACCACATGGTCACAGCACCCACGCTGCCAGGAGCATCGCCGCGGCCAGCCAGGGCCAGGCCTGGCGGGTCCAGTGGCGGTTGGGAGCGTCGCCAGCAGCCATGAGCAGTTGGGGGATGAGCAGCAGAAAGAGGAAGGGGACGGCGACGGGTTGTCGGGGCAGCAGAAAGACCATCGCGGCGACCTGGCCGGCAGGCCAGAGCGTCCGTTCCAGCGTTTGTCGTTCGCTGCCGACGGCGGCAAAAGTCACCGTAAAGGCCGCGGCCAGGGCCAGTGATTCCAGGAGGGGGGGGCCGAAAGCGAGGTGGCCGGCCAGCCACGGCAGACCGATGCGCAGGACGCTGTCCCAACCCGTGCCCACTTCCCGTCGGCTGGCAAAGAGGGCGATTTGCATGAGGGCAACTGTCGCTGCGGTCAGCAGAAGATGGTCTGTGCCCAACGCGGTGGCGACGGCCAGCGAGAGCATGACCCCGCCGGCAATGGCGCCCAACGCGTGACCGGCGATGGGCAGGAGCAGTGTCCTGGCCCACGAGAGCGCCCGGCCCAGCCAGCGGGTGGCCCGCTCGCCGGGCGAGCCTGGGCGGACGTAGGGCAGGGCAGGGCAGTGGTCTTCGGCATTCCAGTTGCGCCAGCGGCGCAGCAGAGTGGCCCAGTCTGTTGTCGCCAGGGCGTTCCACATCGTTCCCCAGCCGGCCTCGACCAGCAGCAGCACCAGCAGCAGGCGGATGGCGGCCGGGAGGGTCAGCGTCAGGCGACCGGAGGCCACAGCGCCGCACAGCGTCGCCCACAGGGGGGCGCTCCAGGCCAACATCCCTCCTGTCTGCACCTGGAGCTTTATCAGCCCGCCTGGCCGCAGTCTGGACATCATGGGAGCGATTATACCTCAGGGGGGACAAGGGGACAAGGAGATGGGTGTTCGAAGCAAAACGCCGACGTGGGGCACCCCATTGCTCGGCGGGGGTCTGTGACCCCCGCCAGTGGGGCCCGCCGGATCACAGACCCGGCGGGAGCAGAGGGGGGCGGGGCGCTCTATCCTTTTGCTTCGAATACCCGAGATGGCTCTGGCGAAAAAAATGTCCTCGCAGGTATAATGCGAATCATGAAACTCATCCTGCCAGCCGCACGCTTCTCTTTGCCGGTCGCTTGCTGGGCGCGGTGGCGATTCTCGCCGCGATCTTGCTGCTGACCTGGGCGGGGTTTGTCATAGGCGCGCAGGGCACCACGCTCGGCGTCACTCCTTGGCAGATGCTGCGCCCCTTTGTGGCGTTGTTTGCTCTCCTTTTCCTCTTTGCTGCGCTGTCGTTCTTCCTGAGCATGATTTTGCCGTCGCGCAACATGGCGGCGACGGTGGGGGCGCTCTTGCTCTTTGTCAGCTACTTTGTCAACTCGCTGGCGCAGATCGACGAGAAACTGCGCCCCTGGGGGAAATACCTCCCCCTCCACTACTACCAGAGCGGCCATGCCCTGGAGGGGCTGAAGGGCGAATGGCTGGCGATATTGCTGGGCGTTGGCGTTGCCTTTGCCCTGCTGGGCTGGCTGCTCTTTCTCCGCCGCGACATCCGCCTGGGCGGGGAGGGGAGCTGGAAGCTGCGCAAGGCAAGCAGGGGGAAGCAGTAGCTATCGAGAGAGGCGCAGCACCGCTGCGCCTCTCCGTCATCGGGGCGGCGGCAAAAGGGGGCACAGCACGGCTGCGCCCCCCGGTCTTTCAGGGGCGGTCCGGGTAGAAATCGAGCAGCGTCTCCGGCGTGGTGTAATAGACCGCGCCAGCGCGACCACGGCTGCCGCCCGGCACCATCGTCACGCCGGTCACCTGGGCGGCCTGCTGCTGCAGCGTGCCCAGCGGCACGGCCAGCGCGACCAGGGTACGATCCTCGCTGATCAGATAGCGCACCTCGTTGGCCGGCCCGTCTGCCCAGTCGCCAGCGCTGGGGTTCCACACCAGCAGGTAGGGGTTGAACGAACCGTCGCCCGGTTCGTAGTAGATGCCCAGAGCAATCTCCATGCCGATGTCGGGATTGATGCGCGCCTCGCCTGCTGGCCGGCCGGTGTTGATGTCGCCGTCGAGGTCGAGCGCAAAGAGCCAGTCAGCGCGCGCGGGCAGGCTCTCCGGGATGGGCTCATAGAGCGCGATCCACAGCACGGCTTCGCCTTCCTGCGCCCAGGAAGCGATCTCGGCGGGCAGTCCTGCCGGCGTGCTCAGGTGCACGCGCAGGTCGGCGTCCACGCTGGCGTTGCGGAGGTCCAGCCCGCCGGGGTATTGCGCTGCCGGCGCGCCGGTGGAATAGACGCCGACATCGCCCTGGGCATCGGCGTCGGGGATCGGCGTCGGGACGATGGTGGGGGTCGGCGTCGGCATAGGGGTTGGCGTGGGTGAGGGGGGCACGGTGGGCGTGCAGGCAATGATGTGCACCACGGCCCGCCCGTGCTCGCGTGCTGGCCCGTCCGCCAGCACTTCGTAATCGCCGGGCTGGTCGCCAGCGGTGTAAAAACCGTCCTGGCGGATGGTCCCGCCAGTAGCTGCCCACTCAACGTCCTCCAGTGGCGGCGTGATGCTGAAAGCGATCTCCTGCCGCAGGCAGAGGGTGATATCCGGAGGGGTGATGAGCAGAGCGGGCGCTTCCTGGCGGGGACGAATCAGGCGGCTGAGCAGGATGGCCAGGGTGACGATGATGACGACGGCAATGACGGCCAGGGTGAGCCAGAACAGAATACGCCGCAGGTTTTCGTTCAGCATCTTTCACCTCTCCTCTCGAGAGAAACAGAAGCGGGCCACGCGCTGCGTCTCTGGCCTCACTGCTGCCGTCTCGGCGATGCGCCAGCCGCAGACCCAGACGATCTCTTCGCCGGCGACCAGCAGCGGCAGGCATTCGCGCTGTGCGCGCGGCACCCGCGCGTTGATCATCCAATCGGCCAGGCGGGGGCCGTGCCCGCCCAGCCCCTGGGGGCGGAAGCGGTCGCCCTGCTGCCGCGTGCGCAGGCGCAGCGGCGCGGCCAATGCCTCCGCGTCCAGATAGGCGGTCCAGGGATCGGCATTGGCGGCGATGTCGGCCAGGCTCCACTGCTCCAGCAGCCCGGCGTGCAGAACCCAGTCGCTTTGGGGGAGGGGCGTCGCGCCGGGCAGGGCGATGTCGACTGCGCTGCCGGCGGGCAGGGAAGGGGTCGACGGCGGCGGCGCCCAGCCCGCCCCGGCGACGGTCAGGTGCGCCCGTTCGGCTGTCAGCAACAGGCCGTCGGGCAGCGTCGCCTGCGCGCCGACGGCGCCTTCCTGGGCGACCTGCACGGCGTTCTCTACGTGGACAAAGCTCACATCGCGCAGGTGTGGGCGGAGGCGGTAGACTGCCTGGCGGATGAGGGAGCGTTGGAGCGAGAGGGGCAGCCTCTGCCAGGCAGCGCGGTCGAAGCGGATGGCCTCCGCCGTCTCTTCGCTGACCGTTGTGGCCCAGGCCTGCTCCCCCAGCGTTTCCAGCAGCTCGTAGTCGGCGGCAATGACCTGGGCGGTATGGCACAGCCGCTGGCAGATGTTGGGGTTGACCGTCTCCAGCAGCGGCAGCACCTGGTGGCGCAGGCGGTTGCGAAAGTGCGTCGTGTCCAGGTTGGAACGGTCGAAGCGGGGTTCGAGCCCCCAGCTCTGGCAGTACTCCTCGATCGCAGCGCGGCGCACGTCAAGCAGGGGGCGGATCAGGATGGGCGGGTCGGCGGGCAGGTGGAAGCCGCCCAGCCCCTCCAGGAGGCGGTAGGCGTCGAGGGGGGTGGCGGGCAGCATGCCGCGCAGCCCGGAGGGGCCGGCCCCCCGCAGCAGGTGCATCAGCACCGTCTCAGCCTGGTCGTCGGCATGATGGCCGACGGCGATGCGGCGGGCGCCGGTCTCGGCGGCGACGTGGGCCAGGAAGCCATAGCGCACCCGCCGCGCTGCTTCTTCGAAGGTCAGCCTGTGCTGACGGGCGATGGCCGGCACATCCTGGCGGCTGATGGTCACCGGCAGGTCATAACGGCGGGCCAGGTCGGCGACCAAGTCGGCATCGGCGTCGGCGTCGGCGCCGCGCGCGCCGTGGTGGAGGTGGGCGACGTGGAGGCGCAGGTCGAGCGTCTCGCGCAGGCGCATCAGCAGATGGAGCAGACAGAGCGAATCTGGCCCGCCAGAGACGCCGACGACGACCGCGTCGCCGGCGTCCAGCAAGCCCTGTCGGGCGATGAAATGACGGACTTGGGCAAGAAGGTCCACCGGATGGCTACAGACGATAGATCATGCCGCAATATTCGCAGGTGATCTCGCGCATGCCGCGCACGACCGGCGCTGTCAGCGCAGCGCCGCAGTTGGTGCACCTGGTGGGAACCTCGCTGACCTGGATGGCAGAGGCCTCCGCAGTGGGCTCTGCGCCTTCTGGTTGCACGCGCTCGCGCTCGATCTCGCCCTGGTGCACCTTGTCGATCAGCCGCATCCACTCGTCGTTGTCGGCGTCGAGCAGTTCAAGCTGGGCTTCGGCGATGTCGGCGTCGGGGGCGAAGAGAATCTCGAGCGCTTCCCTGCCGCCCAGGAATCCCTTCTGGCTGGCTTTGACCTGTTCGATGTGGCCGACCAGCTCGTCAAAGATGAACTCGTGGACGGTCTGTTTTTCGGTCGTGATGAAGAGGAACTTTTTGGTGGCGACCTCTTCTTTGCGCTCAAAGATGATGCGGTCAGTGGTCAGGTGGAGGATGCCTGTCATACTCTCCTCGGGCCGCTCGAAGTATTTGGCGCGGCAGGCGGCGACGAAATCCTCGCCCTCGTAGAACGGGAAGGAGGCTTCGCGGGCCTGATCGAGCACCCACTGGATGCGCTCGATCTGCTGCATCAGTTGGGTGACGTTGTCGTCGATCGTCTTGTACATGGCCTCGATGGCGCGTTGGGCCGCCGAGACCTTGCTCTCCAACTGCTGGATGGCGCTTTGGGCGCGGGCAATGCCTGCTCCGCCGCTGCTGTAGGCCATCTGTAAGGCCTGTTCGGCCTCGCTGACGCTGTTCTGCAAAGCGCTGGCGTGTTGGGTGATGGCTGCCGTGACCTGCTGGCGCACGTTGGCCCACTGTTGGGCCAGCACATCGGCTTTGTGCTCCAGGTAGTTGGCAAAGACATAGCCCTGGGTGCGGAGGTTGGCGATCTCGCCGGGCAGGAAAGCCAGCGTCGATTCTGTCTCGTCCAGGTCGGCGTAGACGTCGCTCAGCGAGGCTGCCTGCTGGAGCGTTGCCAGGTGCGAAGAGAGGGTGTCGAGTTGTTGCCGGGCGGCCTCGCCGACCAAGACGGCTGCGCCAGCTCCCGTGGCGATGGCGGGGCCGACCAGGTAGCTGTAACGCTGCTGCTGGCGTTGCTGTTTGATCTGGATTCGCTCAGCGGATGTCTTGGGCAGCGGTTGTTGTGGCACGTAGGGAGCCTTTTGGGCGGGGGGTGACACTTTAGGGACGCCCTGCGGGCGCGGGACGCGCTGTACGGCAGGGGGCGGCGCTTTTTGGATGGGGGGCTTGAGGGGCTGCGGCGGGCGTTGAATCGGCGGGGGGGGCATTTTGGGCGCCGCGGGTGGTTGCTTGGGAGGCGTAGCAGGACGCGGCGCGCGGGGCGCTGGCCTCGCTGGCGGTTTGATCCCTCTGGGCCTGGCTGGGCCGATGCTCTTGGGTGGCGCAGGTCTCTTTGGGGGCGGCCCGCCCTTGCCTTTGAACGAACTCTTCATGTCTTTTCCCTCCTGATTGTATTCCAGGCTATCCCTCGACGTTCTGGCGCAGATATGCTTCCATAAAAGGGTCCAGGTCCCCGTTGAGAACTGCCTGTGTGTTCCCTGTCTCATAGTCGGTGCGGTGGTCTTTGACCATCTGGTACGGGTGCAGGACGTACGAGCGGATCTGGTTGCCCCAGCCAGCGTCGACGTGTTCCCCTTTCAGCTCGGCCAGTTCTTTCTGTCGCTTCTGTTCTTCGATTTCGTACAGGCGGGCGCGCAGCACGCGCATGGCCACCTCGCGGTTCTGTGTTTGCGAGCGCTCGTTCTGACAGGTCACGATGATGCCGGTTGGCAGGTGGATGATGCGCACCGCTGTCTCGTTCTTTTGCACGTGCTGTCCCCCAGCGCTGGAAGCGCGAAAGACCTCGATCTTGAGGTCATTGGGGTCGATTTTGATCTCCGAGTTGTTCTCCGGCAGGTCGGGCCACACTTCGACCAGGACGAACGACGTGTGGCGGCGGTGGGCGGCATCGAAGGGCGAGAGGCGCACCAGCCGGTGCACGCCCCGCTCGGATTTCAGATAGGCATAGGCGCGACGGCCGGAGATGGAGACGGTCGCCCGTTTGATGCCTGCCTCTTCGCCCGGCAGCATATCGACGATCTCGGTGCGGTAGCCGTGCGCCTCGGCCCAGCGCAGGTACATGCGCAACAGCATCTCGGCGAAATCCTGGGCGTCCGTTCCGCCGGCGCCAGCGTGCAGGGCGAGAAAGGCGTCTTCCTGGTCGTAGGGACCAGAAAAGATCAGCTCAAACTCGAGGTCAGCCAGGCTTTTCTCGATCTCGGCGGTCTCGGCGGTCAGCTCGTCGACCAGGCCCTCGTCGCCCATCCTGGCCAGCTCCAGCGCGTCGGCGCAGCGCTGTTCCAGCGCCTGCCACGGCGCCAACTCATCCTTGAGTTCGGCAAGCCGCTGCATGGCTTCCTGGGCGCTCTCTGGATGGGCCCAAAAGTCCACTTCCATCGCCTCCTGCTCCAGTCTGGCTATCTCTTGCTCCTTGGCCGACAGGTCAAAGGCGCCTCCGAAAGTCGGCGATCTGTTCTTGCAGTTTTTCGAGACGGGCGCTCAGTTCTTCCATAAAACTCCTCTTTCAGACCTCCTGGGTCTGGCATATTGTCGAAGGAATCATAACACAGAACAGGGTTTTCGCCAACCGTTGGCCCTCGGGTGTTCGAAGCAAAAGGGTAGAGCGCCCCGCCCGCTCTGCTCCCGCCGGGTCTGTGACCCGGCGGCGCTCACCGGCGGGGGTCACAGACCCCCGCCGGGCGAAGGGGTGTCCCCCGCTGGCGTTTTGCTTCGAACACCCCCCAAGCCCGGTTTGCCCCCTTTTTCGCCCTGGGGTATAATCGCGCTGCGATGGTCACCATTGACGGTTCCATGGGCGAGGGCGGGGGGCAGGTTCTGCGCACGGCGCTGACCCTCTCGATCCTCAGCGGGCAGGCGATGGAGATGCACAACATCCGCGCCGGACGGCCCAATCCTGGCCTGCGCCCGCAACATCTGGCCTCTGTGCGCGCCGCTGCCGCGATCTGCGGCGCTTCGGTGGAAGGAGCTGAACTGGGCAGCGACATGCTGCGCTTTGTGCCCGGCCCCCGCGTCCGCACCGGTCCCTATACCTTCGACGTGGCGCAGATGGCCGGCCAGGGCAGCGCCGGGGCGGTGGGGCTGGTCCTGCAGACGGTCCTCCTGCCGCTGGCCCTGGCCGAAGGGCCTTCCTACCTGGTCCTGCGCGGCGGCACGCACGTGCCCTGGGCGCCGCCCGTCGACTATCTCCAACACGTCTTTTTGCCCGTGCTTGGCTGGATGGGCGTAGATGCGCGCATCGAGCTGCTGGAGTGGGGGTTTTATCCCGCTGGCGGCGGGGAGGTGCGCGTCCTGATCGAGGGGAGCACTGCGCCGCTCTTGACGCTCGATCTGAGCGAACGCGGCCAGCTCAAGCGTGTGCTGGTGCAGGGCGTGGCGGCCAATCTGCCCTCGCACATCCCGCAGCGCATCGTCGACCGCGCCCGCAATCTGTTGCAGGGCGAAGGGCTGCCGGTGACGGTCGAGCCACGGCGGGTGCGCAGCGCCGGCCCTGGTGCCGCTGTCTTTGTTCTGGCCGAGTACGAGGGGGTGCCGGCGGGCTTTTCCGCCTATGGCCGCAAGGGACTGCCCTCGGAACAGGTCGCGGCGGAGGCGTGTGACGAACTGCTGGCCCATCACCGCTCCGGCGAGCCGGTCGATCCCCACCTGGCCGATCAGTTGGTGCTGCCGCTGGCGCTGGCTGCAGGACCCTCGGTGGTGAGGACATCGCGCATTACCCCGCACCTGCTGACGAACCTGGCGGTGGTGCAGGCATTTCTGCCCGTCCGCGTGCAGGTGGAAGGAACACCTGGCGGGCCGGGCACGATGACGATCGAGGGAGCTCTGTGATCGAGTTTATCTTTCTTGGCACCTCCGCCTCTGCTCCTTCCATCCACCGTGGCCTTTCGGCGCAGGTTGTCATCTACAAGGATCACCGTTTTCTGATCGACTGCGGCGAGGGCACCCAGCGGCAGATTCTGCAGAGCGGCCTGGGCTTTCGCCGTCTCGAGCGCATCCTGTTGACCCACGGCCATCTGGACCACATCCTGGGCCTGGGCGGGCTGATCTCGACCTTTGCCCGCTGGGAGGCGATCGAGCGCCTGGAGATCTATGGCGGGCGCTGGGCGCTGGAGCGCGTGCGCGATCTGGTCTATGGCGTCGTGCTGCGCGGGGCGCAAACGCCGCTGCAGCTCGAACTGATCGAGATCGAAGCTGGCCTGGTGTTGATGGCCGACGATATGGAGGTCATCGCTTTTCCGGTCCAGCATCGCGGACAGGGCTGTTTTGGCTATCTCTTCCGCGAACAGCCACGGCGACCCTTCCTGGTGGAGAGGGCCGAGGCGCTGGGCGTGCCGCCCGGGCCGGAGCGCCGCCTGCTGGTGGCCGGGGAGTCGATCACGCTGCCCAACGGTCAGGTGATCCATCCCGACCAGGTGTTGGGGCCGCCGCGGCCGGGGGCGTCGGTAGCACACGTCGGCGACGCGGCGCGCACTGACGGCCTGGCCGACGTTGTGCGCGGTGTCGATCTGCTGGTCATCGAGGCGACCTATCTGGAGCGCGACGCAGAGATGGCGCGACAGTTCGGCCATCTGACCGCCGCCCAGGCGGCCCAACTGGCGCAGGAGGCCGGGGTGGGCCGCCTGGCGCTGACGCACATCTCCCGCCGCTACCGCGATTGGGAAGTGATGGAAGAAGCGAGCAAGATCTTTGCCGAGACGGTCATCGCTCACGACTTTGACGCGTTTCAGGTGGTGAGGCGACCGGCCTGAGATGGCCTGGGAAGACGAGAGGTGGAGCGATGGCGACGGTGCGCAAAGCAGTGGTGCGGGAACTGGCCAGCTCGGCCTATGAGCTGGACGCCTCGGTGATCCAGGGCCGCCTGAGCCGCAGCGCGGCAGATGGGCGCTGGTGGGTGGGCCAGACGGCGCTGGATCAGGCCCTCCAGTCGTTCGACGGGCAGGAGGTCTATTTGCTGGTCGTCCCGCTGGAGAGCGAGGAGCCGCTGCAGCCCAAGACGTGTGGGATATGCGGCGATGAGTACGTGGGTTCAGAGTGTCCTCATTGTCGGGATGTCAGGCGGCGACTGCGCGGTCGATAGCAAACAGGGGGGCGCATTCGCGTCCCCCCTGTCAGCGGGAGTGGATGGGAGTCGAACCCACCGCGGCCCGCTCTGCGCGGCCCGCCACCGATTTTGAAGACCGGGGAGCCCACCGGGACCCAACCACCCCCAGGTGGCGTCAAGAATACCCCAGTTTCTGCTTTCCGTCAAGTCTGGAGGTACAGCATGTCGCACAATGATTCCCCCTTACCCTGCCTCCCCCCGCCAGAGGAGCGGGCGGCGCTGGTCCGCTACCGTGTGGGAGAGGAGAGCAACACCCTGCGCCTGGAAGAGTCCGGTCAGATGGTCTCCGGCCACGGCCTGCGGGCCACGTGGCGCTGGCAGCAGGACGACGACTCGACCTATCGCATGTGGGTGCGGCTGACCAACCGGGGCCGCCACACGGTCTATCTGGACACGGTCGATGTGCTGACCGCGCCCGGTCCTAACCTGGGTGTCCCGCCGGAGGCCTGGTCCGTCTACCAGCACGGCTGGGCCTCCTGGTCGCCTGTCTTTGCCCGCCACATCGAGCGCAGCCTCTATGCCGAGCCGGGCACGCCCGCCTACCGCGACGCCCATCAGCCGCACTGGGAGGAGGCATGCGAGGGGTTGATCGCTTCCGAGTGGGTTTCTGTCGTCGCCGGGCGGCGGGCAAAGGGAGCCGACGGCTGGGCGGTGCTGCTGGGCTTTGTCACGGCGCGGGAGCAGTTGGGCGAGATCCGCATCCGCAGCGATGGCAGCGAGATGACCGCCCGTTGCTATTTCGACGGCATGGCGCTGGCGCCGGGCGAGGCGACCAGCACCGAGACGCTCCTGGTGCGCGTCGGGCCGGAGCCGCTGCGCCTGCTGGAAGAGTGGGCCGACGAGCTGGCGGCGAACATGGCTGCCCGCGTCCCCCCCCGCCCACCGACCGGCTGGTGTAGCTGGTACTACTTCTACGGCCAGAACACCGCCGCCGACGTGCTGGCCAATCTCTCCGCCATGGCCGACCACGATTTGCCCCTCGACGTGGTCCTGATCGACGACGGCTACCAGACCGCCATCGGCGACTGGTTCTCGCTGAACGAACGCTTCCCCGACGGCATGGAGGCGTTGGGGCAGGCGATTCACCAGGCTGGACGCCGCTTTGGCCTGTGGACGGCGCCCTTTGGCGCGGCAGCCGACTCGCAGCTCTTTGCCGCGCATCCTGACTGGGTTCTCAGGGACGAGAGGGGCGAGCCGGTGGTGGGGTGGGTGCACTGGCTCACCCGCTGCTATGCCCTCGATTGCACCCACCCGCAGGTGCAGGAGTGGCTGCGGGAAACGTTTGGGCGCATGCGGCGCGAGTGGGGCGTCGATTTCTTCAAGATCGATTTCATCTTTGCGGCGGCCCGCCCGGGCGTGCGGCACGATCCGGCTTCGACCCGCGCCCAGGCGCTGCGGCGCGGCGTGGAAGCGATCCGTCAGGGCATCGGCGACGACGCTTTCCTGCTCGGCTGCGGCGCGCCCCAGGCGCCGTGCGTTGGCCTGGTCGATGGCATGCGCGTCGGGCCGGATGTCGACCCCCACTGGTTGCCCATGTGGCGGCACGACCTGTCGATGCCGTCCACGGAGAACGCGCTGCGCAATTCGATCGCCCGCGCCCCCTTCCACGGCCGGCTGTGGGCCAATGACCCCGACTGTCTGCTGGTGCGTCAGCGGGCCAGGGATATGGACCTGGTGCTGAACGAGATGCGCACCTCGACCGCGCTGACGGCGCTCCTGGGCGGCCTGACGCTCGATTCGGACCATCTGCCCCGGATGCGCCCTGGACGGCTCAAGTACCTGCGTCAGGCGCTGCCGCCGACGGGCGTTTCGGCCCGCCCGCTCGATCTCTTCGAGAACGAGCTGCCGCAGCGGCTGCTCCTGCCCGTCGAACGGGAATGGGGCCGCTGGTGGGTGGTCGGCCTGGTCAACTGGGGCGATCGCACCGTCGAGACCGCCGTTCCGCTGGCCGAATTGGGGTTGCCGCCCGGGCGTTATCACGCTTACCACTACTGGCGTCGCCGCTACCTGGGCGTGGTGGACGAGCGGCTGACGATCCGGCGCCATCAGCCGCACGAGACGGCGGTGGTGCTGCTGCGGCCCGTCGTCGAGAAGCCCGACCTGCTGACAACGACCTTCCACGTCTGCCAGGGGGCGGTCGAGATGGCGGACCTGCAGCGGGCAGAGGAGGACAGTCGCCTGAGGCTGACCGCCGTGCTGGAGAAGGCGGGACGGCAGTTTGGCGAGCTCCTGTTCACCGTGCCACCGGCGTGGCGCGCGGTCGAGGCCCGCGTCGACGGGATGCGGCACCCGCTCGTCGCCGCTCCTGGCGTTGTCCGCGTGGGGCTGACGCTGGAGGGGCGGGCGACGGTCGAGGTGGACTTTGAGCGCGGCGAGTGAGTTGCGCGCCCGCATCGTGGCGCTGGAGCGGCTGCTCGCCGGGGCGTATGGCGAGAAGCCGTGGCGGCCTGTCGATGCGGTCGACGCGCTGGTCCTGACCATCCTCTCGCAGAACACCAACGATGTCAACCGCGATCGGGCTTTTGCCCGTCTGCGCGAGCGTTTCCCCACCTGGGAAGCTGTCCGCGACGCGCCGCTGGCCGCTGTGGTGGAGGCGATCCGTCCGGCGGGGCTGGCGCCGACCAAAGGGCCGCACATCCAGGCGGCGCTGCGCCGCATCAGCGAAGAGCGCAGCGCGCTCGACCTCTCGTTTCTGGCCGATCTGCCGCTGGAGGAAGCGCGGGCGTGGCTGCTGGACATCCCCGGCGTGGGCTTCAAGACGGCAGCGATCGTCCTGCTCTTTGCCCTGGGCCGGCCAGCCTTTCCGGTCGATACCCATGTTCACCGCCTGGCGCAGCGGCTGGGCCTGATCCCTGAGGGCACCTCGCGCCAGGAGGCGCACCGTCTGCTGGAAGAGGCCGTGCCGCCAGACCTTTACTACAGCTTTCACCTCAACCTGATCGAGCATGGCCGCGCTGTCTGCCATGCGCGCCGACCGGCGTGCCAGGACTGTGTTTTGCGCGCAGAGTGTGCTTTCTATCGCGCCCAGGGGGAGATGGCATCAGAGAAGGAGAGCGGATGGTCCAGTTGATCTTGCTTCGGCATGGGCAGACGGTCGCCAATGTGGAGGGCCGCTGGGTTGGGCGCGGGGAGACGGAATTGACGCCGCTGGGCTGGCAGCAGGCGGAGCGGACGGCGGCGCGCCTGGCGCGCGAGGTCCGGGACCTGGCTGCCCTCTACAGCAGCCCGCTGAAGCGCGCGCTGGACACGGCGACGGTCGTTGGCCGCGCCCTGGGCTGCTTGCCCGTCGTGATCGATGACCTGCGCGAGGTCGACTTTGGCGACATGGATGGCCTGACCATTGCCGAGATGGCGGCGCGGGACCCTGGCCTGTACGCGCGCTGGCTGGACAAGGCCGACAGCGAGTTCACCTGGCCGGGCGGAGACCGGCGCGCGGACTTTTTCCGGCGTGTCAGCAGCACCTTCGAAGGTCTGCTAGCCCGTCACCGCAGCGGGACGGTGATTGTGGTGGGGCATGGGGGGACGATTCGCGCCGGTCTGGCCCATCTGTTCCCCGTCGAGCTGGGCCAGTGGTGGACCTACAAGCTGGAAAACTGCGCCCTGACGCGGGTAGAGGTAGGGGAGGACGGGGCGCGGCTTGTGGCGCTGAACGACGCCGCGCATCTGGCCGAGATCGCGGCGGATGAAGAGTCTGGAAAACCCTCCCGCGGGCCATGAGGCCGGCGGGACAGGTGTCATTCTGAGGAGCGAAGGCCGCGAAGCGGCCGAAGCGACGAAGAATCTTGCAGGACTTGGATTCTGAGCGAGCCGCCGAAGGCGGCTCGCTCAGAATGACGGGTTGGAAAACGCAAGCGTAAACGTGATTCGGCTGGAAAATGAGCCGTCCTGGGACTTTTGGTTTGGCTATGGGCTGGTGGGCGCAGGCGGCGCCGGGCGGACGCGCGCGCCGATGCGTACCTCCAGCGGGCCGTGCTGCGTCGTCGCGCCGCCCGTGTCCACCTCCTCCAGCCGGTAGTAGTAGGTCCGCCCCAGCCGCAGTCCCCGGTCGAGCCAGGAGTAGGATGCGCCGAGAGGCGAACCGGGGTGCTGGGCGGGGATCAGCGCGCTGTTGAGCTGCACGTATGGCCCGGCGGCGTTAATGCTGCGGTAGAGGTTGAAGCCGACCAGGTCGAGCTCGCTGGCGGTGGTCCACAGCAGGCGCACGTTGCTGCCGCGAACGGCGGCGCGGAACTCGCTCAGCGTGACGGCGGTAGGCCCGTTGGGCTGGAAGCGCGAGTCCTCTACTTCGCCGCTGGTTGCCTCGCCGTAGGGCAGCTCTGATCCCTGCGGCGCCCGCGTCGGCTCGCTGGCGTAGAGACGGAAGCGGCCGTTCACCGCCCGTCCTGGCGTGTAGCCCACACCGCTGGGGATGGTGAACTGGATCGTGTTGCGGTAGCCGGGCGATGCCCCGCCGGTCACGTTCTGGCCGATGACCTTTTCGTTGGCGTCGGCGAAATCGCCGTCGTCGTTCCAGTCGAACCATCCGGCGACGTAGTAGGTGCCGCTGGCGGCGGTGACATCGACATAGAGGCGCACGGTGGCTCCTTCCTGCCAGGGGGTGCTCGGGTCGAGTGTCACCCCGTCGTCGTCGCTGTTGTCGCGGCCTGCGGGGCCAAAGTCAGAATCGGCGGTCCAGTTGGCGCCCAGGCGGATCGCCCCGCTGCCGCTGTGCCAGGCGACGCTGTAGCTGGTGTCCAGGTCGCTGTAGTCGGTGGGGGTATTGGAGGGGCCGCAGATCTCCACCGACCAGCTCTGCAGTGTGCCTGCCGTGCCGCTGCGGTCATCTGTGACGACCAATGTCCATATGCCGGCGGCGTTCTTGTCGTTCAGCGCGCTCAGGCTGCCTTCGGGCTGATAGCGGCCTGTGAACGGCGCAGTTCCGGCGGTGATCGACGTTGCGGCTGCGTCGTCAAAGATCGTGTTGATATAGTGATCGCCGTTCCTGCCATTGTCGGTGCTCAGTTCGACCTGCGTTTCGTCGGGGTGACGGATGTAAATGTCCAGATCCTGGTCGCGCGCGTGGCTGATCTGGCCCAGCGTCACATTGACATCCTGGATCTGGATCGCGTCGCCGACGGAGAGCGTGCTGCTCACAGTGCCATGGTCAGGAATGGTCTTGGGCACATCGGCGCTGTTGTAGGTCGTGCAACCAGAGGTCACCG
>Ga0209227_1000312_pt1 | contig 42434 bp, 34 predicted proteins | sample YNPBryantNP2012_FD_185815 | JGI IMG/M metagenome (GOLD analysis project Ga0209227, IMG submission 185815) | Anoxygenic and chlorotrophic microbial mat microbial communities from Yellowstone National Park, USA - YNP Bryant NP 2012 (SPAdes)... ...
TTTGGAGTTTGCAAACGACCGATTCATAGAGATTCTGGAGTCCAGCCATAAACAGGTTACGAACCTGGACCTAACCACCCTGAAGGACCAACGCATTCTGCCGTGCCTCAAGATGCCGTTTGTGAGCGAAAACGGTGAATATGAGGGCTGGTATGAATCCACCAACAGGGGCAAACAACTCTACATCTCCATGAAGACCGCCCCCATCTACGATGCAAATGGAGAGCCGTCCTCCGCCATCTGGCTGCTGCAGGACATGACACAGGACTACTTGGCCGAGCAGGAAAAGCAGAAGATGGAACGCCAGCTTCAGCATGTGCAGCGTCTGGAAAGCTTAGGGGTCCTGGCAGGCGGTATCGCCCACGACTTCAACAACCTGCTCATGGGCATCATGGGCAATGTGGAGTTGGCCCAGAGAAAGCTTCCAGCCCTTTCCCCTGCCCTGGAAAATCTTCGTAACATCCTCAAGGCATCTGAAAAGGCGGCCGACCTGTGCAAGCAGATGCTGGCATATTCGGGCAAGGGCAAGTTCGTGGTGCAGCCCCTGAATCTCTCTGACCTGGTAAAGGACATGAGCTACCTCCTGGAGGTCTCTCTGTCCAAACGCATAAGGCTCCGCTATGAATTTGCAGACGATCTGCCGCCCATAGAAGGCGATGTGGCACAGATCAATCAGATCATCATGAACCTCATCACCAATGCAGCCGAGGCCATAGGCGACAAAAGCGGCATCATCACCATTCGCACAGGGGTCATGCACTGCGACCGCTCCTACCTAAAAGAGACCTGGCTGGACGAAGACCTGCCTGAAGGCCCCTATTGTTACTATGAAGTGGCCGACACCGGCTGCGGCATGACGGATGAGGTAAAGGCCCGCATATTCGACCCATTCTTCACCACCAAATTTACTGGAAGGGGCTTGGGCATGTCTGCGGTGTTGGGCATAGTGCGAGGCCACAAGGGCGCCATCAAGATATATTCCGAACCCAATCGGGGCACCATCATCAAGGTACTCTTTCCTGCGGCCATAAATGCGGTCACTCAAAAGATAAAGGAGGACAACCACACCCTGGAGGAGTTTCACGGCACCGGCACCATTTTATTAGTGGACGATGAAGAGACCATTCGCTCCCTGGGCAAGGAGATTTTATCCGCCTTCGGCTTTTCAGTGCTGACGGCAGAAGACGGCCGAGAGGCCTTGGGAATATTTCAAAAGGCCCACAATCAAATCGACCTGGTCCTTTTGGACCTCATGATGCCTCACATGGACGGCGCCGACTGTTTTAGAGAGCTCAAACGCATCAAACCCGACATAAAGGTCATCATGTCCTCTGGTTACAATGAACAGGAGATCAGCCAGCGGTTCGTGGGCAAGGGATTGGCGGGCTTTCTGCAAAAACCCTATCAGATGCAGCAGTTGATCAACATGATTCGAAAGGTCATGGGCACATAAAAATGACCATAAACGGCCGTGAGATTCAAACAAGACTCAACAAAGAGGAAGAAAAACGGCTCTCTTCCATGGCAGCCTTAAGCCGCCAGGCCATTCGGGAGCATGAGGACCTGCAGGCCCAGCAGGACCACCGCCAGGCCTTTGCCCTGGATGCAGACCGCATTCTGCATTCCCTGGCCTATACCCGTTACATAGACAAGACTCAGGTGTTTTCCCTGATCCCCAACGACCACATCACACATCGCGTCCTGCATGTGCAACTGGTCTCCAAGATCGGCCGCACCATCGGTCGTGTACTGGCCTTAAACGAAGACCTCATAGAGGCCATTGCCCTGGGCCATGACTTAGGGCATCCACCATTCGGGCACGACGGCGAACGCTATCTCAGCCGGCTCTGTGAGGCCCATGGCATCGGCCTTTTCAGCCACACATGGCAGGCGGTTCATGCCCTGAGATTTTTGGAAAAGAAAGGCAGGGGCTGCAACCTCACCCTTCAGACCCTGGACGGCATCCTGTGCCACGACGGTGAGCTGCACCTGGAGGCCATAGCGCCCCAAAGAAACAAGGATTTCAGCACATTGGAACAAGAGATGCAGCAAAAACGCCAAAAAAGAGGCATCATGCTTTATCCCATGGCCCTGGAAGGCTGCGTGGTACGCATGGCAGATGTGATAAGCTATATCGGAAGGGATGTGGAGGACGCCATCAGGTTAGGGCTTATAGAACGAGAGCAACTGCCTCAAGAGGTGGTAGAGGTGTTGGGCAACACCAACGGCAAGATAGTCTATAGGCTGGTGGAGGACCTCATCGCTCAAAGCCAGGGCAAGGACGAGATTCGCTTCAGCCCGCGCATCTCTCATGCCCTTCTGACCCTAAAGCAGTTCAACTACAAACACATCTACAAAAACAAAAGGATCAAGACACAATCCCACAAGATAGAACGGCTCTACACCCTGCTCTTTGAGGCCTTTTTACAAGACCTGAAGGACGAAAGGAAGGACTCCGTCATCTTTACTGAATTTCTAAACGGCATGCAGGAAAGCTACATACAAAACAGCAAACCAGCAGAGATCGTACGGGACTTCATTGCAGGCATGACGGACGCATATTTTCTGCGCATGGGCAGGGAGCTTCTCATTCCAAGCGAACTGCCCAGCAGATTTTAATCGCCCTTTTTGAACAGCCATGCTCGAAAACTGCGCCTTTCCGCCTCCCATGCCTGGCTCTCCAGCCTTTTTTCAAGAAACAGGGCAAAAAGCCTCTCCATCACCTCCACGGCCTGAGTGAGAAGGTATGCCCTTTCCAGTACCTCCGCCTCTCTGGAAAGCCCTTCCTCGTCATTGTCGGCCTCTATGGCCTTTTTCCCCTTGAAGCGCAGGCCGGAGAAGTCCAGGGTCCTGCCGAATAGAGTGAGGCTGAACTCCTCGTCTTCAAAGGCAATGCGCAGGTGGGCGCTGGAGATCTTTTTGCCTTCCAGAAGCCCTGCCCGCACCTCAGCAAGGCGGCTTTGCAGCCCACGGCAGACGAGCACATCCATCTGGGGCCCCTCTCCCTGCTCCATACAGACAAACCGTTCAAACTCCACACGGCAATCGCCCTTGTTCGGCAGATATATGGCCCCGCCCCGAGTCTCGGACTGAAAATAGAGCCAGGTCAGAAACTCCACGCCCAAAAAGGCCTTCTGGTCAACGGATGAAAGGTTTTCAGATCCAGGCACTGGCAGTCACCTCCTCCAAGGCCTTAAGCCTCTCTTCATTCCCTTGAGTGAGGGAGACGGCCAGAGAATATGGGACCACAGGCCTTAGAACCATGTCGAATGTGGCCTTGAACAGGTCCTCAAAGGCGGCCCTAAGCCTGTCCTGCCTACTGAACAAAAACACATCCCCGCCTTGAATATCCCACAAAAAATCCGTCAGATGCGGCACAGGAACGGTCTTGGACAGAAGCTGAAGCCGCATGTTGTCTCGAATCTCTGTGAGCATCTTTTTGGAAAGGCGCTGTAAACCCCGCTCTTTTTTTACCCTTTCTTCTTCCAGGGCGCAGTATTTTTTGAGCACCGTAGCAGGCACACGGCGGACATCCATGCGCATGCCCAGCACAAGAAACTCCGCAAAGGAGATGTCAGTGAGGGAGATGTCCGTCTGAAAGGGCCTGTCAAAGTGAGTCCAGCCCGCCCGATATTCATCCAAACCATCCCTTTCCTGAAACACATACTCCAGCACCCGTTCATGCGCCCAATTCCAAAAGTCTTGAGGCAATGAGTCAATCACCTTGTAACGCGTAAGAGTGACTGCATTGGCTGAAAACCCCATCTCAATCCACCTTTGCCTGTTTATCGAAGATCAGAATGCTGATTCGGCGGTTTCTGGGGTCATCGGGCTTGTCTTTCACAAGGGGAATGGTTGCGGCATAACCGGCCACCTTCACCAGACGATTTGAGTCCAAACCGGCTGCCTCCAGTTCCTTTCGGGCTGCAGAGGCCCGATCCGTAGAGAGCTCCCAGTTGGTGTAGTGAGTGCCTGCATATGCCAGGGAATCGGTGTGTCCTTCTATGGCTATGCGGTTGGGCAGGTCCTTCAGGCTGTCGGCCAGGACCCGCAAGGCCTTTTTTGCCTCAGCCGTGGGCTGTGAACTCCCTATGGCAAAGAGGGGATTGCCCTGTTTGTCTATGAGTTGCACTCGCACCCCTTTGTCAAAGGTCTCCACTATCACCTGGTCTTTCAGTTCATTCAACCGCTTCTCTATGACGGCGGTCAGCTCGGTCTTGAGCTGCTCCTTGTCCATATAGACATTATTGTCCGTCACCTCTTCCTCTGGCGGCTTTTCTTCAGGGGCCGGCTGTTTTTTCGCAGAGGCATCACCTGCCTCATCGCCGCTTACCTTGTTTTTACTGACCTCTCCTGTGGTCTGCTTGTTTAAAATGGGAGGGATGACCGAAGGTTCACCCACAGGGCTGGTCTCCACAGGCGCACCGCCCTTTTCAAATATGCTGAATTCCTGAAAATAAAGGGCAAGTCTGATCTTTTTTTCATCGGAGGTCATGTTCAAAAGCCACATGAGCAGGAAAAACGCCATCATGGCCGTAACGAAGTCGGCGTATGCCACCTTCCATGCCCCGCCGTGGGCACCGGCATGACCTTTTTTGACCTTTTTTATGATAATGGGCTGTTTATCCATAATGGGCCTGTTTATTCTGGTTTTTGTTTATTTCTGCCTGGCTGCCTTGATGGCCTCTTCCAGTTCCTCAAAAGACGGCCTCTCGCTTCCAGAGATGGCACGGCGGGCAGCCTCCACGGACATGGCAGGAGGCCAATTCATGGCACATGCCAAAATGGCGGTCTTGACCACATTGAGCTGTATCTCGTGTTCCTTGGCGATATAGGCCAGGTTCTGTGATATTGGTCCCACAAACCCGTAGGCAGTCAAAACACCGAGGAATGTCCCCACAAGGGCTGCACCGATACTGTGCCCAAGCACCTCCGGAGGCTCGCTGATCTTGCCCATGGTCAAGACAACACCCAAGACCGCGGCTACGATACCAAGGGCCGGCATACCATCGGCTATCTTGGAGATGGCCTCAGACGGAATCATGGCATGATGGTGATGCGCCTCGATATCTATGTCCATTAGATTTTCCAGGTCGTGAGAGTTCATATTGCCTGCCAGAAACGCCTTGAAGTTGTCACACATGAAGTCTTTGACCGCATGGTTGGCCAGAACTGATGGATACTTTGTGAAGATTGGGCTGGCGTCGGGGTTGTTGACGTGGCTTTCTATGGCGAGCAGTCCGTCCTTTCTGGCCACATTCAACAACTCGAACATCATCAAAAGCACATCCAGATAGCCCTGTTTGCCCATCTCGTGGCCCTTGAACACGGAACCGATACTCCCCACCACCTGAGCGACGACCTTTTTGGGAGACGATATGAGAAATGCGCCAGTTGCAGCGCCATAGATAATCAAAAGCTCAACGGGCTGAATGATGACATGCAGGTTACCTCCTTCCAGGAGATAACCGCCTACCACCGCGCCTAACACCACAAAGATGCCGATGATCGCAAACATATCAGACCCTCAAAACCCCTTTTGACAATTTGTTGTCAGCAACACTGTGTTATTTATCGGCCGTGCAGAAAATTGCTGAAATGCAGTTCATCAGGCATAAAGCATAAAGGATGGTGCCCGGGGTCGGGCTCGAACCGACATGACCTCGCGGTCGAGGGATTTTAAGTCCCTTGCGTCTACCGATTTCACCACCCGGGCACAGGTTTTTTTATAACAGAAGTCTTACGGCCTGACAACACTCGCAACAAAGTGAATCACTCCAGAAAATATCTCAATCTGTCCTTGCGGCTGGAGTGTCTGAGACGGTTCAAGGCCTTCTTTTCGATCTGGCGAATGCGCTCACGGGAGACATTGAACCGCTTGCCGATCTCCTCCAGGGTATATTCGCCGTCCTCTCCAATGCCGAAACGCAGCCGTATGATCTTCTCTTCGCGAGGGTTTAATGTGGACAAAATGGCCTTGACCCGCTCCACCAATTCCTTTTCCTTCACCGCCTCGTAGGGAGAGGCACTCTCTTTATTCTCAATGAAATCACCCAGGGTGCTGTCCTCATCCCCCACCGGTGTCTCCAGGGAAACAGGCTCTCGGGATGCCTCAAGGATGGCATGAATCTTCTCTATGGGCAGGCCTGTGCGTTCGGATATCTCAGGTGGAGTGGGTTCACGGCCCAGTTCCTTTACAAGGGCATAATAGGCCTTGAAAAACTGGCTTCTGAGCTCCAGAAAGTGCACAGGCAGCCGAATGGTACGGGTCTTGTCCAGAAGCGCACGGGTTATGGCCTGCCGAATCCACCAGCTTGCATATGTGGAAAATTTGTTCCCCTTGGTGTAATCGAAGCGAAAGACAGCCCGCATAAGCCCTAAATTGCCTTCCTGTATGAGATCGGCCAGGGAAAGCCCTTGATGCATATACCGTTTGGCTATGCTCACCACCAGGCGCAAGTTGGCGTTTATCATCTCGTTCTTGGCGGTCTCTATCTCCTTTTTGTGCGCAAGTATTTGATTCATCAACTCGCATAGTGACCGGATTTGAGGATGGGCTTTACAAAGCCCTGATATGACCTCAACCATATGGTTTAATTGATGTTTTTTGGGTTTTAGTGTGGGATCCCTTCTTCTCCAGGTCACAATCTGCTCTTTGAGCACATCCATGGCAGGCAATGTCTCCTCACCATCATTCGCTGTATATCCCAGAATGGCATCCACAATGGCATTAAAACCATCTCGAATAATACGGCTCAGGTGCTCTTCCCGCTCTGGGGTCAAGAGCTCATAACGCCCCATCTCCCTGAGATAGGTAGTGGTGATCTCCTCAAACTCATTGAGATCTTCTTTCTCTTTCTCTATGTTAATCAGCTCCTCTGGCGGAATCTCCAGGTCCTGACCATCAGAATCAGCTGCTATATCCGCCTCCACCTCAAACTCTTCCTCGTGTATCTCCGTCATGTCAACAGTGAGATCTGTGATGACCTGGGTGGATGAGGAAGCCAGGACAGTCTTTCCACGCAACTTGAGAGGATGTTCGTCCATGATCTCTTCAAAGGATTCCTTCTCTAGAATTTTGAAGAGTTTCTCTACGTGTTCGGTATTTTTGATGTCGTCCGGAGCAACGGTGCCTGTTGCATCAAAATAAACCTCCTTTATCTCCGAGCTTAATTCCTCGCCTGTCTGAAGATTCTCCTGATATTCTTTAGTGGTTTTTTTGGTTATTTTAATCGCCATTCAAAAGGCCCCCTGTAAGAGAAAAATATAAATATATAATTATATTCTCTTTTTTGCTATTGGCAACCACATCTTTTATTTTTAACAAGGTAATGTTATTTTATCCTTTTACAATATTTCAGATGGTTCAAAACCCCCTGAATTTATCATTGTGTTTTTGGTGAGGTGAATATGCAAAACGTATCAGAAAATTTTACAGTCATTCTGCAGGAAATCAAAGAAAATCTCAACAATCTTAAAAAAGACATGGAAGTCATAAGAGGTTATCTTTGATGAAGACCGAATTACCGAACGGCTGAACGAGATTGAAAAGAAGATGCTGGCACCAGGTTTCTGGGAAGACCCGGCTCACAGTCATATTCTCAAGGAACGCTCTGTCCTGGAAAATCAAAAAAACACCTCATTCAGACTAAAAAGCCAATGGGAGGACTTGGTTGTCTTGGCTGAGATGGTCGAAGAAGAGGGGGATATGTCTCTGCTGACAGAAGTCAGGGAAGGTATCCAAAAACTCAGGGATGACCTCAAACGTTTCGAACTGACTCACATCCTTTCAGAGCCGCATGACGCTTCCAACGCCATAGTCACCATTCACGCCGGCGCAGGAGGCACAGAGGCACAGGACTGGGCAGAGATGCTCATGCGCATGTATCTCAGATGGGTGGAACGCAGGGGGTTTCATGCCCAGATACTGGATCAGATGCCAGGCGATGAGGCCGGCATCAAAGGCGTGACATTTCTGGTGGAGGGCGAATATGCCTATGGGTACCTGAAATCAGAGGCAGGCGTGCACCGACTTGTGCGCATATCACCCTTTGATGCCTCGGGCAGAAGGCACACATCCTTTGCCTCCGTGTTCGTGGCCCCTGAACTGGACGAGAATATCGACATCGAAATCAATGAAAAAGACCTGCGCATAGACACCTACAGGGCCAGCGGAGCAGGTGGACAGCATGTAAACAAGACCAGTTCCGCTGTGCGCATCACGCACCTGCCCACAAACATCGTAGTCCAGTGCCAGAATGAACGCTCTCAACATAAAAACAAGGCCATTGCCATGAAGATGCTCATGGCCAGGCTTTATGAAAGGGAGATGGCCAGGAAAGAGGCTGAAAAACAGAAGATTCACGGCGACAAGAAGGAAATCGCCTGGGGCAGCCAGATCCGTTCCTACACCCTGCAACCCTATCAACTGGCAAAGGACCACAGAACAGGTCTGGAGATCGGCAATGTACAGGCCGTATTGGACGGCGAATTAGACCCATTCATCGAGGCATACTTGAAACAAAAGGCGCAGCAATCCACAAAATAAGAACCGCCATGTCAAAGGAACACTCAAAGATCGTCTGTCAGAACAGAAAGGCCCGTCATGATTACGCCATCGAAGACACCTTTGAGGCAGGCATCGTGCTTCTGGGCCCTGAGGTCAAATCCCTGCGCGAGGGCCGAGGCAATCTCACAGACAGCTATGCCGACTACAGGGAAGGCGAGATATGGCTCTATAATGCCCATATCTCACCCTATTCCCATGCTACGGACACCTCTGTCATCGACCCTTTGCGCCCCCGCAAGCTCCTGCTTCACAAAAAGGAGATACGAAAGCTCATAGGCAAGATCAAGGAGCGCGGGTATGCCCTCATTCCTCTGGCCATCTATTTCAAAAACGGCAAGGCCAAGGTGGAACTGGCCCTGGCCAAGGGCAAAAAACAGCACGACAAACGCCAGGCCATGAAGGAAAAGGACCTGACACGGGAGCTCAGCAAACAATTCAAGGTGCGTTAAATGGAGCTGATCATTCTGGGTTCCGGCACATGCGCCCCATCCCCTCACAGGGCAGGACCTGCCGCCTGCCTCAAGGCCGATGAAATTACCATACTCGTGGACAGCGCAGCAGGCACCTTGCATCAAATGGCAGTGGCCGGCATTCACTATGCCTCCATCGACCTGCTGCTCTACACCCATTTTCATGTGGATCACATAGGTGAGCTTGCTCCGTACATCTTCGCCTCCAGATATGCAGGGGATTTCATTCGCCCCACGCCCATGGAGATATGGGGACCGCCTGGCCTAAAGGCCATTCACACGGGCCTCACAGCCATCTTTGGGCAGTGGGTGGAAATGGAACCAGAAAAGATGCAGCTTCGTGAGATAGAAGAAAATTGCCTTAAATTCCAGTCCATTACTCTACAGACCACACAGGTTCAGCACACGCCTCAAAGCCTTGCCTACCGCCTCACAGACTCACAGGGGAAAAGCATCGTCTTTTCAGGAGATACAGATTATTGCCCTGAATTGGTGCGCCTTGCCCAGAAAGCCGACCTCTTTTTGTGTGAGTGCGCCAATCCAGAGGGACAAAAACGCCAAGGCCACCTCATGCCCTCAGAGGCAGGCCGCATGGCAAGGGAGGCGCAGGTCAAGCGATTAGTGCTCACTCACTTCTATCCCATCTGCGACCGCTGTGACCCCATTGCCCCGTGTGCAAAGGAGTTTGACGGAGAGATTCTGCTGGCCGAAGACCTGATGCGCATAGCGGTCTAAAACCATTTTTCAGTCCTCTAAACCCTGCTCTCTTCGAATTCGTATCAGCCATGAAAGCTCAGCTGACAATCTCCTTGTCAACTCCTCAATAGAATAGGGCAGCCGCCTGCGCCAGTTGGGATATTCCTGCACCGTGCCCGGCAGATTCACCTGGTCTAACTGATTCATCAGGTCTTCCAGTGGCACAAGCAGCAACATGGACTTGGCCTGCCCCAAATAGCAGTAAAGCCTCTGCACCAGCTCAGGAGTAAAGGCGTCATTTGTGAGGTTCAACAGGTCAAGGAGCTCCTTTCGGGCCTGTTTTCGCAAAGCAATCTGCCTGTTCTTCAGTTCTTTTGAAGGAAACAGCTCCAGACAGGTGCGCAGGTCTATGTCACGGCCCTGCCAATAGCCTCGAAGGGTGGGCAGGTCATGGCTGGTAACCGTGGCCAGGGCCTGTTGCGACAGCTCCTCGGGCCTCAAAAAACGCTCGTCTGTGCGCTCAAAGTAGAAGATGCGGTATGAGAGCATGCCAGCCTGTTTCATGGCCAAGCGAAACTCATTGGGCACGGTTCCCAGGTCCTCGCCCACCACCACACACTGGTTTCTGTGGCTCTCCAGGGCCACTATGGACATGAGCTCCTTCATGGGATAGTGCACATAGAGGCCTTGGTCCGCCTCCATGCCACGAGGTATCCAAAAGAGCCTCATGAGGCTCATGACATGGTCAATGCGCAAGATAGAGGCATAGCGCATATTGGCCCGCAAGACCTCTATAAACGGCTCATATCGCCTTTCTCTAAGCCGCTGGGGTATCATGGGCGGAAGCCCCCAGTTCTGGCCCTTGGGATTGAACTCATCAGGAGGGGCGCCTATGGACATGTTCAGAGCAAAGGGCTGCGAGTCATACCACACATCAAACCCGGAGGCATCAGAGCCCACCGGCAGGTCAAAGTAGAGTCCTAAAGACATACCTTGCCCCATGGCCGTGCGCTGAAGCATGCTCAACTGCAGATGCAGATGGTATTGCAGATATTGAAAAAACTCCACTCGTTTTCTGTGCGCATCGGCAAAGGAGGCCACCTCACTGCCTTTTCTGTCCTGAAATGCCTTGGGCCACACAGGCCAGCCCCAATTGTTGGAATCCAACGACAAAAGATACTCATTTAGGGCCTCGAACACTCCAAAGGCATGGAGCCTTTCGCCTTTCTCTTGCTGAAAGGACCTGAATCCCAAGGCCATGGCCGTATTGTCTTTCAAATGGTGCTGCACAAAATGGTCATATAGCAGTTCCAATATCTGTTTTTTGAGCTTGGCCACCTCTAAGTAATCCACGAACTCGCAGTTGCGCGTTGCTCGCAGCCTTGTCTGAAAGGCCTCGCTTTCGAACAGCCTTTGAGCAGCAGGACACTCTGAAAACTCCGGCATGAGAGGGACATCCAGATACAGATAATGAAAAAAGGAACGGCTCGAAGGGCTGTAGGGGCTGATGTGTTCAGGTCTTGCATAAAAGAGGCTGCACAGGGGATTGAGGCCCAGAAACCCTGCACCTAAATGGGACGCCGAATTCAGAAGCGCCTCCACATCCGATAGGTCACCCATCCCCCAATTCTTGAGGCCTTTTAGGGCATAGACCTGGCAGGCCAGGCCCCAATACCGCCTTTCTGAGGCAGGCAAATAACAAACTGAAGGGGCAACTATCAAAGTGGTGGAAAGGGTTTCCCCGCCTTTCAGATACAACGACAGGCTGTGATAGCCCAGTTCAGCACATGGCGGAATTTTACAAGAATATGACTCAAATCCCTTGGCACATGGCCTCGTTGGGCATTCTTTTCTGAAAATTTGTGCAGTGCCTTCGTAATCTTGACCATTTTCCAACCTCAAGACCCACTTCACCAGCTCTCCGTCATAGCCTGGCCGCAGGATGAGACAGCACTCCACCTCCTCTTGAGGCTGCACTCCATGTACAGGCTCGATTACCTGTTTTGCCCTTTGTTGAAGCAGCTCTTGAAGGACATGGGCAGGTTCTTCTATGTCCTGAATGCCGGTCATGGCCTGAATAACGGCCACCTGGGCATTCAATGACGCCTCGTGTCTTTGGCCGAAGATATCCGTATATACCTGGGCAATGCCCAGAAACCCTGTCAACTCCTGCATGGCGTTTGAAGTCTCGTTCATATTTTCCGTTCCTGTTTGCTTGATTTTTATTTTAAGACATATTAAATGGCCACATGGCTTGGTTGCAATTGATATTATTCTGTATCGGGGCATATCTGCTGGGCTCCATCCCCTTTGGCCTGCTCATCGGCAAGGCCATGGGCGTGGATATTCGAAGACATGGCAGTGGCAATATCGGGGCCACCAATGTCACCCGCACCCTGGGCAAAAGGCCGGGCATTCTCACTCTGCTGATGGACCTGGCCAAGGGCTGGCTGCCGGTCACAGTCTGCGCAAACCTGCTGCAGGGCCATGAACATGCCGAGGAGATCCTGGCAGCCACGGCACTCTGTGCCTTTTTAGGACACTGCTACTCCATCTTTCTGCGTTTTCGCGGTGGGAAAGGCGTGGCCACTGCTGCTGGTGTGTTTCTCGCCCTCTGCCCTTCGGCCCTTGCCATAGCCCTATTGTCCTTTATCATAGTAGTATGGCGGACCGGCTTTGTATCCGCAGGGTCCCTTACAGCGGCGCTCGTCATGCCCGTGCTTCAGATGTTTTTTCTGCCATCTGTTTCCATCTCCATCGCCACCTGGGCCATAGCCATATTGGTCTGGTGGAGGCATCGCGACAACATTCAGCGACTGCTCAGAGGAGAGGAAAAGGGCTGGCGCGGCTCTGTATAATACTTTCAATATAAACAGGAGGTGCTCATGGGACTGCCACAGCGTAAATTGGAATATTATACCTATGCCGATTACCTACAATGGCCAGCAGATGTACGCTATGAGCTGATTGACGGCGTTGCCTATGCAATGACGCCTGCACCCACACGACTTCATCAGGAGGTCGTTGGCGAGATATTCCGTCAGATCGCCGATGCATTAGAGGGCTCGTCATGCAGGCCTTATATCGCGCCCTTTGATGTGCGCCTGCCACGGCAGAATGAGGCCGATGACGCCATAGATACCGTGGTGCAGCCTGACATCAGCGTGATCTGCGACAAGGCCAAGCTGGACGAGCGCGGCTGCCGCGGGACGCCTGACTGGATCATCGAGGTGTTGTCGCCTGCTACGGCATCCCATGACCAGATCAAAAAGCGCGACCTCTACGAACGGGTGGGAGTGCGGGAGTTCTGGCTGGTGCATCCAATAGATCGCATCGTAACCATCTATCTCCTGGAAAATGGCGCCTATGGCAAGCCCAAGATATACGAACTACTTAACACTACACCTGCCGTGACCATGCCCCAGGTCGTCATTGATTGGGCACGGGTGTTGAGAGAGACCTGATAAACTAACACAGGAATGCATTGTGTAGCCTTTTCAAATCTGCTATTGTTATCCATGCCATCAGAACTCATCATCAACACAGCCCCCTGGGAAACCCGCATAGCCCTTCTGGAAAACGGGTCCGTGGTGGAATTTCATTTTGAAGCCCTTCTGAACAAAGGCTGTTGTGAGAAAGAAACTATCTCAAGAGGAGAGGAAAAGGGCTGGCGCGGCTCTGTGTAATACTTTCAATATAAACAGGAGGTGCTCATGGGACTGCCACAGCGTAAATTGGAATATTATACCTATGCCGATTACCTACAATGGCCAGCAGATGTACGCTATGAGCTGATTGACGGCGTTGCCTATGCAATGACGCCTGCACCCACACGACTTCATCAGGAGGTCGTTGGCGAGATATTCCGTCAGATCGCCGATGCATTAGAGGGCTCGTCATGCAGGCCTTATATCGCGCCCTTTGATGTGCGCCTGCCACGGCAGAATGAGGCCGATGACGCCATAGATACCGTGGTGCAGCCTGACATCAGCGTGATCTGCGACAAGGCCAAGCTGGACGAGCGCGGCTGCCGCGGGACGCCTGACTGGATCATCGAGGTGTTGTCGCCTGCTACGGCATCCCATGACCAGATCAAAAAGCGCGACCTCTACGAACGGGTGGGAGTGCGGGAGTTCTGGCTGGTGCATCCAATAGATCGCATCGTAACCATCTATCTCCTGGAAAATGGCGCCTATGGCAAGCCCAAGATATACGAACTACTTAACACTACACCTGCCGTGACCATGCCCCAGGTCGTCATTGATTGGGCACGGGTGTTGAGAGAGACCTGATATAACACAGGGATGCATTGTGTAGCCTTTTCAAATCTGCTATTGTCTATTCATGCCATCAGAACTCATCATCAACACAGCCCCCTGGGAAACCCGCATAGCCCTTCTGGAAAACGGGTCCGTGGTGGAATTTCATGTGGAGCGCAAGGCTGAACGGGGATATGTGGGAAACATCTACAAGGGTCGCGTAGTGCGTGTACTGCCAGGCATGCAGGCCGCATTTGTGGAGATCGGCCTGAACCGCACCGGTTTCATCTACATCTCGGATGTCTATGACCACATCTCGGAATTTGAAGCCCTTCTAAACAAAGGCTGTTGTGAGGAAGAAAACGCCTCCAATGAAGACGATAGCTTTTCTTCGCAGATCGCCCCTGCATTCCGCATAGAAGACCTGCTCTTTGAAGGCCAGGAGATACTGGTGCAGGTCACCAAGGAACCCATCGGGTCCAAGGGCGCAAGGCTCACCTCCCACATCTCCATTCCAGGAAGGCATCTGGTTCTCATGCCCACCATAGATCAGGTGGGCATATCCCACCGCATAACTGACGAGGCGGAGCGGAAGAGGCTGCGTGAGATTCTCGAAGGCCTGAGGCCAAAAGGCATGGGTTTTATCTCCCGCACGGCCTGTGAGGGTCTCGGGGCCGAAGAGATTCAGGCGGAGATGGACTTTCTGGTCCAGCTCTGGACAAATATCCAATACAGGGCGCAGAACATGCCCATCCCAAGCCTGGTATATGAAGACCTGGACATCACCCTGCGCGCCATTCGAGACCTGTTGTCAGGTGATGTGCACAAAGTGGTCGTGGATTCCATGGACGCCTATAATCGTATTCTGGTCTTTGCCGACACCTTCGCCCCACAGCTCAAACCGCGCATCGAGCTCTATGAAAATCCCATGCCCATCTTCGACGCCTATGGCATAGAGGTAGAAATGGCCAGGGCGCTTGGAGAGAAGATATGGCTTAAATCAGGGGGTTACATCGTCATAGAGACCACAGAGGCCCTGACGGTCATAGATGTCAACACCGGCAAATTCGTGGGTAAACGCAACCTGGAAGACACCATTCTCAAGACCAATCTGGAGGCAGCCAAGGAGATCGCATATCAACTGCGGCTCAGAAACATAGGCGGCCTCATTGTCATAGACTTCATCGACATGGAAAGCGCAGTCAATCGGGAGGATGTCTTCAACACATTAAAAGAGGCCCTGAAAAAGGACAAATGCAAGACCAATATCCTGAAGATGTCGGAAATGGGCCTCATTCAAATGACCCGCAAACGAAATCGTGAAGGATTACAGTCCATTTTATGCGACAAATGCTTCTATTGCGAGGGCAAGGGCTGGCTCAAGTCCAAACGCACCATCTGTTATGAGATATTCCGAAAGATTCAAAGGGAGGCCGGCTACAGCCATGCCAAACGCATTGAACTCCTGGTGCATCCCAAAATAGGTGAACTCCTTCTAAAGGAGGAATCCCATCATGTGGAACACCTGGAGCGCACCATGGAGATGGAGATAGCCATTCTCCCCCAGCAGGACTTTCACCTGGAGCAATATGACATTCGATATCTTTAATATCAACCCACTTTTTCAAGTCAATCGGAGCAAATAACAGCCCGTTTCTTCATTCGGTAACATCACTGCGCCGATAGGCCAAAAAGAACCCCACACCTACCACCAATACCAAAAAGGCCGGCACTGCTACATAACCCCATGCCGCATATGAAGTGACATCCTGTGCCAAATGCGCAGTGGCTACTAAATAGTCGGGCTCAAAGAATCTGGTCTGCCCCACCCTCTCTCCCCATGGCGTTATAATGGAGCTGATCCCCGTATTGTTAGACATCAAAACCCACCTACGGGTCTCGATGGCCCTGAAGACAGACATTGCCTCGTGTTGATAGGGAGCGCCTGTGTGACCAAACCATGCATCATTGGTGATGACAGCCAATATCTGTGCCCCAGCACGAGTCATCTCTGCAGACATCTCTGGAAAGATACTTTCAAAACAGATGAGGACGCCGATTCGAAGGTTATTTGCCCTTAATACGAGATTCTCCGCAACACCTGGCAGAAAATCACCTGCAGTGGGGAATATCTCTCTAATCCACTCCAGCGCGCCGTTTAACGGCAGATATTCACCAAATGGCACCAGATGCCGCTTGTCATATCGGCCAAGCACCTTGGGTTGCGAGTCTATGAGGTAGGCACTGTTTAACTGGCCTACCATAGGCCTTGTGCCACCTAATGACGGCACATATGCCAGACTACCAAACAACATCCAGACATTGAGGTCATAGGCAGAGAACAGAAGCCTTTGAGCCGCAGGCCCTAACTCCTGAAAATAAAAGGGTGCAGCGGTCTCAGGAAGCACCATCAAGGGCAATACATGTCTCTTCTCCAAGTCATTTAACATCCCTTTTTGTTGCATCTCGTTTAGAGCATCCCTGGCCAATTGAATATAGCGATTTACTGTCTCTTCCTGAAACTCGGGCCTCCACTTCACATCCATGGGAAAGGCACCCTGTAACACGGCCACAGGCATAAAAGGTAACAGCCCATCCTCGGCCTTAACCCTTGTCATTCGCCAATGGCCATACGAGAAAAGTAGTGCGATAGCCCCTCCCAGCGCTATAACTATTCCAATGACCTGAAAAAACTTGGCCCTTCGAAAGAGATGAAGGGCATACCAAATGGAGACATTGAGTAGAATCAAAAGGGCTGCCAACCCATGAACACCTATAACCTCCAGCAGTTGTAAGGCATGAGGAAGGTTTGCAAGGCTATAGACAGGATTGCCCCAGGGAAAACCTGAAAAAAGGACGCCAATGCACCACTCAAGGCAGCCCCAAAGGGCTGATGTGGTAATGGCTATTGACCAGATATTTAGGCCTTTTTGCTGTAAAAATACCCAAAATAAGGCCCATATCCCCCAAAAAAGCGAAAGATACAGGACCAATAGCCCGATGATGGGCGTGGCCACATAGAGCTCCATGGCCCCAAACCTGGCAAGCGTGGGGACCAGCCACCACAAAAGCACGCTGAAATAACATACGGCGGCAAAAAAGCCTAACTTAAAGGCATGAAAGCGAGAACTCTTCTCAATAACCCAAAGCAGAGGGAGCAGAAAGATACAGCTTAAAAAAGAAAGATTAAAAGGCGGAAAACTCAAGGCACCCAAAAGGCCTGATGCCCCTGCCCACAACCACGAGATATCTATTTTCTGCGCCTTCAAATTCAATCTCGTAAACCGATTAACCCTTTAGACATGCCATTGGCAAGACCCTGGCCACCTTCTTCAGCAGACCGGCATTGTGGGCAGCGTCCACCACGGTGGTTACATCCTTATAGGCACCAGGTGCCTCTTCGGCTGCCCCCTGCCAGCTCACAGCCTTTACCAGAATACCCTTAGAGGCCAGGGATGCCACCACATCCCTGCCCTTCCAGCGTTTTAGTGCCGCATTCCTGCTCATGGCCCTGCCTGCGCCATGACATGCTGAACCCCATGCCAGCTCCTCGCCCATCTCTGTGCCTGATAGTATGTAGGAACAGGTGCCCATGGTGCCACCTATGAACACGGGCTGGCCTACACCCCTATATTGCTCAGGCAACTCAGGCCTACCAGGGGCAAAGGCCCGTGTGGCACCCTTGCGATGCACATAGAGCTGCCTTGGCCTGCCGTTTACCTCATGGGTCTCCACCTTACAGGTGTTGTGGCTGACATCGTAGATGAGACGTATAGAGGCAGACGGAAAGTGCCGCAAAAAGACCTCCCGTACCAGATGGCCCAAGACCTGACGATTGGCCAGGGCACAGTTTATACCGCAGGCCATGGCCTTGAAATACCGCTCGCCTTCAGGGGATAGGATTGGTGCACAAACCAATTCCCTTTCTCGAATGGGAATGCCGTATTTCTTGGCTGCCCTGCCCAGAATCTGTATATAATCAGTGCCGATCTGATGCCCCAGGGCACGAGAACCACAGTGAATGGCAATCAGCACTTCATTGGGCTTAAACCCAAAGGCCTTGGCCGTTTCCTCGCAGTATATCTCATTTACATATTGAATCTCCAGGTAATGATTACCTGAACCCAGAGTCCCTACCTGGCGGTACTGCCTCTCCTTTGCCAGGTCTGAAACGCAGGATGGGTCGGCATGAGGCATGCAGCCGTGTTCCTCTATGTAATCGAGTTCCTCTTTAAGGCCATAGCCCCTTTCCACTGCCCATTTCGCGCCTCCCACCAAGACCTCGTCCAGCTTGTTGGGTGTGAGACGAATCTTGCCCTCTGAACCCACACCTGCAGGTATAGTGGCAAAGAGCTCCTCCATAAGGCCTGAAAGCCCTTTTTGAACCTCTTCACGCACAAGACCAGTGGTCATGCAGCGCACACCACAGGAGATGTCATAGCCCACACCTCCCACAGAGATCACGCCTCCATTTTGTGAATCAAAGGCAGCCACACCTCCAATGGGAAAGCCATAACCCCAGTGGGCGTCAGGCATGGCCATGGCGGCCTTCACAATGCCAGGTAGGCAGGCCACGTTGTGTAGTTGTTCAAAGACCTTGACGTCCATTTGCTCAAGAAGCCCCTTATCTGCAAAGAACCATGCAGGCACCTGCATGGAATCCTTTTTGGGCATCTCCCACTGCCATTGGCTGATTTGAATAAGGTCTTTTTTCATACATCCACCACACACTGGGCTATCCAGACATCATCTTGCTTGCCCACATATAGCTCTGTAAAGGTGGCACCCTTTACCTCTACCCCTTTTTCCACTGTCAGTTCTTCGTAGGGAATCCCTTTGACATCTGCTGTCAGACTACAGCCATCTATCTTTACCTCAAAGGAGCAAAAAACCGCTCGATATATATCTGAATATGAGAGCAGGGTATTTAACCAGGCAGTGAGCAAAGCCTCCTGGTCATATGATTCACAGGACAGCTGCCAGAAGCGACTGGGCACCAGGTCTTGAATATTAGGGACTACCACAGAAAACATGGCCAAGGCAGCGTTTTCAAAGGCCTGGGCCAGGGTGCTGCCCATTCCCCTTATGCCGATGTCCGCACCGTGCTCAAACAGCTCAAATCTTTTCATTATTATAGAGTATGAATTACTTACAGATCAAGACGCCACCTGACGTCTGAAGCCGCGTCTTTCAGCCGTGTGTATCGTAAGAATAGAGGAGCTGGCGCTCCAGGGATATTCGCTTGACAGAAAGCGGCGTAGGCACCCAATTCTGAGTAAGTTTTAGGAGGTCTTGGCGAGAAGGTATATGTTCCCATCCATAGGCTATGGCCTTTTTGTGCATCACATCCAAAAAGGCACAGTCAAAGAGATTGGCCTGAACCGCCCATGGAACGATATAATCAGGCTCCAACAGCCTAGCAGCAGCCAGGGTACCTGTCTCTCGTGTGACAACAGAGCCAGGGCCACCCCGCAGAATCATAAGTGTCCTGCCGTTTATCACCACAGAGATATCCACAAAACTCTTGATCCGCTCACCCATGACCTCCAGTTCTATCTCTCGGTCCAGGATGAGCTCACTTAAGAGATAGTTGCGTTCCTCTACCAGAAAACGGGCGAGCTTCTGCCGGATACGCTCCCTATCTGTATCCAGCACCAGACGGCCCGTTACATAACAGGGAATCTTGACAAATACAGGCGGATTACACGTCTCTGCCATGCTCATTCGCTCTTACCGGAAGCAGAATCACCGGAGTTATTTCGTTTTTTAACAGGTCTCTGAGGCAATTCACAGGAACGACCGTTCCCAGGTGACATTCAGGTGGGCATGCCCAGCTTGGGCAAAAGCCACTTGTTAACAACGAACCAGACAATAATCAAAAATACCAATAACAAAAGGCTGTCCATTCATATAATCCCATGACATCGAATAGCCTCTTCAAACAAGCGAACACCACACAATCATTTAAGGGGGCCTTGAAAAATTAGAATTTTCGTTCGAGAACAAGGCGCTATGAAGGCGAAAAAGCTGAGCTGACTGACTGCGCAGTGCACGCAGACAGGTATGTGAGCATTTTTCACCGACGGACAACGCAGTTATCGGCCGAAAAGGCAATTTTGCAAGCTTCCCTTAAGAAGAAGGGCCCGACATATTAAAGCCGTCGGCCTCCTGTTCTCCTTGTTTTGTGTAAGACTGATATGCTGTACACTCCTTGCGCTTGCTCAAAGGGCAATTCACTATACTCCAACAGGCCGTGTAGCGCAAAAGCTTTTTGATGCCTGCCACACTGATGCCGTGGTCATGTATCATGGAGCGGAGGCACACCACCCATTGAATGTCATTCAACGAGTAATAACGCCGCGTTCCCTTTCTCAGAGGATGAATAAGACCTTCTTGTTCATAGATACGTAGGGTACGGGGATGCACTTCCAGCATGGCGGCAGCCGTACCTATGGAAAAAACCGGTTCATTCTGCTTTACGCCTCCAACAGACTGCCACAAACCGACTTCATGCTCGCGATTGTCTTCAACCGGAGTCAAAACAGATGTCTTGTCGTAGTTTTTGGTAGTAATGGTAGTAGTCATATTCATCTCTCCTTGTTGCAAGGCGTGGCACAAATTAAATTATCTAATTGTTTCAAATAGTTATTTCAGAGAAGTTATTGCAGGAGCGGTTCACTACCCGCCCCTGCCCTTTAGTGGATTTAAATTTTAATGATGGCCGCTATGTCTGAAGACCTTGCCGAATAATCTCTCACCTGCTAAAAATCCCAGGAAGGTAAGCGAGATACCGCCCATCACCACCAGGAGTTCGCCTGCAGAAGGCATATAGCCCATGAAACTTGGCAGGCTGGTATCCAACCCATAATACACAGGGGTCTGCTGTCCTACAGTCACCAGGTCATATCTCTGGAAGAATGCGCCCACCAGCACCATGAAAGAAGCAGAGGCCATGGCCACAAGATTTTCCATCCTGCTGAAGAGCAACAGACCGATGGGTATAACCATGCCGATGAGAGTCTCAAACAGCCAGAAGTTGATGGATGCAGGGCCTGTCAAAAGGTTTGCCACAGCGGCGCTGGAAAGCTCAGTCTCGCCTGTAAAGAAAACTATGGTGCGCCATACAGTGGCAACCGCCAGGAGAAAGAGCATCATGGTCAAAATTTTACCTGCACTCTTAAGACCTGCCTTGGTCTCGGCATCCACCTCTTCCCCGCGCAATTTGTAGGCAAGGTAAGTGAACATGATGATAGCCGCCGCGCCACAAGTCACAGCAGATGCCAGAAAATAGACCGGAAGCTGTGCGCCATACCAGAAAGGACGGGCCGCAAGTGTAGCGAATACCGCACCCAGATTGCTGTTGGCCCCAACCTCAGCCAATGCCCCCACACAGCCTACCGCCACCGCTATTCCGAACCTACCCATCAAAATGGCCAGAAACTCCACTGCCATACATGCAACCGCCAAACCGTAGAGGGTGCCCATCCACCAGATATTGGATGACAGATTTGGAGTCAACACATTGTAGATCAGCATGCGCCAGGGGCTTTCCAGCTCCATTCCGATGATGGAAAAGGCCGAAAGGATCGTGATGATGGAGAGATACACACCACGATTGGCCAGAGGAGCCAAGGCATTTCCGCCGAACAGGTGGCTGATAGCGGCCAAGAGACACAACCCCGTGGAGATAATGGCGAAATAGGCATAAGAGGAGATGAGAATGCCCCACGGGACCTCTCTTGTGACAGCATACAGGTGCTCATGCCCCACGATAAAGCTATAAACACCGGTACCCAGACCTATGGCTGTCAACAACAGGGCCAAGAGCATTAACCCTGTAACCTTTGCACTGGCCAGCCTCGGCTCGGCAAGCGCACCAATGGACGAAAAAACGGATGATACATTAGTAGTTGCCATAACAAACCTCCTTTAAGAATTTATTAAAATTCAAGCCATTACGGCCAAATCAGCCCTAAATGAATAAAACCTACACATGATGAGGTTCCTGCATATCTTCCGATGGAGCCAAGGACATGAGGCTCGGTACCACTGCTATGGCAGAAAAAGGTCCCATTGCCAAAAACAAGATAAAGGCAAGGCACATCCAGCAAATTTCGCTGACGGACGTAGCTCCATCTGCATTGGATGCTGTCTTAGAAACTGACTTTGAATAATTGTTTGACAATCTGCCTATATATTTTCTTGTAAGAGTGATGGTACTCATGGCCTTTCTCCTTTCTTATAACTTTTTAGTCCATAAAATAAAATTTTTACCAAACCCTTTACTCCCACACCAACACCACCATGAAAATGCACTTGTTTCTCTGCCTATCAATCCCCCCCTTTTTGATTTTTCTCATCTTTGTTATTAATAAACATTGCAACCTGAATGCCAATTCAGTTTTTTGGGGTTGATAATGGGCAGGTTATGTGCTATTTTTATCTATAAAATCAAATTGTTAAGTCATATATAATGTTTACCAATAGGAAAGGTATAACCCTAAAAAAGCTAAGCAATTATAAATCAATGGGCTAATTTTAAGCCATTATGGTACACAAATGTGGCTCAAAAAGCGCTAAGTGATTTAGATGATTTTTAAGATTAACAGACCTTGTTTCAGGGGGATTATGCTACAAACTTAGATAGTTTTGACATCCATATAAAAAAAAGGGGGGAAAGTTTTTGATTGATATTAAAAAGCACAATAAATGAAGGCGCATTTTATGCCCACCTTCTTACAAAATCTTGGACATCATGTCCTTGAGAAGGCCTATCCCTGGTTGATATATTATAAAACAGATATAACAACAGACATGTCAAGTGTAATGTAAATTTTTTGCAGTGGTCTCCAAAACTGGACAATGGCCTAAGCCCTGCGTCACCATACTTTATTCAAAGACCACTCCGTCATCTGTCCACTTGAAGGCCTCTCCATTCACCAAAAGTCGCTCCTTGGCAAACCAAATGGCCGGGTCTCCCTTATCCTTTTCCTCGGCCTTGTCTTTCTTGGTCTCCCAGTCCAATCCAGGTGCCTTTTTCGGAGTTTTTGACTTAGAGTCAGTGGATTGAGGAAAGAGATAGGCGGCATAGTAGGAGATGCGGGCCGACTGTTGCCATTCAGGCATGACCTCAGCCTTAAAGATCATCTCTATGTCATAGGCCTCTTTGTCGGTTTTATCCCCTGCAAGCCGTTCATGTTTCAGGGCAATGGCGATTTGAAGAGGCTGCCTTTGCTTGATGACCTTCTTGCTGGAAAGCACATTTTTAAAGGTTATGACCGTGATATTGGGAAAATTGGGGAATAATGCCACATCGGATGGTTTAATCTGACGCTCACCTGTCTCATTCATCAATCGCAGCACAATGGCTGTGTTCTCCGCCATCCACCGAGTGGGCAGAAAAAGGGAGAGGTCGTCCGCCCTGAAGATATTTAAGGGATTCAATATGGATTTATTCTCTGTGAGAAGCAGCACATGGTCGAACTCAGGCTCGATTCGCTTTAGAATGTCACGGTTTCGAAGCTTGCCGTAGAGCCATAACACATCGTAATTCTTGATCTTATCGTTTTTCAGCACCTTATCCAGAATACGGGTGAAGACATCCTGTCTGATGTTTAAGAGCAGGGCCGGGCCGATGCTTCGAATCATGTCAGGGTCGTCCACAAAGGACATGTAGCCATTATCCAGGTTGCGCATAATGAGCTTGCTGGCCTTCTCTGAATCCCCAAGCCTGGCATATTGAAGGGCGGCAAAGAGGATGTTGCCCCAATCGGCATCCTCGGAGTTGGCCAAAATGACCTCCAGGTCCCTTTTGATCTCCTCCGGAGGTGTGTCCTCAGAGTCCATGAGCAGCATGGTCTTGCACATGGCTGTGGAGGCCGCATAGGGGTCCTTTCTTAACATCCCCTGATGAATGGCCTGAAAACGATTGAAACAATACAGGGCCTCCTTCTTATTGCCGAGCTCCTGGGCTGCCTGGCCACGGTAATACCAGTACGGCGGGAATTTCTGAAAATTTTCCTCCAGGCGTTCCAATTTGCGATAACGCAGCTCCACATTGGGTTCCTTGAGGATATTGATATAGTCGTTGAGCTGTTTTTCATTTAGACGCCACTCATCAGGGAAATTATACCGCCGCATCAACTCCCAGGAATACTTGAGCAATTTCTTGTAAAATTCGTTGAGCTTTTGCAGGGTATTGGCATCTATCTTCCAGAGGGCCTCGTCCCGTTCTTTCTTGTAGTCCTCCAGTTTGTAGCGGTAATTGAAATAAAAAGAGCCGACATTTAAGACTGCCTGCAACACAGAACTATATGGATTGACCAGTATATCTGTATCCAGGAACCGACTGGTCATGCGTTTCTTGAGCTCGTTTTGGACATTTTTTTCGTAGGTCTGGGCAAGATATGCGCGCTCATGCTCCTGTATCTTGGAGGTGGTGAGCAGGTCCATGAGTTCCTGAAGCAGGTTGATGATGGCCTCATCCGGAATCTTGCTGAGATTCAGGTTGTTGATGATGGTGTTGTACTCCTGATCCAGCACAACCTTGTCGTTATAGGTGAGGATGTGAGTCAGGGATACGGCGATCTGGTTCAAGGCCTGCAAGGCCTGAAGCTGAGCCTGTTCCTTTTGTGAGTCTTCCTTGACTGTTTCGTTTTCTGCAGCGCCTGCGGACAGCGCTGCCATGAACACTACGAAAACGAGAATTCCAGCCTGCAATACAGGCATGACCCTTTTAAAAAGCGTTTCCATGAGATTTTTCATATCAAATTCCAAACAGAAGCGAATTTACGCTATCATAATACTTAATCACGCCGTTTCAATGTTTGCCTCATTCATGCAACCCAAATGCCACCAAGGCGCCCATTACAAAAAATATACCCGCTGCCATGAACCTGATAAGCCTTAAAGGCAATCTATGCGCCATGGCATTTCCCAGAAACCCATCTCAGCCAGGGCAACCACACTCGTTGAAACAAAAAAGGCGTCTAACATGAGGGCTTCAAAGGGGTTTCAATGGAGGTTAAGATTCTGTTCAAAGGCCTCTTTTAAGAAGAAGCGACACAGCAGTTAACATGCTGAATTCAATAGGACATGCTCGCGGCATTTAGAATACCGGCCACCACAGACATCATGCCCAGAAACAGACCATTGGACTCCACGCCCTCTCGAATGCCGTTTGCAAGGCCTTTGAGCACCAGCAGGCTTGCGCGAAAGACCAACACCTGCACCACAAAGGCCACGATACTCCACATGAGCATGTCCACAAAGCCCACACTGTGCACAATGGCGCTGGCCAGGGGAATGGCAAAGCCCAGCATGGCGCCGCCCATACTGTAGGCAGCGGCCTTATTGCCTGCCCGAATGAGCTCAAACTCCCTGTAGGGAGTGATCAAGGCATAGACAAAGGCAAAAAGGCAGGTCATAAACACCGCCGAGCCGAAATAGATCAGAAATGAGAGCAGACCCTGTAATTGCACTGAAAGCTCCATTATCGCCTCCTATTCAAAATAATGCGGCACAAAGGCACTGGTATTTTTTGTAATTGGGCTTACATCCTCTCTAATGCCTATACCACAAGCCACGCCGTTTACAACCCATGAGCCTATCACTGCATAATAACCATCAAAATCAGGAAGCAGATGGGCCTGTTGATATACATGACCTTCACTGCCATAAGAGCCATTGGTGGCCATGCTGCCATTTTCTAATACCAGGGTGATATTGGCCCCTTCTCGAGAATATAATGGTTTTTTTACATAAGGCCCATTGAGACGGCCCTCTTCAAAAAAGGCAGGCAACAGATTCTTATGCCCAGGAAACATCTCCCATAAGATGGGTAAAATCCCTTTATTGGACAACACCATCTTCCAGGCTGGTTCAAAAAATATGGCTATTTCATCGGTCAGGTATTGGCCAAACTCCTCGGCCAAAAGCCATTCCCATGGATAGAGTTTAAATAAAAAGGCTATTTTCTCATCTTCCAGGTCCCAAAAACTGCCATCGGCATAGCCGATATCCTCAATAAATATGTGCTTTGTGGAAATACCTGCCTGAATGGCCACATCTCGCAGATATTCCGTGGTAACCAGGTCCTCTTCATTGTCCTTGACACATGTAAAGTGCATTGTAGAGATGAGTGGCATCCTTTGCTTTACAGCGGTAAAGGCGTCCAGCAGCCTTTCATGTATGGAATTGAACTGGTCCCTGCCGGAATTCGGCCAGTTCTCTTCCAGCCAAACCCACTGGGCTACACTGGATTCATAGAGTGAGGTGGGTGTGTCTGCATTGAACTCCAGGAGCTTTGGCTCCGAACGGCCATCATAGCAGAGATCGAACCGCCCGTAGATGGATAGGTCTTGTTTGTTCCAGGACGACCTTACGAGTTCTGCACCCTTTTCAGGAATCCGTAACCGCCCGAAGAGGTCCTTCTCTATGACATACTCTACGGCCTGAAGACACATTACATTTAACTCATTGGTTACATCTTCCAGACAATCGATTTCCTCGCATGAGAAACGATAACAGACCCCTTCCCGCCAATAGAGATCGTCCATGGAATGAAAGGTAAAGCCCAGTTCCTCAAACCGTTTTTGCCAGTCAGGCCTGGGCCTGACCATCAATCGTTCCATTTAGCCACCTATGCTGTGAAATCCTGCAAAATGTCCAAAGCCACCCCTGACAACACGGGAAGAAGACATTACAGAGTGGGCGTTGAGAGAGGATGAATTGGCCGCAAGCCTGGAAAATCCCTTAGTTGGCTCAACCTCCCTGGGGCTGGATGCATTCCTTGGAAAATACCAGGGCCTTCCGCCCAAATAGTAATAATGGGGGCCGTAATGATATCCACCAGGCGTCTCTTCACAGTCCTCTTCGCCCCAGTCCTTGATGCAGTTGTCTTTAGAGGCATAGAGATTGCGCCGAGTCTCGACATTCTGATTGCCACATCCACCTGCCACAAGACAGGTGGATGCGAGAAGTGTCAGTACAATGCATCTGGATCGTTTCACATAGGATCTCCTTACACCCCTACTCCCTGCCTGCCTGTGCGTTGCACATAGACAGGTATGTGAGCATTTTTCGCCGTGAGCGACGCAGTTATCAGGCAAAAAGGCAATTTCTCAAGGTTCCCTCAGACAACTGGACGTAATGCCGTCACAAATCACCTCAATTCCACTCCTGCATCCACTGCCGCATCCCTTATGTGAGAGGCCACCAGTTCAGCAAAACCGTTCAGCTCCCCCAGACCTCGCAGCTCCACATTCACTTGAATGCCGTCCTTTTGCAGAACCGAGCGAATGGAATCGGGTTCCTCACCTGCCATGTCATTCTTCGCATGGTCGCCTGCCACCACCATGAGGGGACGCAGGACCACTCTTTTGGCCTTGATATGTCTGAGCTTTTCACGCAGGACATTCAGACCAGGAAAGCCCTCCACCATGGTGATAAAGGTCTTTACATCAGGATACATCTGATTCATCACGTGTTCAAGCTCCATATAATAGCCTGCGGGCATGTATTCGTTGCCATGGGCCATGTAAACAAGGGCCTGTCCCTTTGCCTTGGCCTCCTGCACATCAGGGGCCAGGACCTCAGCCAATGTCTTCAAATCCTCGGCATATACATGCTGAAGGCTGTATGCCCCCATGATGGGACGGCCCAAGAGTATGCGCTTAAAAGGCATGTTCTTGGGTTTCATGGTGCGAATGCTGTTCAATGCAGAGACATAAGAGGCCAGGTCATGATATTCCTCTGCAGCAGCCATGTGCACCGGCTGAACCACTATGTAATCCACTCCCTTGTCCTGCAGATCAGAAATGGATGCCAGCACACCCTTTACCTCCAAAATCTCCCTGGGCACCTCAGGATGTGCCTTGACATAGGCAGGGTCAGCGCCTCGCTTCTGCCAGATTTTGCGAATCATGTTGGAGGTAAAGGCGAGCTTCACGGGCGTGTGCGGAAATGCCGCTGCCACCTTGTTTTGAATGTTCAAAATGGCAGGCAGGGCAGACTCGTGACTGGTGCCGAAGACCGCCAGTACAATGCCGAATCTATCGGCCTTTTTCTCTTCTTTCATTCCATGCGCCCCTTCAGCCTCGGCCATCGCCTGTGAGGCAGAAAAAATCAACGCCACCAATGATAACACCAAAGACATTAAAAAGACATGCTTCATGACATTCCTCCTGATTTTTGTCTATCTTTTTCTTCTCATGCCGGATGCAATGAGCAACACGGCCATAATCGCCAACAAAGACGCCCACCACTGAATGCCGGAGGAGGAGAGCTGAGTGGTCTTGTCCTCGCTCTTTTGTTCCTCCATTTTGTAGCCCTTCACATTTTCCCCCTGGTTTCCCTGGGCATCTGCGGCCTTTAACGGCCTTTCGCCAGCCTCCCCTTGATTTGAGGCATTGAGTGTATTGGAAGGCTGTGCCTCAGGGGTTGCTGTCTGTGCCCGATCAGGGGCAAAGGACCGCCCTTTCTTGGCTGACACCTCCATTTGCTCCAAAAAGGCCGTGCGTTCCGCCACAAACTGCTCCAGGGCCTTGCCATTGGCCTTTTCTATGGCCAATTTGAACCGCTCCACCAGGTCAGGCGCCAACACGCCGGGCACAGAGAGGACGTTGTAAACCATTTGATTGAGCAGGGGATTGTTGCAGGTGTGATCACAGCAGGCCACACCCTTTTCAATGACATTTAGGGCATACTCCACGGAGAGCCTTTTTTGCACCTCTGCATTGGGTTTCCAATAGCCATGCCTCACTGCCTCCAACATACGGCCTGTCATGGCCTGATATGCCCAGGGATTGTGCTCATTGAAGAAGCCTTTCACATTTAGGCCATATCTGTCCTCTACATAGACCTCATAGGTCTCTTGCCACATCTCCTGCGAGATCTCTTGAGGCGTGGTGACCTGCCAGCCCCACATGTTCTCCACAAATGAGTTCATCTCCCGAGCGCCTGCATAGCCCTCCTTTTTCATGCCCTCTATCCACTTTGGATTTAGGTAACGGGAGCGCATCTCCCTTCCCAAGAGGGCGGAGACAGGCTCGATTCGGCCCTGTGAATTCCGATTTAAGGAGACAAACACCTCCGGTGCGCTGCCTGATTCCAGACGCACCGCCATGGAAAGCCCGCCTAAATACTGAAAGACATCGTCATTGTCCAGGGTGCCATAGAGGTTGGAGGAGATGGTGTGCACAGTGGCCTTGACATTCTTGAGATGCCTGCGATAGACAGGCGTCATGGCCTCACCCCAGAGCTCCTCGGAATAACCATGGGACTGCATGGCTATGAAACCATGTTCAGCCACCTGTCTTTCATCCTGCCACAACCCGCTGGCACCTGCAAAGTCATCCACCTTTGTGCCATATGCGCCGGGTGGGTCTCCAAAGACCCGCACCAAAGAGAGCCTTTTGGCCTGTTCAGGGGCCATGCCCTCTTGAATAAGCCCTGCCTCTATGGCCTGAGAGTGCCTCTGAATAAAGTTTTCCACATCCTTGAGGGTGGCAGCCTGTTTCACGGCCCTGTCCAGCAGCTTGGCCACATTGGGAAAGGAGTCGCGAAACAGACCTGATATCTGAAGCAGCACATCTATGCGGGGCCTTGCCAATGCCTCCCCTGAAATGGGCACCACGCCCTTTATCTTGTCCCGCCTATCCCACACGGGCTTCATGCCCATGAGACTCAGGGCAGTGGCCACATTTATGCCTTCGTCCCGAATGGTCTCCACAGACCAAAGCACAACCCCCACCTGTTCAGGCCAGGCGCCGTCATGGGCCTTTTTGTAGGCCTCTATCAGCTCGTTGGCCCTTTTCTCTCCTATGGCCCAGGCCTCTTTGGAGGGGACCTTGTCTGGGTCAAAGCCATAAAAATTCCGGCCTGTGGGCAGGCTTTCGGGGTTTCTAATGGGGTCATTGCCAGGCCCCGGGCTGATATAGCCTGCCTTTAGGCCGTTTATGAGGCCGTTCATCTCCATTTCACCGCCTGCCTCTATGCGGCCCTTGATCTCGTTTACATTTCCGCCTTTGGCGGCTATGGCCTGCGCCATCTCCTCTAATGCCTCACCCTTTGGAGAGGTACCAAAGGTATGCAGTCCATAGGGCATTTTCTCGGCCTTGAGCTCCAAAAGATAGTGTTCCAATGCCTGGAGATGCGCCTCATTCATATCCTTCAAGCCCATATCCTTTGGAATGCCCAATTTCAAGGCCAACTCCTTTATGCGCTGAAACTTGGCGGGCTTGAGCTCCTGGGCCGCTGCATCATATTCGCTGATCAGGCTGGAGAGCAGTGCATACTCCTTGGCCAAGCCGGAGGACTGTAGGGGGGGAGTGGCATGGTCTATGACCACAGCCCTGCCCCTGCGCTTGGCCTGAATGCCCTCGCCCACATCGTCCACGATGTAGGGATAAAGGCTGGGGATATCTCCGAGAAGCACCTCGGGGCTGCAATACCAGGTCAGCCCTGTCTGTTTTCCTGGAAGCCACTCGTGAGTGCCATGCGTGCCCAGATTGATGATCACATCGGGTTTTATCTCCTTTTGCAGCCAGTAATAAAAGGCATTGTACTGGTGATGGGGGGGTAGAGTGGTGCTGTGATAGAGCTTCATGGGGTCATCACTCCAGCCCCGCACGGGCTGAGGGGCCAGAATCAGATTGCCCAATCGAACAGACGGCAACACAAACCTGTTGTTCAGGAACATGATTTTGGAGTCCTCGGGCCTGCCCCATTCCTTTATCACCGCCTCCTGAAACTCCTTTGGAGTAGCTTCAAACCACCTCTTGTATGCCTCCATTTCCACAAAAGAGACCTGGGAAGAGGCCGCAAGGCTGGTCAATTCCTGAGGCGCCCATGTGCCCACATTTCTGCCCGATGCCAGAAGGAGCCTTTTAAGCCCCTCTTCTGTGAGGTCTTGTTCGCCTCGAATGTCATAGCCCTCGGCCTTCAGCCTTGCGATGATGTTTGAGATGCTGCGAAACACATTGAGATAACTGGCGCCGATATTCTGCTTGCCCGCGCTGTGATTGTAATAGATGAGGACTATCTTCTTGTCCTTGTTGGGTTTGTCCTTGAGCCGATGCCAGTTGGACACACGCATGGCAAGCCTTTCCACATCCTCCTTTATGGGGACATATTCATAAAAACCGCCGCTTATCTGCTGTTTTGCCCCCAATACCGTGGGCTCTATGAGACCTGAGAGTTCAGGCACAGCAAATTGCAGCGAAGTGCTCAAAGACGACATGCCCTCAGGGGAATTCAACCACTGCTCCCTGGTCTCAAAAAACAGTACCTGGGCATTGAAGACAGGTACATCGGCCTGTTTCAGGGTAGAGAGCAGGTCATGGGAGAGCTGAGAGGCAAATTTCAGGGTAAAGGCCGTTATGGAGCCTAAACGCGAGGCAATCAAGGGTGATGAGAGGATAGCAGCCAGATTTTTATTTAAATCCTTCATCTCCTGCATCCACACCACTACATTTATTCCATGCCTCTCATAGGCCTTTACCAGGCTATCCACCGCCTCCTTTTTGCCCTCAATGGTATAGGTAGAAAATATGAGCATGAGGTCCCAACGACCTTGTGGAGAGTAATGGCCTGAGGCCTTGTACCAATTCACATAGCCGGCCAAATCCTCAAAGAAATCATTGGCATCCGGATGATAAAAACCATTTGGTGGAGGCCGTCTCACAGGCCCTGGCACGACCTTTATGCCCAGGTCCCGATTGGCTATAAATTTTATGAGGTTTGCGATGTTTTGTGCGGAATCATAGTCAAAATATGCCCTCACAGCCTCATCCATTTGAAACCCTGCGCCTTGATATTCCTGGGGGTTGGCCCCTGTCCTTACGGCATAGAGCTTGACATGAGGCGCAAAAAGCCCCCTGTTTTTCAGCAGCCACTGGCCAGGCTCCCTTTGCATGATGTCCACCACCGCGGCATCCATGCGCTGAACAAAGGCCTTCATGGCCTGAGAATCCACATCGTTTTCCGTAAAGATGCGGATTTCCAGGCCTGAAACGCCCTCTTTGTTCAGCAAGGATACGGCCTTCTGACAGGCCGAGGCATCCACATCCCCCACAAAAAGACCGATGGACCTGGCAAATCCCGCCTCAACCATACCGAACCAGCTCAGGACACAGAAAAAGACAACAGCCCAAAATCTACTTGAATGTGATTTCATAGCCCACCTTGATAAGTCTGCCCATCTCTTGATAGAAATAGCGATTGAGAGCAGTGGGAGTCAAATCCCCTGAGAGAATTTGATCCTCATTTAGTATATTGTCCACAGCAAATGTGAGATAGCCCTTGGGAAGTTTATATCTGGAATAGAAATTGAAGATGGCATAATTATCCAGATTGCGCTCTCTTGAACTAAGTATCTGACAGTTCAGATTAGCCGTAAACTCCTCTGTGAGGTATGCAATACCCACATTTGAGGAGAATTTGGCACTTGTCTGAATGCGTCTTCCAGTGGTATCGTCTGCCTTTGGATCCGCCCAATACCCACTCCAATTGAGATTTATATTTTGTAGCAGGCCTTGTTGCTGAATAAAGGGATATAGATTTATCTCCCAATCAATGCCCATGCTTTCATAATCCCCTGCATTGTAATAGGTCTGTGGGTAGCCCTTGGATCTATCTATTTCTATTTTATTTGTGTAATTCATGCTGAACAATGCCAGCTTTGCATCAAGATAGTCGTTTTTAGCCTTTAGGCCCATTTCGTATGTCCAGCCCTTTTCAGGTGTAAGATTAGGATTTCCCACAAGAAAGCTGCTTTTATAATAGAGCTGATTGTAAGTTGGCGCCCTAAATGCCTTTCCTGTGTTGGCAAAGAGACTTAAGACATTTGTAAGTTTATAATTCATGCCAAGGCTTGGAAGGAATGTGTCATAGTTGGGTGTGCCTGACTCGCCATCTATGATCTGCTCTCTTGCGCCGAGAAGAATGGTTAACCGGTCTAAATATGTGCGTTTAATCTGCATAAATGCAGCATAGTCATGCCGATGGTGTTTTCCATACTGTAGATTGTAATCTGCCTCCCGTGTGATCCAGTCTATGCCAGTAGTCAAATCATAATTCCAGAGCATTAGACGATAATCCGTTTCAAAACCATAGTTATCCATTCTATTCTTTTGTAGTGCGCTTTTTGGATTTGTGTACTCATCTCGTTTCATCTCCTCGAAGTCTCCAAACAGCTTTGTTCGAAGATTCGCCGTTTCATATCGCATGTCTAAAAAGTGTTTATAACTATCCTGATTTACACCTTCATAAGGTGTCTTTGGATTGTCATATCTTTTGAGAAAGTCAGTAGTATAGGTTGAGCCCATATAGTCAAAAAATAGATGGTCAGTTATGGCTGAATTGAGATTCCATGCGACTCTATTGGTCTCTCCAAGGTCATAGTGGTATTTTTTTGTATAGCTTCGAGATATCTCGTCTATATCGTTTAGATGTTGGAAATTTATGCCTATATTTGTGCGCAACATGGAGACACTTATGGAATGATTGTTGTAGTCATAATTTCCGACCTCCGCCTTCAACCGCATCTCCTTTGCATCTGATGGCCTTTTGGTGATGATGTTTATGACGCCGCTCATGGCATTGGAGCCATAGAGGGTGGAGGCAGCGCCCTTCAGCACCTCCACACGCTCTATCTGGTCAAGGGGAATGACATCCAGGTCGTAGGCGTGTGAGGCCGGGCTTTGAATGGGAACGCCGTTTATGAGCACCAGCTCTCCGTTTTGAATGCCTCGAATGCCAAGAGAGCTGTTCATGCCGCCATGGGATATGCCCAGAGGGCCAAAGGCCTTGTAGGAAAAGGCCCCTTTTCGCTCCAGGGCAGTGACCAGATTGTCAGCCCCGGTTTCTTGCAGTTCCTCTGCGGAAATGACCGAGATCATGCGCGAGGACTGCTGCACATCTGTGGGAAACCGCTCTGCAGTGACCGTGATGGCCTCCAGGGAATGGAGGTCTGAAGGCGATGAGGCCATGGCAAGGCCTTGAGTGAATGCGGCCACAATGCCGGCACATGTGATGGAAATGGGTTTTAACATGGTTTTCCTCCCTCGAGTAGAATTTAGGCTGAATCGGTCTTCCGGCTCAAGGGCGTTACCTCTCGAACAAAAGGCGCAATCTCCGTTCGTTTTCACTTCAGAGAAACACCTTTTTGCTCAAAAGGGCCTTCTACTTGCCCGCCTTCCCATCTTGATACTAAAGGGAGCCTTGAAAAATTAGAATTTTCGTTCGAGAACAAGGCGCTATGAAGGCGAAAAAGCGCAGCTGACTGCCTGCCTGTGCGTTGCACGCAGACAGGTATGTGAGCATTTTTCGCCGACGAGCAACGCAGTTATCGGGCGAAAGGGCAATTTTGCAAGGCTCCCGCAAGACAGTGGCTCATTCGGGCGTTCGTTCCCTCTCACGGCTGCGGGGCAGCGGAGGTCTTTCACCTCTCTTCCCAACATTCAGCCCATTAAAATCAAATTATATCAAATGGTTGTAATCTCCTTAACTCCTTGAAAATAAATTTTTAATCAGGCACATATACAAAACTCCCGTCTTCCAGCCTATAGGCAGAACCCAGTCTCTGTCCCCTGCCCTCAGACTGTTCTTTACTCACCTTCATGCTTTTGACCTTATTCCCCTTTTTTGTAATAATCTCCAAGGTGCCGTCCTTGTTTTTCTTCATGATGGTGGTCTCTGCCTTGGGGTCAAAGAGCTCCTGCATGTTGTAGAGATTGAAGATGGTGAGAATCAGGCCTACGATAAAGACCAGACACAGATCCAACAGATTGGCCAGCCCTGCCAGGGGATCGGCCTCAAATCCCTGGCCCACTATGTTGGTCTTGCGGTTTTTCCCATAAAATCGAAGGCCCTTCACAACTCACCTTCCTCATTAGCGAGCAGTTCTGTGAGAAGCTCCATGTGCCGAATGTCTTCCTCCACCCACCTGCCCTTGACAGTAAACAGAAAATAGGCGGTCATGCCCTCAAAGAGCCCCACCACCGTGGCAGTAAAGGCCACCACCAGCTCAGAGGCCAGCTTGGTCATGTCTCCCTGTGCCAGGGCGGCAAGGCCTGTGCCCATGGGAATCAAGGTGGCCATCAATCCAAGACCAGGCCCAATGCGCACTAACATGCGAAGGCCATCCAGGGACTTGTTGGCCCTTTGAATGTGGGTTTGAAGCAGTTCCTGTATTTGAACCTCGAGTATATGGCCTTGATTCAAAAGCTGTTGCAGCTCACTCTTGTACAGACTCACTCTGTGAGGCAAATCAAGGGAGTCGGCTGTCTTTTTGGCATTAAACGGGCCTTTCGCCTTTGAAAACCCAAGGCGCCTGCGCTCCAACCACTCGGCAAGGAATGCACCCATCTGCAGAAGCAGCCAGGCCACCAAGACCGCAAGGAGCAACAGGACCGGATAGAGCAGAGACGAGGCTACGAGGTAGATGAAGGATGTGAGGGCGGCGCGAATGTCCATACTATTTCATGACCGCCCTTTTCGTTCTGTGCATTTGCATAAGAAAGCCTGTTACTGCCGAGATCAGCAGGGTCAAGATGCCCAGGAGATTTATGGCACTCAAGGAGGTGTGAGCAGCAGTGTCCGTCATGGGGTTCGAGGCATATTGCTTGGCCACCAGGTCGTATATCTCCGTAAGACCCTGCACTTGAGGCGATATCACCAGAAGCAGCAGGAAATACCCTGAGATGCCCAGCATGAGGTGGGCAAGCACCCGTTCGGGAGAGTTGGTCGCCTTTATGCGATGAAAGGCATAGGCACTTAAAAACACGGTCAGCATGAAGATCAAATACAGCCCCAATGTGATATAGAGGAGCCGTTCAGGAAAGATGGCCTGTAAAAAAGACAGGCTGAACAACACCACGGACATGCACACAGGACAGGGCAATGCCAGGGTCAACCACGCCCATGTGGTGGAAGCAGGGGCTGGCAAAGGCGTCTTGGGGCTGGTAAAGGCAACCTGAGGATTACAATGGGCAAGGCTACAGCTAAGGGAACGCTTAGAGAGGAGATAGACGGCCCAAGCGGCCATGGAGACGCACAGGAGTATGTGAATGGTGGTGCCTGTGCGCAGCATGGGCAGAAGCCTGCCGATGTAGAGGGTTATATCCATAGTTTTTGCCAGGTATGACATACCTACAAATAACATTAAATATGCAAAACTACTTCCCAGAATAACATACTTTTTGCCACTTAATTGCCTCATTGATGAAAGGGTTGAAAGGCGATATGCGATACCTATTCCGGCCTTAAATGCAAAGACCAGAAGCCCAAAGATTACACCTGCTATGATGCCTGTATGTTCCATAGTCTTTCCTTAAAAGCAAAACGCCTCAAATGCCTGTGCCGTCTTCAGCACGGACATTTGAGGCGCCCGTTTATACCCCAAAGGTCATATTCAAACGAGCCACTGTTTGCCAGACAATGACTCCTTTAAACCCCACAGGCAGGTCTTCTGGCTTTCGGCATCAAACCTAATCTCGCGCCTTCCCATGGCCAATGCCACAGTGACTTTATGCAGAGACTACTGCATTGCGATTTCGTAGCCGATTACAGCGAAGGGCCCGCTCCGGCATTTCACCGGATTCCCTATTAAGCCTTGCGGCGCCTGCGGGTTTTTCTGCAGATACTTCAATTCACACTTATGGTTGTAAAATAACAAGGCATGAGTGAAACTGCAAGGGAAATCTGTTACGTATTACGGGCAAATAGACTTGTCAGATTTTGAACACATAATCCTTTCAAGATACGCCCCTATTCCCTGCCTGTGCGTTGCACGCAGACAGGTATATGCGGATTTTTCGCCACGAGCAACGCGGTTGGAGCGAACATTCTAATGTTTAGAGGTTCCCTCATTGACAAAGGCAGCAACAGACGCTATAGCTAATTCAACAAGAAGCTCGTTGGGGGAGCCTGCGAAGGCAGGCTGAGAGGTTGGCCGTATGCCACGACCCCTTAAAACCTGATCTAGATCATACTAGCGTAGGGAAACGAGTCGTAAAAATAGTTTATAACTTTTTATACTTATACGACCGTTCAACTCCCTAAGCACATGGCAGTTGAACGGTTTTTTATTTGGAGGCCCCATGCAAACCAAATCAAACCCAGAAAAAACACTCCTTCAGACATTGAGGGCAGGCCACATACCTCACGACCTCAAGCAATTGGCCCAAAAAGAAGGCATGGACCTGGAGGTGCTGACAAAAAACATCCTTGTCGGCGAAACAGTAGTCTTGGGCTACAGGACGAAACGCGGGCCCATGTTGGTGGGCAAGGATGCCTCTACCAAGGTCAATGCCAATATAGGAGCAAGTACTCTGCGCTCATCCATTGAAGAAGAACGCAAAAAACTACACTCCGCACTGAGGGCCAAGGCAGATGCGGTCATGGACCTGTCTTTAGCAGACAACCTCACAGAGATTCGACAAATGGTACTTCAGGAATCCACTGTGCCGGTTGGCACAGTCCCCCTATATGAGGCAGCCACCCTGGCCAGATTGCGCAGGGGCGCGGTAGTCCACTTGGATCCAGAGGAATTCTTTGAGGTCCTGGAGCGCCAAATGCAGGAAGGCGTTGACTTCCTCACGGTACATGTGGGAGTGACCAAGGAACTGATCTCCCGCTACGAAACAGGAAAACGCGTGGAAGGCATCGTTTCAAGAGGAGGCGCTATAACCGCTGCCTATATCAAGCAGACCGGCAGAGAAAACCCTTTATACGAAGGCTATGACCGTCTTTTAGACCTGTGTGAAAGATACGACACGGTATTGAGCTTGGGCGACGGATTAAGGCCAGGCGCCATAGCAGATGCCTCTGATTTTTTTGAGATAGGCGAGCAGAAGACCCTGGGAGAACTGCAACAAAGGGCCTTGGAACGGGGCATTATGAGCATGATAGAAGGGCCAGGCCATGTCCCTCTGCACCTTGTAAAGGAATCCGTGGAACGCATCAAACGCCTGACACACAACGCCCCTCTATATCTGCTCGGCCCCATAGTAACAGATGTGGCCCCTGGTTATGACCACATTACCGCCGCCATAGGCGGGGCAGTGGCTGGCATGAGCGGCGCAGACTTCATCTGCTATGTGACACCATCGGAACACCTGGGGCTTCCCACAGAGGATGATGTGTTTCAAGGCGTGATAGCTGCACGCATCGCGGCCCACGCCGCTGACATAGCCAAAAACCACTCACATGCTTCAGATTGGGACCTGGAGATCTCCAAGGCACGAAAGGCCTTAGACTGGGATAGACAGATCAGCTTAGCAATAGACCCTGAGCGGGCGAGACAGGTCCGCAGGGAACGCTCAGGCGAAGGCGCCTGCACCATGTGCGCTGAATACTGTGTGTTTTTGGTACTCAAAGACCAACTGCCCAAAATATAACCTATTTTTTGGGTTGATGATAAAAAACATAACCTTAAGGAGAAAAAAATGATGCGTGAACTACACATCACCAAAGGCATTCTCGAACACCACATGAAGGACTTTATGGCCAGTCTCTCCAGTGATGTGGTCATAGTAGGCGGCGGGCCATCAGGACTTGTGGCAGCCGGTTATCTGGCCCAGGACGGCCTAAATGTTACCGTGCTTGAAAAAAGGCTCTCACCTGGAGGCGGCATCTGGGGGGGCGGCATGGGCTATAAGTATGTAATCACGCAGGAAGAAGCAAGATGCGTGCTGGATGACTACAACATATTCTACAGCCGAGTGGATGAAAACTTTGTGGCAGTGGACTCCATTGCCATGGCTTCAGGCCTCATCTTCGGGGCCGCACAGAAAGGCGCCAAAATCTTCAATTTGATCACGGTGGAAGACCTGATGGTGAGCGAAGGCCGTGTCAGAGGGGTAGTCGTCAACAATACCTTCGCCCTGATGAACGGGTTCCCCATCGATCCCGTTACACTGGAGGCAAAGGCCGTAGTGGATGCCACAGGTCACTCCCATGACATTGTAAAGACGCTGTCCGACAAAAACGATATCAAATTGTTCACACCCACAGGCAAACCCATGGGAGAGAGATCGCTCTTTGCAGAACCAGCGGAAAAGGCCGTAGTGGAGAATACAAAGGAGGTGTACCCAGGGCTTTTTGTATGCGGCATGTCCACTGCAGCGGTATTTGGCGGCTACAGAATGGGACCCATCTTTGGTGGAATGCTACTTTCAGGCAAGAAACTGGCCTCTATCCTAAAGGAATACGTAAAGAGTCACTAACACCTGTTGTCATCACCACCAAGGAACCCAGGTATTTGAGATCCTGTTTGATGGTTTCAGCGGACGCGGCCGCCGGTTGTCCTTCTGACCGGCGTCCGCCAGCAACCCCCTTTTGAGGACTGGCAAACAGCTCCAAATCACTCAACAATCCATCTATAGCAGGCAAAAAGGTCTCAATCCTCAATGAATTTGGGCAGACCGTAACCACCTCACAGCCAGAGGAAGGGACCTGTGATGCACCAGCCACCAACCCCTTCAATGCATCCTCAAACTCTCTACGAGTGCCAGCATTATCTGTCTGATATCTATTAGCAACCCCATAGAGCTCCTCTACAGTTAGGGGTTCAAAGAGCGGCATTCCGGTCAACAACTGTTTTACCAGGGCGGTGCACAAGGCAGTCTGCCAATTAAGCACCTTATAATCCTGAATATTGGTGGACTCCCAGGGCACAAGCCCCTTCCAGACAGACCAGTGTGGGAGCAAACGGGAGATCAGTACAGCCCACTCCATCACCTCCAAATTCACTTTACGTGCAGCATCTATCTGTTTCATCTCGCAAAATTCTACATAACAAAAGGCCTTCTCGTCCCAAAAGACAGGCCTGTCCCGCAACAACCCTTCCAGGAGATTTCTTTGGGAATCCTGCAACAAGGAAAGGTCTTCCGGCACCAATCCGCTTCTACAGATGGCATGGGCCTCTTTTGAGAGGGTCCTGAGCTCTGACATGGCAAACCTCACAATGTCCTCCAAGACGCCTTTGGCAAGGATATCAGATGGGGCCCTGTCCTGTCTTGCCGCAGCCAACTCCAACCCCAGATTTAAAAAACCAGATGTCTTATTCAATACTGCAAGCATCTTATTTGGGTCATCTAGGTCACAGGCATCGGCTACCAGTATCTTGTTGGCCACACCTATCCACTCAAAGACAATGCGTTCCATCACCCTGTCTTCACGCAAAGGCTGTAAGGCCTGACGCAGCACAGGATATTCTCCCACATAAAGACTGGGGACAAAGGCAGGCACCACATCAGAAACTTGAGATGCCTGCAAAAGTTCCCATCCATCTGCCACCCTTATGCCGTGGCTCACAAGGGGGGCATATATCTCCAGGGCATCTATATAATTAGGGACGCCCCACTCCTCCAACCTGGCCGTCTTAAATCTATAGGCCTCTTCCATCTGCTCTGTAAGGGTCTGATACAGTATCAGCTCCATAACCCCATGATAATATTCAAAGGACATGTCTGAAACGGCCTTTAAAAGCCTCTCTATCACAGGGGCTGTCTCTGTCTTAAAAAAATCCAGAAAATAGACGTCATCCAAGGTAAAGGCGGGCAAGACATCCCTTGCCTCCTGAATATCCATATCATCCGGTCTCTTTTTCACCGCCGCAAACATGCGCAGGACACATGGAAGCAAGGCCTCATCCCTACTTCGAAGCCAATGGAGCCAATTAGGGACCACTGTGTCCCCTGCCTCGAACAGCAATACAAGCCAGGTCAACACCTTTTCTGGAACCAGTCGGTCCCCTACCCAGCAATCCAGGTCAAACATGAATTGAATCTGCTCAGCTGATGCCAGTTCAAGGAGCTCAAGGGAATCAGCAGGCCCTATGGCCTTGATAGTCCAAAACAACTCCTGGGGCGGCATATTCCGCACGATAGCCATGGCTCTCTGGGAAAGGGCGATCAATTCATGACGTCGATCCCATGGGGCAGCCAGTACAAAGGAGACCTGTTCTGTTAAAGAAAGGCTATTAAAAATCTCTTCCGCCTGAACAGAGGGCAGCTCCAGCAACTTTAATGGTGTTATCTCACGAGTGGTTGCAAGCATTAACTTTAAACCCCGTCTTGATGTAATATGACTAAAAAACGCTCATGACCGTTCAATGGATTTTTACCTGACCTCACATCATATGTAAGCCCAACGCCTTTCAGGTAGGTGGCAGCAGCCGCCAACTCCTCCTGATAACGAGGACCTTTCATGGAGACGATACAGCCTGTTTTCGCCATAAGAGGCCTGGCCATGGAGGCAAGCCCCCCTATGGAACAGACCGCCTGACTCAAGACCACATCCACACCTTGAGCAGGAAATGTCTGAAAAACAGCTTGTATGGCTACATCCTTACTAATTATGCATTGCTCGGCAAATACCCCCTGTAATCCCAGCTTGCCAATGACATTTTTTAGAAAGGATATACGTTTCCGCCTGGCATCCGCCAGAAACATAACAAGGGAAGGCCTTATGAGCTTTAGAATCAGGCCTGGTATGCCTGCGCCTGTGCCTATATCCAAGGCGGTTTGTGCATGATAGGGCAATGCCTCATGCAAAAACAGGGTATCACCCATGTGTTTTGCCATAAGTTCCTCTTCTGATAGGGCACCGGTGAGATTGATACGGCGATTCCAGAAAAAAAGCTCGTCAAAGTACAGGGCAAGCCCTGAGATGACAGGATTCGGCAGCACATAACCATGCCCAGTCAACAAACGAGATAGAAAGGCACTCCTATCTATGGAAAGAGGTTCACTGTTCCACACGTGAGAAATTGCCGAAGGAAGAAAACTGGGACATAAATGTCAGCTTGACCGTGCCGGTCGGGCCGTTTCTCTGCTTGGCAACGATTATCTCTGCAATGCCCTTATTGGGATTGTCATCGGCACGGTTATAGACCTCATCCCTGTAGATAAAGGCGATCACATCTGCATCCTGCTCAATTGCCCCTGACTCCCTGAGGTCTGACATCTGGGGCCGTCTATCCGAGCGATCTTCCACCTTACGATTGAGCTGTGAGAGGGCAATGACAGGTACATGCAGCTCCTTGGCCATGGCCTTGAGCGACCGGGATATCTCAGAGATCTCTTGTTCGCGACTGTCCTTCTGTCCGGAGCTGCGCATGAGCTGCAGATAATCCACCACTATCAGACCGAGTCCATGTTCGCTTTTTAAGCGCCTGGCCTTGGCCCTCATCTCAAGGGTGGTCATGGCAGGAGAATCATCAATAAAAATAGGGGCTTCAGACAGCACATCCAGGGCATTTATGATGTAAGGCCAATCCTCTTTCTCCAAACGACCGGTCCTGATCTTATGGGCATCTATTTTCGCCTCGGAGCACAGCATCCTCATGCCCAATTGCTCTCTGGACATCTCCAATGAAAAGATCACCACAGGAACCTGGCTGCGAATGGCCGCATTCTGGGCGACATTAAGGGCAAA
>Ga0209227_1000313_pt1 | contig 42422 bp, 39 predicted proteins | sample YNPBryantNP2012_FD_185815 | JGI IMG/M metagenome (GOLD analysis project Ga0209227, IMG submission 185815) | Anoxygenic and chlorotrophic microbial mat microbial communities from Yellowstone National Park, USA - YNP Bryant NP 2012 (SPAdes)... ...
ATAGTTCTCAATTTTCCATACGCCTTTCCTGACCGCCATAAATGGCGGTCTACGTAGCTGAGACCGACATTCATGTCGGTCTACGGCTTGAGTAGGGCGCTCCTGCCGCACGTGTGCCACGCGGTGAACGCCATAAAGGCGGTCTACGGATTGAGCCGTTTTCGGCACCGCGTAGACCGCAATTTATTGCGGTCAGTGTGTCGCCCGTTTGCCAAGCCGGTGTACGACAGCGCTTTTACATTTAGACAGCGTAGACCGCAATTCATTGCGGTCACGGTGTCGGGAGCGCGACGCTGGGAGCGTGTAACTCTGTCCCATTGGTTCAACCGCTGTGGGAACTGCTATAGTTCTCAATTTTCCATACGCCTTCCCTGACTGCCATGAATGGCGGTCTACGTAGCTGAGACCGATATGAATGTCGCACCGTCGGCGCTGTACTCACCGTGGCCACTGTAGAAGAGCAGAATCGTGTCGGTGGGCGTGGTGCGCTTGGCGAGAGTGTCAAGCGCCGTCAGTACTTCGTCGCGAGTAGCCTGCTCGCCGGTGAGGAGCGTCACGTTGGCAGGGGGATAACCGCAAAAATGGGGATCACGCAATAGCATCGCTACCGCTTCGGCATCGTTCACAGTACACGGTACGTTCAGATAAGGCGCAAAGCGGTAATGACCAACACCAACAATTAGAGCATAGCCGTGGGAAAAAGACATAGGCGCAAACAAGACGCGAGCATGTTGTTCGTGATACGAGGAGTATACCATAAAATCATCGGTTGTGAAGCGGAACGAGAAGATAGAAGAAACGGGGAGTGGAGGGAACCGATTCCGCTCCGCTAGTGGGAGAAGATAAGGGTTTGGGGATTGGTAAAGGGTTTCACCTCTAAAAGCATATCCGAATAATCGTCTCACGGTACGGCGGATAAAATCTAACAGATGTACGGGCGCAGCGCCGCTGCGCCTCAACCGAATCTTCTTCTAAGACAGGGTATTCCGGATAGTCACTAAATCGGTCGCAAGTCGCTGTCTGATATAGACAGGTAACGTATAATTGGAATTATGAGCATCATAAACTGGATCAAACATATCCGAGAACGTATTCATCAACCTGCTGTACCATCGGCAGAACGGCGGTTGGGGCTGGCGCTCAGTGGGGGTGGTGGGAAAGGTGCCGCGCACATCGGTGTCTTGCAGGTCATTCGTGACCTGGATATTCCCATTGATCTCATCGTCGGTACCTCGGCTGGTGGCGCGGTGGCAGTTCTCTATGCAGCAGGCTTTGATCTGCCTGCAATCCAAGATGTCTTTCGCCAGAGTGCCCTGCGCCGGATCGCCACGCCTGATCCGAGCGGTACCGGCATCATCGGTCAGCGTCGGCGCGAAGAGATGTTGTACCGTCTTCTCGGTCAGCGCACGTTTGCCGACCTCAGCATTCCGTGCGCTGTCGTAGCGACCGATCTGGTCAGTGGTGAGATGGTCGTTTTGCGCGAAGGGCCGTTAGTTCCGGCGTTGCTAGCAACGACTGCCTTACCGGCGCTCTTCCCACCGGTACCCTACGGCGATATGCTGCTCGCCGATGGTGGTATTCTCAACAATTTACCGGTTGATGTCGCCTATGAATTGGGTGCGCAGCGGGTGATTGCCGTCGATCTGCGCGATGCGCAGGCCGGATTTTCGCTCCAGTCTGAAGAGAACGACAGTCTGTTTGCCCGCTTCATGTTTGCGCCAAAACAGTTTGCCGTTGCACAACGGGCGCTCAGCCTGCTGATGGCCGAGGCGACCGAGCTCCGTCTGCAACAGCATCCGCCAGACCTCCTCATCCAGCCGGATGTGACCTCTATTGCAACCCTCGATTTGAGTACGCCCGAAAAGGGGTATGCCATCGGGCTGGCTGCGGCGCGTGAGCTAGCCGGTGAATTGATCGATCTCCGATTGTGGCGCAACGGCATCGAACTGGCTGCTCAGTCCAGAAAGCCGCGGAGCCGAACGTACAAGGCGCAAGCGACCAGACTCACCAGCGCTGCCAGCAATCGTATGCGAGCGAGCGGTACGCCACTTGCGAACGGGAAGGTTGACAACCCGCCGCTACCGGTTTCGTGAGTAGGAACACGGCAGTGCCGTGTTCCCATACTTATCCTACGTCTCGCTTGATACGTTCAAACTCATTACTAAGTCGTTTGTATACACGGTCTACTTCTTGCATCTTATTACTCATATTTCGTACATGTGTAGATAGAGTTTCCCACGAACTTCTCAGAGCCTCAAACTGCTCCGCTAGGGTTCTCACATCGCTGCGTATCTGTTCTGCTTTCTCCGAGAGCCGGTATGCGAGAATTCCGGTTTTAATGAGTGCAAGTTTGTGTTCGAGCGTAAGGGGAGATACTACTTGTACGCCTTTTCTTACGTATTGTTGAAGCATGGAATAGGCGCCAGGTTCAGTAACAAGAAAATAATACACACTTTCAGACGGTAAAAACGCCAGTGCGAACGGTGCCGAACCTTGCTCAGGAGACACGTAGTCTTGTGCAATTTTGGCGAGATGTTTTTCAACATCTCTGAGAAATTGCCTCTTCGCACTCTGTTGTTCCCTTTCATCATTAGTATCAATCATCTTCCGATAATTATCGAGAGGGAACTTTGAGTCAATACAAATATATTCATTTGGCAAAACAATATGCGCATCAGGAATTTTTCCGTTCCGAACGGGCTTCCGTATTCCATAATTGTCGGGTGGTAATTGATCGGAAAGAATAGCTTCCAATGCTATTTCTCCAATTGAACCGCGTTGCCTTGGCGATCGTAGCATTTGATCAAGCGCTCGATAGTCGTTTCTGATGTCTGCTGCGTATGTTGCAATTCGACCGATTTTTTCTTCAATCCCTGATTGACTCCATGCTCGTGAGATAGCATGCTCTACGTCTTTTGGCTGTAGACTATCCTGCTTAAAAACCTTGTAGAGAACAACGAGTAAGAGTACAAACGTAATGATCAACATGACTTCTGAGAATGACATCGTTGAATACCCCCTAAGAGTATCGCGGTCTACATTATCTGACTAACAAACGAGCCGAGTTAAATCTGATCAAATTCTCCTAATTTATATCACCATTTTCACAGAATGCCGCGATAAATTCTTGCGTAAATGCGTTTATAATCGCGGCGTAGGCTCGTTGAAACGCTTCATTTCGCTCCTTTGCCTCGAATCCTAGTGGTTCGACAATTTGTGTGTATAGTTCGTCAACACCGCCTGAAATAAATGACAAGAATGCTTGACCACATAACTTCTGATAATCGCCTCTATCTCCATTATCCTGGCCATAACAACAACCATTGACTGCAAAGACCTGAAGTTCAGGTTTTAACTTCTTGATGTCTATAATTGCGTCCTGAAAATTTTCGCGCATTTTGCGGATTTGATCGGCATTTCCCCAATTTGGCCCGGACTTTACAGAGACTAGATAATATTCCTGTCCTTTTTGAAACTCTAGGTCAACGCTTGGACGAACAGATTTCTTCCCTTTAAACGTTTCCTGGCAAATGTAAATCGCTAAACCTTCAAGAAACTCACCAAACATGGTTTCTTCTTGTGAAGAGAGATGAGCATCGAGAAGTGATCGAATCAGATCAGAAGCAACGAGAATATTTTTGCTCGGAACAGATACGGATTTTTACGCTTCAATAACTGCTTTAGCTCTAGATTGCGCAAGCTGTTTAATCTGGACTCGTGAAACGTTCCGATGTGTGCATATACATACTGCCTTACTTTTTCGATCAGGTTTGCATCATTCATAAAAGTCTTGGCGCTTCTCGGGCAATTTCCTCTTCCGCCAATGCAAAATACTCAGGAAGAATCTCGATGCCGATCGCACGACGGTTCATCCGACGGGCAACTTTAATGGTTGTCCCAGAACCCATAAACGGATCGAGGATCATATCACCTTCCTGAGTGAAGAGTTTGATAAACCACTCAGGGAGCGCCTCTGGAAAGACAGCGCTGTGGCGACGGTTTTTCGTTTCGGTTGCTAAATGGAGCACATTCGTTGGATATACCATCTGCCGATCCAGCCAGTTTGCTACTCGCTTTCCGAAGCCGCTTCCTACTCTTGAATTATCACGAACCTGATAGGTTTGACTGAGATTCTTGAGTCGTTTATCGGCCCATTGCCCCATTGGTATCATAACCGCTTCTTGAAACATCTTGAAGCGTCTCGTTTTGTTGAACTGAAGCAACCGTTCCCAGGCGTCACGAAACCGATTCGGCCATTTTCCAGGGTAGCAGTTCTTTTTGTGCCAAATGAACTCCTCCGTCCACAACCATCCCTGTTTGCGCAGCGCAAGAATCAACTCAATAACATACGTGTGGCGTTCACCATTTTCCGCTTTTTCCTTGATGTTGAGCATGAACGTCCCATCAGGTTTGACGACTCGTAAGAGTTCTTGACCGATCGGGAGGAACCATTCCACATATTCATCAGGATGAATCCCCCCCCGTATGTGTTTTTACGGCGATCTGCGTAAGGTGGTGAGGTAAAGATAAGATCAACTGAATTGTCTGGTATCTCTTTCAATACCTCTCGACAATCACCTAAAATGAGCTTCGTGCTTTCGTTCATAAGTCTTTCAATCCAACACAAATGAAGAACATGATTTCGTATTTTATGCTGTTCTTTCTTCTCCGTCAATCACGATGACCCGCGTCGCTGCCCGACGCAGTCGGTCGCGGAGGGCGCGACCCAGGCCGGTATCGTCGAAATCACGGGCAAACATGCGATCGGGTTTGCGCTCGTCGAGTGCGCGCAAGGCGGCGTAGAGCCGTCGCGCCATTGCCTCTGGATCGGCGGTTGGGCCGAGCGATTCGACCTCTGCCGGTAGATCACGCATGAGCGCCAGGTCTTCCTCGGGCAAGAGTAATCCGATGCGCATGCCGCCGGCAAGTGCTTGTTCAGCCTCGGCTCGCAGGTGCGCTCGTGCGACCTCTGGTCGGCCACTAAAGAGCCACAGTTCGTGATCGGGAGCGTAGTGACGCTCAAGCAGCCCAGGTGAGACCAGACCCTGCGTCTCGTCGGTATCAGTCTTGAACGAACGATGAACCTCGATCGGGCCAATCAATGCTGTTAATGTTTCAAGGCTCACTCCGCCAGGACGCAACAGGGTAGGGGGGGTGGTGGTACAGTCAAGAACTGTCGATTCGATCCCGATTGGGGTCGGGCCGCCATCGATCACGGCAGCGATCCGTCCATTGAGGTCGGCTAGAACGTGATCGGCGGTGGTTGGACTGGTGTGACCAAAGCGGTTCGCACTCGGCGCGGCGACCGGTACCTCGGCGGCCTGCAAGAGTGCTTGCGCGACCGGATGGGCAGGTACGCGCACCGCTACCGTCTCGCGCCCGGCAGTGACCGCGAGCGGAACCTGTGGATGCCGCGGGACAATGAGCGTGAGCGGGCCGGGCCAGAAGGTAGCCGCCAGTTGCGCCGCCAGTGGCGGGATGCTGGCAGCAACGTGCGGCAGATCACGACGATCGGCCAAATGAACGATCAGCGGATCGCCGGCCGGACGGCCCTTAGCGGTGAAGATCGCCTGCACCGCTTGCTCGTCAAGCGCGTGACCTCCCAGTCCATAGACGGTTTCGGTCGGGAAGGCGACCAATTCACCGCGACGGATGAGCGTAGCGGCCAGTGCAATTGCTGCGGGTGATGTATCGAGTCGTTTGGTTTGCATCAGCCTGTATTTTTCAAGCCGGCTGCGATGCCGTTAATCGACATCAGAAGCACTGTTTCCAGTTCAACCTGTTCTTCGGGTGGCGCAGCCCGTAAACGTTTCAGCAACTCGATCTGAATGAAACGTAGTGGATCAATGTACGGATTGCGCTGCCGAATCGCACGTTGCAGAACAGGTTGATGTGCTAAGAGATCGTTCTGTTCGGTGATCTGGCAAATCATCCGTTCAGTGCGCCGGAATTCGTTCTCAATTTGCCGGAAGATGCGTGCGGCAAGCTGTTGATCCGGTACCAAACCAGCGTAGGCGCGAGCGATGTTCATGTCGGCTTTTAACATAATCATCTGCGCGTTGTCGAGCAGCGTGGTAAAAAACGGCCAGTGGGGTACATCGTGCGCAGCAGATGTAGATGATTGGGATCGGCTTCGGCAAACTCTTCCAGCGCACTCCCCAGCCCAAACCAGCCGGGCAACGTGTGTCGGCTTTGCATCCAGCTAAACACCCACGGAATGGCGCGCAAGTCTTCGATCCGGTCACTCTTACGCCGCGAGACCGGACGTGATCCGATCCGTAAGCGGTTGAATTCAGCAACCGGAGTTGCGTTGCGAAAATAGATCAGAAAATCAGGGTCTTCGTAGACTAGACTTCGATAGACAGTCCGCGCCGTTTCGGCCATACGCTCCATTGCGGCAACCCACTCTGGTTCGGGGTGGCGAGCCATGCCGGGGAAACCGGCGCGGAGCACGGCATTCACCACCTGTTCGAGATGGCGATGAGCAGTCCGCTGATCGAGATAGCGATCTGAAATCATCTCACCCTGATCGGTCACTTTAATCTGACCGTGAAGCGTACCCGGCGGTTGGGCCAGAATCGCCTGCCCAGCCGGGCCACCACCGCGCCCAACGGCACCACCCCGACCGTGGAATAGTCGTAAACGGACACCGTGCCGGTCGGTGACGGCTGTCAAGGCAACCTGCGCCCGGTAGAGTGCCCAGTTCGCAGCGACAAAGCCACCCTCTTTGTTGCTGTCAGAATAGCCGAGCATCACCTCTTGCAGATTATCGCGCAGCGCCAGATGTTCGCGGTACACCGGCGATTGCAGCAATTCGTCGAGCAAGAGTGGTGCCCGTTGTAAGTCTTCACCGGTCTCGAACAGTGGCACGATATTCAACTGACTGTATTGGCCGGGCTGATACAAACCGGCATCACGGCAGAAGAGCAAGACGGCCAGCAGATCACTGACTTGGCTGGTGGTTGAGATGATGTAGGTCTGAAAAATCTCGGGATCGAGCTGTTCGCTGATCGCCGACATAACGCGAAATGTTTCCACCGTCTCTGCCGTTGCCGGGCTAAGGTGGCTGAGGCGGCTAGGGGTGAGCGGGCGGGGTCGCCGAATTTCGACACTCAGTACTGCCACTCGTTCAGACTCATCGAGAGCTTCATAGTTACTCACGACACCGGCGGCAGCCAGGATTTCACTCAGCGCAGTGGTATGCCGACTCGCGTGCTGGCGCACGTCGAGGGTGGCGGTGTGCAGACGAAAGGCGGCTACGTTTGTGCGGACATCGCGGAGCAGGCCATCGGCAATTAAGGCGCCGCCATTGTTGCGCAGACTGGCATCGATCAGATCGAGATCGGCTAACAGTTCACGACTATGGTAGTAGATGTCGCGCATGCGCGGGGGCTGCGGATCGGCACCCCAACGAGGGGTATGGTATAAGGTGTAGTGCAGTGTTTTCTGCAAGCGGGCTTGAATGAAGTGACATAACTGACGGTACGGTTCGCAGCGGTAATGTGGGTTGAGCGTTGCCGCCGCGTCAGGCATCAGTTCACGGTACTCGGCAATCCGGTCGATGATCACAGTATCAACCTTCACCTGCTGTACCGACTGACTGAGATCGGTAATCAGGCGATCAAGGCATCCAATCAGGTAACGCAGCATTGCGCTCCGCATCAGACGCACCGTCTCGACCGTGACTTCTGGCGTCACAAAGGGATTGCCATCGCGGTCACCACCCATCCAGCTTCCGAAGCGGAGGAAAGGCGGCAGATGCCACTGATGGTCGGGGTACGCGGCAGTAAGCGCCTCGGCAGTCTCACGGTAAAGGAGTGGCAACAGGTCCCAGAGCACCGTCTGAAAATAAAACAGACCGTTCTCGACCTCATCGAGCACTGAGGGTCGCCGGTTCCGAACATCATCACTCTGCCAGAGACCAACGATTTCGCGTTCGATGGCCGTGATAGCGGCCTGACGGTCAGCCGGTAAAACCAGCCGCTCCCCGAATGTCAGATCGATCAGCCTATCGAAGATGCGGCGCAGCTTGATCAAAATCGTTCGCCGTCGCGATTCGGTAGGGTGTGCGGTGAGTACCGGCATGATCAGTGCATGATCCAGCCATTCCTGGATTGCTGCTGCCGGTACTCCATGTTGCTTTAGCAAATGGATAGCGTCGGCGATGCTCTCAGCACGCGGCGCAGGGGCATGGCGCACATCGCGAGCACGCAGTGCCCGTAAACGTTCAACCCCTTCGGCCAGATTGACCAAACCGAAATAGAGGGTAAATGCCTTAACCAGACTTTGTAACTGCGAGAGGCTGAGGTCAGCGATCAGGCGCGGCAGGGCATTGGGATCGGTTTGCGTAGGAGCGTTACGCAATTCCTTCGCCATACGGCGCACCTGTTCAACAAGGTTCAGCGTTGTTTCGCCGTGCTGTCCGGTAATTACCCGACCAAGAATATCACCCAGCGCCCGAATGTTTGCCGACAGCAAATCATGTTCAACAGCAGTCGTTCGTCCGCTCATACGTCTACTCGCCGCCTTCTACCACCAGGTCTTCAAGGTGGGCGACATCGTTCATCCGTAATAACCGCCAGCCACTTCGCCCGCGGACGATTTCGCTCAACGAACCGTTGTCGAGCCATAATTTACCGAAGTTTACCAGATCAAGACCGATAATATGACAGAATAACGCCCGAATTGAACCACCGTGCGAGACCACGATAATCGTTTCACCTGTCCGGTGGGCCGCCTCGATCTGCGTGAAAGCCCGCAGAACTCTTGCCTGGAGTTGGGCATAACTTTCACCGCCGAGGCGAACGGTATGCGCTGGGTCACGGTCGTACTCGCGCATATGCTCGGGAAACCGCTGATACAGCTCTGTTGGCGTTAGCCCTTGCCACAACCCGACATCAATCTCGCGCAGATCGGGCATTGCAATCGGGTGGAGATGAACATACTCACCAATAATCTCGGCAGTTTCCCATGCGCGAGGCAGATCGCTACTGTAGAGTGCCACCGCCCCACTGCGAGCCAGGCGCTGTCCTGCCCGACGTGCCTGTTCACGGCCGCGCTCATTGAGCGGGATTGGCGCCTGGCCCTGATATTGCAGTGTTCGATTCCACCGTGTCTCGCCGTGTCGCACAAAAATCAGACGCATAGCTTCTATAAGAGCGACGCAGCGCCGCCGTCTGTTTGATCAGCGCACCAGTTCACGGCTGATCACCAGGCGCTGAATCTCACTCGTTCCCTCATAAATCTCCGTAATCTTGGCATCACGGAAGAAGCGTTCTACCGGATATTCCTTTGAATAGCCATTCGATCCGTGGAGTTGCACGGCCTTTGTGGCGACCCACATTGCTGTCTCTGAGGCAAAGAGTTTCGCCATTGAAGCATCTTTGATAAAGTCAAGGCCCTGATCTTTACGCCAGGCAGCTTCGTAGGTGAGCAGCCGCGCAGCCTTAATGCGGGTTGCCATATCGGCGAGCGTAAAGCCAACTGCTTGGAATTCGTGAATCGGTTTGCCGAATTGCTCGCGTACTTTGCTGTATTCCAGGGCCGCCTCGAAGGCTCCCTGCGCAATCCCGACCGCTTGTGCGGCAATCCCGATTCGTCCGGCGTTAAGGATGGTCATCGCGATTTTGAAGCCCTGACCCTCTTCACCAAGACGGCGCCACGCCGGTAGACGGTAATTGTCATACGCCATCTGGCAGCTATGGGCGCTGCGAATGCCCAGTTTGTTTTCAACCTTGACGACACGACAGCCGGGAGCGTGGGTGTCAACCAGGAAGGCGGTGATTCCTTTGGTCCCTTTGCTCGGATCGGTCATTGCCATCAGAATGATGGTATCGGCGTGATCGCCGTTGGTGACCCAATTTTTCACACCGTTGATGATATAGTAATCGCCATCACGCACGGCAGTGGTGCGCTGAGCGGCAGCATCCGACCCAGCGCCTGGCTCGCTGAGCGAGAACGCACCAAGCATCCGACCACTGGCAAGAGGTGTCAACAACTCACGCTTTTGCTCTTCAGTGCCGAACTTCTCGATCCCGTAGCAGACTAGCGAGTTATTCACCGAGGCGATCACGCCCAGCGAGGGATCGACCCGTGATAATTCCTCGATCACGATCGCATACGAGACATAATCCATCCCGGCGCCGCCATACTCCTCGCTGACAGCAACTCCCATCAGACCGAGTTCACCCATCTTACGTACCAGCTCGGTCGGCCAGCGAGCGTGTTCGTCTCGCTCGGCGACGGTTGGTTTGGCCTCTTTTTCGACAAACTGACGCACCATGTCGCGCAGCATCAGTTGATCTTCGGTAAGCTGGAATTCCATGATCGCCTCCTCGGTAGATATAAAATTGTCCTTCTTTTGACCGCTCTTTTCATTCTACGTGAGCTACTTATTGCAGGCAAGCAGCAGGTGTAAAAGCTGATCGGACAGGCGGTCAGGTGCTTCCAACATCGGCATATGACCAACATCGGTCAGGAGATGGTGGGGAACACCAAGCCCAGCCGCCAGCTCGGCGCCGAGTTTTGGCGGCGTCAGTCGATCATCAGTTCCGGTGATCACCAGTGCCGGACAACGAATTTCGGCCAGTCGTGAACGGAGATCAAAACCGTCACAGGCGCGGAGATCGGCCAGTAAGAGTTCCGGATCGAGCGCGGTATATTCGGCCAGGGCATCGGTGATCAGGTCGGGGCTTGCTGTTGGGCTGAATAACCAGTTGACCAGCGTTGTGATCGCTTCACGGCGCGCCGCGAGATCACCGGCCAGCCCGGTGAGTAGCGCCGGAGCGACACGTAAACGGGCTGCGGTGCTCACCAATCCCAGCCCGGCCACTATGTGCGGCGCGGTCAACGCGATCTGCAATGCGATGGCGCCACCCATTGAATGACCGACGACAAGTGCCGGTGGTAAGCCGAGAGCCTGGTGCAGCGACATCACGTGCAGAGCATAGTCGGCAATCGAAATGGACTCGCTCGCCGGTGATCGTCCATGGCCGGGTAAATCAACCGCGATCATCTGGATGGTCGACGGCAATAGGGTAAGCAATCGTCCCCAATGCCGACTACTGCCACCGGCGCCGTGAATAAAGATGAGCGGCAGCCCGGACGAACCACGCCGCATCACAAACAGATCACCGGTTGTCGTGTTTACGAGTGGCATTAGCCCATGATCTCATCAATCGCAGCCGCCAACGCAAAGTCTTTTTCGGTCAATCCACCCGCATCGTGCGTGGTCAGCGCCAACCGCACTCGATTATAACGAATATCAATATCGGGATGATGACCGGCTGCTTCGGCCAGAAATGCAACGTGGGTCACGAAGGCAATCGCGGCGGGGAAGTTCGCCAGGCGGAAAGTACGAACAATCTCGTTGTTCTCAAGACTCCAATCAGGGCGCTGCGCCAACTGTTCGGCAATTTCAGCATCACTTAGCCGTGGCATAGCTGTCTACACTCCTTTATTACAAGAACATTCCGCGAGCAGGAAAACAGGTTCTCAGCACTGTGTATGATACCACAGAGTGGTTAGTGGTTGTCAGAGCGTGATTAAATACTAATATCTCCGATAGAGCCGATTCAGAAGCATTGTGATAGAACCAAGATTCAGAACGGCTTCACTCGATTACGGCTCACCACTAAGTTCGCTCTCTTCCGAACTGCTGTAATGGGGTCACGCCGATGTCACTGCCATTGTCACTGATGGGGTACGGCGCCGATAATGGAGATCGGATCGCCACCGTCGGTACGATCTGTCCACCCGAATGCCTACAATTGACCGTATCGATGGGATGGACGGGGCGATGATTGTCACCCTAGTCATCATCGCCGCCCCGGAGGTGATCGTCACCTGGCGTCATCAGGGGCAATGGTGGCGCCGCGCCTTACTGAATGGCCTGCATGATGACCATTGTCATCGAAAACCTATCCTTCTCCTTTATTTGCCAGCCAGGAAAAACCTGTTGAAAAGCCCTACCTTTCGCAGACGCTACTGTCTAAGCAGTTGCCGGATCAGGCCGGCAAAGTTCTCAAACGGCAAAGCGCCCCGAACGATTTGACCATTGATAATGAAGTTAGGGGTCGAATTGATGCCCAGCCGTGTTGCTGCCTCGATCTCGGCGCTAATCGTCGCTTCAGTCGTTGGATCGTCGAGGCAGGCAGTCAATTGATCGGTAGCGATCCCCAGGTTACCGGCCAGCTCGATCAAAGCTGCCCGGTCACGACGCGGGACGCCACCCCATTCGACACCGTGGCTCTGGAAGAGCAGCTCGTACATCGGCCAGAACTGGTTCTGCGCCGCCGCGCAGTGGGCAACACTGGCCGCCAGTACTGCCGAAGGGTGGATCGATGTCAGCGGAAAGTCGCGCACCACCAGCCTGACCAGGCCGGTCTCGACGAATTCACGGATCAGGCGTGGCCGGGTTTCACTGACAAAGCGGGCACAGAACGGGCATTCGTAGTCGGTGAATTCGATCATTAACACCGGAGCGTTCGGATCACCCAACGCCCGCGGATCATCAGCGGTCAGATTGAGGATCTCGATCAGATCAATAGGTGGTGAAGGTGTTACCGTTGGTCGGCGTAATTCATCGGGTGCTGGCGGCACTGTCGGTAGACCCTGGAGGGCGAGTTGGGTCTGACGGATTTCTACCGCTGAACGGGTTGGTACTGGTGGTGCAGCACTGCCACAACCGACGATCAGGAGAACGAATACGATTGACCAGTGTTTGAGTACTTGCATAAGGTTCCGGCGCAAAATAAAATAATGGCGGTTCGCCGTCTCGTCCTCACTCAACGCTGAGTGAGGACGAGCAGCGCGATAGGTTGTCGTTCTTTATACCCGCATCAGGCTGTGGCGTCAACCATCTGCAGCCGCTAATGTAACAGTGGCACCGAGTGGTTTTGCTTCACCACGGGCAAAGCCAGGGACATCAACCTGTTGCAAGATCGCGATACAGGCGATCAGGCCAAGCGCCTCTAACAGAAAGACACTGGCGTAGGCAATGGCATACGACCCGCTAATACCGAGTGCAACATCGCGTACCGCACCACCGGCAAAAATCCCCAGACCGCGGAAAAGGAGTTGGGTCATCGACCAGAGGCCGAGGTAGGCTGCCGCATGGCGTTCGGTGGTCATTGCGGCTAAGAGCGAAACCGCCCCTACGGTATATATACCAAAGCCCAGATCAAACAGCACCAGTACTGGGATCAGAAGAGCCTGCCATTCGGTTACTGCCAGAACGCTTAGGAGAAAGAGCGGCAGAGCAGTCAGTGCCAATCCAATCTTGGCTACTCCGGTCTGCTCGTGTGCAGCGCGATGGCGGGTGAAATAGACGGTTGCCAGCAGACTGATCACGACACCAACACCCCAATAGGCGTTGAAGCGCGTGGTCTGGCCGTTATCCAGCCCAAACACATCACCGCCAAACGGTTCGAGGACTGCATCCTGGGCAAAGGCACTGACGGCACCCAGAGCCAGAAAGAGGAAAAAGCGGCGTGCTCGCACATCAGACCACATCTGGCGTAAGAGGGGCAGGAATGGCTCAGGTGGAGTTGGATCAACACCGGCAGGTACGCTAGCCGGTTTTTCAGCACCCCAGAGAGCAAAGGCAATAAAGCCAAAGGCAATCGCCATGCCAATCAACACCAGGCGCCAGAAGCTCTCCTGGTCGTAGACCGGCATCAGCCGACCATAGACCACACCGGCAACCGGAAAACTGATTACCAGGAAGACCTGCACAATAGCCAGAGCTTGTCCACGGCGGGCCGGTGGTGCGCTATCACGCACCAGACTGAGGTACGTACTGCCGGAAATAAGAGTACCGACACCATAGATAAGAAAGGCGAATAGCGCTAACGTCCAACCTGCTACTGATGCGGGATCAGCCGCCAATAACGCGGTTACAATCGGTAGCAGTGGCAGCGACAGAAGCATCGGCAACCGACCGCCCCAGATGAAAGGTAAGCGACGCAACGTACCGGGAGGACGGAGGTCAGAACGATAACCCGCCCATATACTCAGTGGCGCCAATAGATACCGCAAGGCCGAAAGGAGTGCGACTGGCGTTGCAGATAGCGCCAAATCCGTAATCAATACGCGATTGAGCACTCCTGAGGTCAACAGATCGATAAATGATGAACCGATGTGAAAGGTGCCCAACTTGAGCGTGCGAGGTACGTTCAGACGTTGATCGGTGTCGGTCTTCACAGCTTACTCCTCCGTTTCGTATCCATTAACGACTGCCAGTTGTACCTCGTTGGCAACCCGACTGATTCGGCGTAGCAGGCGAGCACTCTCTGACGGTCGTACATGCGCTTCTTCGGGAAGGTCCATCGTCGCTTCAACCAGCGAGTCGCGGAAAAACAGCGCGGCGGCGATGGCATCGCTCAACGAGAGACCAGCGTTACGTGCCAGACGAGCATAGCTCTGGCCGACTGCGCGTGCTTCTTCCAAGAGTGGACTTTGCTCGTCATGGGTACTTACGTACCGCAAAATAATTCCCATCAGTTGCTGACCGACTCGCCGCCATGCCAGCCGTTCCTGTTCACTCATCGTTGCCATCCATGCCGGCACTGAGGGCGAATGCGCTAGTTCAGTGCGTGTTTGCGCCAGCGCTTTGCTGGCGAGAACGCTACTGATCGACTGGGTCGGCAATGGTCGGCGTGATGCCAGCGCTAAAATGTCGGCACGCGCAAAACGACGATGACCGCCCGGCGTAATGTACACCGGTACCGCACCTTCATCCGCCCAGCGCCGGAGCGTCGAGGCGTGGACGCCGAGTAACCGACTGGCTGCCGATAACGAGAGATAGGTTGGTGCTTCCTTGTCGTCCATCATCGTAATCTACATAAAGCTACATAAAACTACATGTTAAAGTATAACATATCTCCCGCCAGGTTCTTCACTACCAGGCGGGAGAGCGAAATGATCGTGCGAAATGTTGTCTTATTTCAACCGAAAACCAAGGCGGTGAAGGACCTCGCGCAGCACATCGCGACCCGATAACGTATGTGGTCCGGCTACGCGGCGAGCCGAGTGATCGACCCAATCGCCTTCAACGTTCATCTGTTGAGAGGCGTAGAATGCTTTCATTGTCTCATTGTAACGCTCTACTGCTGGTGGAATCTGTTCAGGTCGGTATACTTCACGGTGAAGAACGGCATCCTGCGGAAGGCGCGGCTTGATGGCCGCCGGTCGAGCGGGGTTGGGGCGGCCAACGCACATCCCGAACACAGGTATCACCAGTGGAGGAAGCTGTAACTCGGCGGCTACTTCGAGTGGGTGATTGCGAATAGCACCGATGTAGACAGTGCCAAGACCGAGCGATTCAGCGGCAACGACGGCATTTTGGGCGGCGAGTGCTGCATCAATGACCCCAACTAACCACATTTCGAGGTAGTCAAGACCTTCGTGCGGCATGTGACGGTCTGCTGCCGCCTGAGCAATGCGGGCTAAATCGGCTAACCAGACAAGAAAGAGAGGGGCACGTCGAATCTGGTTTTGATCGCCCGCCAGGGTCGCCAACCGATGTTTCCGGTCGGGATCGGTGACTGCTACCACACTCCAGGTTTGCAAGTTTGAAGAAGTAGCAGCCGACTGCGCAGCGGCAATCATGGTTTCAAGCGTCCCTTCTGGGAGCGGCTCGTTGCTGTATGAACGTACCGAGCGGTGGCTCAGTAACAGGTCGATAACCGGACTGCTGATAATTGATGGCGGAATATCGTTTCCGTAACGTTGGCGTAGGAGTTCCTGAGTTGTTGTTGTGGTCTCGGTCATACGTTGTTGTTCCTCGTCTTTGTTGCTGTCATGTCAAATATACTACGGATTATACTCGATAGCCTGAAATCATTGCGACGCAATGGACGCCGAGCGGTGCCATTGCTCACAGCATGAAACCATTCGGCGTTTGTCTATTGCCAGAGCACGTGGGTCGCGTGACTGTCGCCGGCAGGGATCAGATGGAGCTTGACAACGCAACGAGCCGCAATCCGACAATGTCAGAGGGACGACGCATGCGTCGTCCCTCCACAACAGTACCCTGCGCGCAAGATGATCCTGAGCAGAAATCCAGATTTTCAATACACGTGCTCAGTTACCCGAACCAGGTGCAGGCAACTGTTCGCCTGCGGAATCATCACGGCGCTGTGCATCAATAATCGTGATCTCCGGCTTCGGTCGATTCGGCGTTGGCAGTGCAACCGCCTCACGACGACGGCGAACCAGCGTGGTTTGCGAGCGGTTCAGCGCAGCAGCGAAACCGAAGGCTGGTCGTTCAGGCTTCTCGTTTGGCGGCAGATACGGATGCTCTGCTTCAACACGTGCCAGTATCTCTTTCACATCAATGTCGGTCAGCTCATTGCGCAGGATCAACGCTTCAGCGATAGCGATCACGGCCATGCGGTTCTGCTCGAGCATTTGCTTCACGATCCGGTACTGCTCTTGCAGAATTGCTTCGACGCGCGGTTTGACATCGGGTGCCGACAGTCCCTGCATTCCAAACAGGAGATATGAGAAGAAGCTGTTATCCATACCGTAGGCGCCGACCATCATGGCAGCGATACCGGTAGCACTCTGGAGATCGCTGGTAACGCCGCTCATTTGCGTGCCAAGGAAGAGTTCCTCGGCTGCTCGGCTGGCCAGCGCAATCTTGATTCGATCAAGCAGCTCTTCGCGGGTGCGGGTATGAATCTCCTCTTCAGGTTTCCAGGCTGCGAAACCGAGTGCATTCCCGTGCCGCACGATGGTCACTTTGGTCAGCCGCTCTTTCTTGAGCAGCTTTACGGCTGCGTAAGCGTGACCAGCCTCGTGATAGGCGATACGACGTCGCTCTTCATACGACATACTGCGAATCGGTTGCTTTAACCCCCACTCGTGAACCTCGCGAGCCTGAGTGAAATCCCAATAGTTGATCGCCGACCGGCCATCGAAGTGCGCGTGGATTGTCGCTTCGTTGATGACGTATTTGATCGCCACGGGTGTATAGCCTATTGTATCGGCAACCATGCGATCAATCGGCATTGGTTCGTGCTTGACTTTACTCAGGTAATATTCGATCACCTCACGGCGACCATCAGCATCGGGTGGCTCTACTGCTATCTTGCGGTCGAAACGACCAGGGCGGAGGAGCGCAGCATCAAGAGTCTCAGCTAGATTGGTAGCCGCCATCGTCAGCACGGGGGGCATCTCTGCCTTTCCACGACGCAGGCCAACAATACGGAGGAGTTTCCCCCACCAGGTTTGCTCTTGCGGAGGTGGGTCCATCTGGAGCAACAACTCGTTGAGCAGGCTGCTACCACCACCCATCATACCGCCGACCCCCATGACCACGTTTTCGCGGTTGTTCATTCCGGCGCCGGCTGCTCCCGCGCCCATGAGGTTTGGGCTACGAGCCATCCCAATAGCATCAATTTCGTCAATGAAGATGATGCAGGCGCCATACTCACGCGCCAGACGACGCGCCTTGCGGTACAGGTTCATCACCTTGATATTGCCCATACCCATCCATGCCGAGAGCAGTGATGGGGCGCTGAGATAACCAAACGGCACGCCAGCTTCAGTAGAAATAGCCTGTGCCAGGTAGCTTTTCCCGGTACCGGGCGGGCCAACTAGCAGAATGCCACGGGTAACTTCGCCACCCATCTGTTTAAACTCTTTGGCCCCCTTAAGCAAGGTTACCACCCGACGGGCAGCTTCCAGCACCTCTGGATTACCACGATAATCCTTAAAACTCACCCCAGTCTCACCAGGTTTTACCCAGTAGATGCGGGTGCGGGCCATGAAAAAGTACATGAGCCAGAATTGGAAGCCGATGAAGAAGAACAGGTAGACCGCTACCGGAATAATTTGCAAGATGATGTCACCGATTTCACCGGTGATAATGACGTTGAAGATTCCCGGTAACAGATTCGCTGCCAGCCAGACACCGATCGCCAAAAACAGCATCGCCCGCAAAAACCGGAAAAGTTTCCAATTCCAGCGCTCGAAGAGTTTGGCGATCTTCTTTTCCAGCTCTTGCTCGCGGTTGGCAGGGTTTTGGTCAGGGGTTGGGCGGTAAGGCTCGATTGCCATGCACGACTCCCGTTTTTCAGGATAACTGAACTAAATCAGGACAGCACCAACGAGTATAAGAGGACTTTTATAGCTACTGTATAATGAAGTATACCGACGGAAAGATATTCGGTCAAGGCAAAAAAATGAGAAAGCTCTAAGGAAATGCGAGTGGTGCGCTGGCGACGATGGATCGATGCTCTGGCAGTGGTCATTTTGCTGGCTTACGGTTGGTTGGCATTGAGTGTACAGAGCGGCACAGCGGCTATTGATCCGGTTTACGCCAGCATACGCGAGCAGGGTATCTTGCGGGTCGCCGTTGATGTCGGGTATCGGCCATTTGTCGAAGAGCGTAACGATAAGCTGGTTGGCTTCGACATCGACCTGGTGCAGGCGCTGGCAAGCGAGTTGGGGGTAGAGGTGATGTTCGTGCGAAGTGGATTCGATGCGCTGTACGATCAATTGACCAGTCGCCAGGCCGACCTGATCGCCTCAGCATTGCCATACGCGCCGGAACAGGGGTACCGCGCCCGATTTTCGCGTCCGTATTTCGATGGTGGGTTGATGTTAGTAACTCCTGCCGAGAGTACGATTACCGGTCTCGACGATCTTCGTGATCGCGCAATCGGTGTTGTGTTGGGGAGTGAGGGCGATGCCCTGGTTCGCCGGTTTGCTTCGACGGCGTCGGTGGTTCGTTATACCGCCGATGAGGTCGGTCCTCTGGTTGATGCGCTACGATCCAGCGTGATCGATGCGGTGATTCTCGATCATGTTTCCGCATTAGGTGCCGTAGCCGCTGGCGATCTCCGTATTGCCACGGCCCTGAGTTATGAGCCGTATGTGTTGGCGATGCCAGCAGCAGCGTTTCAGCTTGAGCACGAGATCAATCGTGCTCTCGCCCGTTTGGAAGAACAGGGTGTGCTGATCGAGTTGCAGCGTCGTTGGATGATGCATGATCGGTGAGGCGCTACCGATAGTTCCCGCATTCACGTAATCATTTGGATGCGCTGCCTCTAGCTTACCGAGCAGAAAGAGAAATGAGGAGAGAGGGATAGATTCACTCACTACTAACCCCGTCGTCTCCCGTCAAGAAGCAGTGAATAGCCAGCCAGTGATTGTCCACCGGCGAACGTGCTGCACTCTCCTCTTTCCCAGCATCGTCTTGATATAAAAAGCCTGTTCCCACTACACCAAATTCAATTGTCGGTGCACGGAAGGTAGTGCATGTGATGAGATTGGTGCATCCGGCGGTTGGTACGATGCTAGCCGGTACGGTTTGCCAGCATTGGCATATGTCCTGCGTCTGGGTTTACCCCAAACCGGTGCGAACAATGTGGATGCTCTGCGTAAGCCGTTGCGCCCACGGTTGCAGGAGCGGTTGCCAGACCGATTGAGTAGCGATCAGACGGTGCAGTTCCTGTATTTCATTTGACATAACATTTTCAAGTGTAGTAACTAGATCGATCACCTGCTCAAACTGCCCCGCTGTCTCGAAGAGGGTTCGCACCATCGTAAAGCGATCAGCGATAGGAACCGAAAAGCCCAACTGACGGGCAAGCATTGTACAATCGGCGCGGCTGAGGAAGATTCCTGCTCGCACCGGTGTGATCAGGTGGCGAACCAGAGCACCGAGTTCATCGACTTCCGCCGGAGCTGTTGCTGACTGGAGCGGGATGTATGTCGGGGACACAGGCATCGGCGGAGAGAGCCGCTCGAGTTCGCTCCCGATGAATTCAACCGTGAGACTTGCCAGAGTCTGGTAGAACGGATGGGCCGGAATACGTTGCACGGCCCGCGCCCAGATCGGCACCCAGACCGCAAGATGGTCGGCAAGAAAAGCAGCCATCTGTTGCCGTGCCCAGTAGTACCGATCAAGGTTCTCGGCGGAGAGTGCGGTTGCTTCGGTGGCGATCAGCCGCGCCAGAAAGATGAACTCCAGGCCGAGATGATCGGGCGCACCCACGTTTTGCGTTGGCAAGAACCCACAGGTATTGTACGTAGCGGCAACCTGCTCGGCGGTCGCCGTGTTGAGCATAAGCTCTTCGTCGCAGTAGAGCGACTCGTAGGGATAGACGTTACGCCCGAAAACGTATTCGTAAGCAATTGCCAGCGCTTCTGGCCGGTTATCGGTCACCGCAGCCAGATCGACCAGTATGGCCGCCTCCTCCCATAGAGCAGGCGAAGGCGGCGCAAGCAGGAGACGGCCAATCATATCGGCCATGGCCTGACGTGCTACCAGTGTCGTATGGTCGTTCACGACTTCTTTCCCTTCCCGGGTAAGAAATACGCTTCGCGAGCCGGGCGGAAGGGGCGCAGGAGCCAATGCGGACGCCGCATGCCGTTGGGCGATACCTTTGAAGCCGGGCGGGTCATTGCCAGCCATTCGCGGTAGACTTCGTGCGCTCGTTTGGTATCGACATAAATATCACCGTAGCGATCATTCGGGCCGGTCGGCTCAAGCCGTACCTTCTGATGCCAGCAGTGCATACCACTGATTGGATCAGGATGGACGGCAAAGGTCAGGTTTTGATGGACACCGGCATCTTCCCACCAGATGCGAGCGGTATCGGGGTCATCACTCTCGTAGGGGCGGATACCATGAATCTGGCGCATACGCCATTCCCCTTGCCCCTCTTGCTTGAGTTCAACCAGCGCAGTAGACAGCCGACCACCACCGTCTTCCTGTAATCGCCACCGCCCCAGATGGTGTGAACAGGCGATCACACCGGGACGAATGCCTTCCGTTACCCAAACCCGATCCACGAAGTAACCGATCTCGGTAATGACCTTCACCAGATCGCCGGTGCGTAAACCAAGCCGTTCGGCATCACTGGTATGAATCCAGACCGGATTTTTGTGGCTGATTTCGTACAGCCATTTCGCGTTACCGCTGCGCGTGTGGATCAGGGTGGGCAGGCGGAATGTCGAGAGAAGCACAGCCTCGTTCTTGCTGCGATCAATCTTACTCGGATGGACGTGGCTATGGATGTAAGTCGGGATCGCATATTCCGGCCATCCCCAATCGCGCAGCGTGGTTGAATAGAACTCAAGTCGACGCGAGGGTGTTGGGAAACCAGCCACAATGGAACCATCCTCTAGCTTGATACCAATCGGTCGGCCCCGTTCGGGATCAGGCTCGAAATATGGTAGTGGTGTGATGTTCGACGATGGCGGTGCCGGGGCTTTGGTGTAGACAATCCCGGTATCTGGATCGATGGTCGCATCGGCCAGCTCAGCGGAGCTGAGCGGCTTATCGAACGTAGGTTGCACTCCTTTCCGAATCTCAAACGCACCGTAGCGGCGCATATACTCAAGTGGAGTCAGGCCCTCTTTCGCGGCTGCCTCCGGCAGACCGGGAACGTGGTTCTCGAACATCCAGCCGTAGAGTTCATCAACCGTAATCTTCTGGCCGGGGCGGTACGGACTCTCGAAGGTTTTACGAATGCCCAGCTTTCCATCGGGGTCAATCCGCCATGACAACTCGATCCAAAACTCAACTTCTTCCCAGACTTCACCAGGATTCGCGTCACGGGTATCTTTCACCGGCTTCCCCAACCGACGCATAGCCTCACGGAGTACCGGTTGACGGAAGGCAATCCAGCAACCGGCGTGAGTTTCCTGGCTCATCATATCGTGTCGCTCGGCGCCAACTCCCATCGGCAAGATGTAATCGGCAAACCAACCCGTTTCGCTCCACGTCGGCGAGAGGTGGACGTGTAAACCGATTTTACTCTCATCGGTCAGCACTTCCAGCCAGCTCATGCCGTCGGGGTTGGTCCAAATGGGGTTGTAGACACGGGTGAAGTAGGTATCCACCTTACCGCGTCCCTCCTTGAGGAAATGGGGCAGCAAGATACTCATTTCGTAGAAGTTGAGTGGATACTCCTGCGGCCATGTTAGCTCGTTCCAGACTTTGGGGTGTGGCGCCATGTTGGGGTGGCGAGGAATCCATTTATCCCAGACATTGGCTGACGTACCGCCTTCAACGCCGATTGAACCGGTCAGGACATTAAGGAACCAGAGACAACGGGCAACCATCCAGCCACCCAGGTTGGCGCTCGTAGCGCTGCGCCAGCTATGGGTCGCCAGTTTCCCTTCACAGCGCGCAATGATCTTTGCCACCCGCTCGATCTGCTCAGCGCTCACCCCACTCTCTTGCGCGGCAAATTCAAACGTATACTGCGCGTAAAGCTCTTGCAACTTCATTTCAAAATGCTCGAAACTGACCGGTAGGTCGGGGTGCTCAGCGCGGAGATAATCAGCCCAGTTCACCCAACGGCGGACAAAATCGCGATTGTACTGACCGGTGCGGATCAGGTAATTGGCAATCGCCAGGAGGATAGCCGTCTCGCTGCCCGGCCACGGTGAGAGCCATTCGTCGGCGAGTGAGGCCGTGTTGGAGAGACGGGTATCGAGCACAATTAACTTGGCGCCAGCCATTTTACCTTCCATAATCCGCTGTGCGTGTGGGTTAAAATAATGGCCGGTTTCGAGATGAGAACTGATCAGCAGAATGACACGAGCATTGGCATGATCAGGCGATGGTCGATCAAGGCCCATCCACATAGCCTGCCCACAACGGGCACCAGACGAACAGACATTGGTATGGGAATTGTGCGCATCGACGCCCCAAGCCGGTAATACCCATTCCATAAAGCCATCGTGACCGGGGCGGCCCACGTGATAAATAATCTCTGTCTGTCGCTGTTCGATAATCGCCTTGCGGATCCGACCGGCAATCTCGTTAAGCGCTTCATCCCAGGAAACACGCACCCATTTTCCTTCACCGCGCTTCCCGACGCGCTTTAGCGGGTACAAGATACGGTCAGGGTCGTAGACCTGATTGAGGGTTGCCGGGCCTTTGGCACAGTTGCGACCACGACTGCCCGGATGCAGCGGATTACCCTCGAATTTCTTGATCTTGAGCGTTTCGACATCAACATACGCCAGGAGACCACAAGCGCTCTCGCAATTGAAACAGACGGTTGGCACCAACGTGTAACGACGAGCAACTTTTCGTGGCCATTCCTTTGGGTCGTACTCTGTCCAATCATTCCACCGTTCCACCGGTGGATAATCGCGCAGTTCCTGGCTGCTGATTGGTGTTGCAGCAGGTGCTGTGCTCTTCACATAGGCCTGCACTGGCGGGGTCAGCGGCTCAACCCGCGATTGCGAGCGCTGACTGAAAGTTCCTAACAACCGATTGAGCAATGATGTCGTCATGACCACACCTTTCTAACTGTTTGGCACGTGTTGCGGCGCCATGACGAAAGCGTATTCAAAGGCGTACAACCCGGCAATAGAAGTCAAACCGGCGACAGCCAGCAGCGGAACGGCAAGAGCTTGTATCAATACAGCCAGACCGATCAATGCTGCCGGTGCAACATGACCAAGGAGAATAGACCCCTGCCAGAAATGGCGGCGGAAGCGACCGTGGCTGATGTCGTGGGCGGCGCGGGCAGCTACCTCACTGGCGTGCGGAATACCGAACTCGCCGAGCAAGAGCATGAAGAGATCGAGCAACAGACTACCCGCAAACGTCCAGCCGAACAGATCGAACAACGCTGCTGGCATCGCAACGAAGGGCGCAAGCAACAGCAGGGTGCCACTTCCAACCATTAGTGCCTGCACCAAAAGATGGGCCGGTAAGAGCGGACTCTGCCAGAGATCGCGCCCCTCGGCCTGGGCGAAGAGAAATGCCGTATAGATAGCAGCCAACACCGCCAATGGGATGCCGATCCAGGCCAGAGCAGGGCGGAATGCTGAAATGGCGGTTTCTGGCCACATATTCAGTGCAGCACCAGCTTCAGATAGGAACCAGATGCCAGCCACAGCAGAGAAAGCGATCAAGATAAAGGCGCCACGGGTCAACCAACTTCGCCATTGGGGTCGGGTGAGAATGGTAAAGAACATGTGTGGCCGTTCCAGATCGAAGACCAGCAAGCCAGTGGTGATACCGATAAAGAGTAGACTGACAAAGAGCGTGATCGCCAGAAATGGTGCAGCTAGTGGAGCCAGCCCCAAACCAACAGCGGCAGCCACGACCATGAAGATACCACTCCCGATCCCTTTCGTGACCAGATAAGCTGGCACCGGCCAATGCCAAGGTATCTTGTGTTGCGCGTTATAGCCGGTTTGCACCATATGACCGGCGACTCGCCCACCAAGCATTAAGGCACTCTGACCAATTCCCAGTCCCTGCTCACGTGGCGGACGTATCTTTGCGCCGGAGGCAGCGGTAAGTGGAATCACTTCACGCCCTGACCGGCGATGACCGTTGCCGTTGTGATGACCGACCAATTGCTCACTTACCACATCAGCCCACATAAACGTTGATGCGACCGCTGGCGCCGTTGGCGTCAGTGTTGTCTGATCGGCATCAATGTAGAACAACTTCGGCGCCGTTCCCTGTTCAGGCTTGCGCACTGCTATCGGCTCACGAGCGATCAACTGGCTGATAAGACTGTTGGGATCATCGAGATCGCCAGAGATAATCGCCTGTTCAGGACAGACAATCTCGCAAGCCGGTTTCAGCCCCTGATCGATGCGATGGGCGCAGAAATGGCATTTCGCTGCATTGTGCGATTCTGGATCGATGTAAATCGCGTCGTAGGGACAGGCCTGCAAACAGGCTTTGCAGCCGATACACACCTTCGGATCGAACTCCACGATCCCGTCGGTGCGCTGGTACATGGCGGTAACCGGACAAATGCGGACACAGGGCGGATTGGCACAGTGATTGCAGCGCGTCACCTGAAAATGACGACGGGTGTGAGGGAAGGTACCGGTTTCAACGTATTTCACCCACGTGCGATAGACCCCAAGCGGAACTTCATTTTCCGACTTGCAGGCAGTGCTGCATGCGTGGCACCCGATACACTTCCGCTGATCGATGAGGAAGCCGTAATTTGTCATGGCCAGCTCTTTCTGGCTATGGAATAATACTTATGCCTATCAGGTATCTTAGCAAAAAGAAAGTTATCGAACAAGCAGATATTTTCGATAAATAGTATCGAAGCTGTGCATAGATTGTTGGAGGATTCCGCACGGGAATCGGTTCTGCGCCTTGTCCATTCACGACACGCAACAACCACACCCCGACACCGTCTATTTTGCGGTACAATAAAGCAGTTACGCCGAAAGCCTAAGCAGCGATACCTGTCTGTAAACAGCATGGAGCGCGACGGCACCATCGCTGTTGTCTCGGTCACGTGATCACACTCGTCTGCAAGAGGTTGTTAGGAGGAAGTGTGACGCTCAACCTGCATCTGTTGCGGATCTACGTTGCCGTGCTCGAGCAGGGTAGTTTTACACGGGCAGCCGAGGTACTAACCATGAGCCAGTCGGCTGTATCTCGTGCAGTGCAAGAACTCGAGCGGCAACTGGGAACAGTCTTGCTCGAACGGCGTTCACGGGGGGTAGCGCCAACTGTAGCCGGTACCATTCTGGGCGATCATGCCCGGCGCATTTTCATGCATGAACGATTGGCGATTGAGGCTCTGAACGAGCTACGTGGGCTTCAGCGGGGACGACTGGCAATCGGTGCCAGTAGTACGATTGGCATCTATCTTCTACCGCCGCTGCTCGGTCATTATCACCGCCGTTATCCGGGCATCGAACTCTTTCTCGACATCGGCAACACACAGCAAGTCATGGAACATCTGCTTGCATATCGGATTGATGTCGCCTATGTCGAAGGGCCGGTAGCCCCTGACGAGCATTTAGATATTATGCCCTGGCGGAGTGACGAGCTGGTCGTTATTGCCTCTCCCGATCATCCTCTTGCGCGACGGGTGACCATCAGTTGTACCGATCTGCAGGATGCGCCATTTGTTTTCCGTGAACCCGGTTCAGGCACCCGCGAAGTGATGGAGCAGGCCCTGGCATCGCGCGGGATTACAGTGCGACCGGTTATGGAACTGGGCAGCACTGAAGCCATCAAGCAGGCAGTAAGTGCCGGTTTGGGTCTGAGTATGGTTTCGCGGGTGACTATTCAATCGGAGTTGATTGCCGGCAGACTGCGGGTGCTCAACATCCCTGATCTGACAGTTCAACGTCAGTTGAGCCGAGTACGCCTGAACGACCGGCCTCTGAGTCAGGCACTCGAGGCATGGTTTAAATCTCGCGGTTGACATAAAGATACTTACAGGCAACGTGCGGATGCGACATTCTGCTGGCGACCGGCACATCAGTGTACTATCTGAGCAGATTGAAAACTCGCTCCTGTTAAGAGCCTATCCGCATAATCCATCATCGATGCGGGGATGATGATGGTCACGGCATGCACCTGATAGCAGCGCTGTGCAGTGGGCAGCGTGGGCACGGTACTGCCGCGCCCCTACCTAAACCCACCAATCGGTGCATCTACACGTCATCTAGTCAATAATCTCACGTTGGCTCGATCCGAACGCCGCGCCAAAAGGCAATGTAGCCAGCAATCTGGCTGGCTGCCGCTTTCGGGGTTGGATAATACCAGGCTGCATCACGATTAACCTGCCCATCTACTACCACGTCGTAGTAGCTGGCAGTACCCTTCCACGGACAGACGGTATGTGTCTGGCTGTCGCGCAGGTATTCACGCTTGACCGAATCGGGTGGAAAGTAATGATTTCCCTCAACCACAATGGTTGCATCGCTCTCGGCGATGACGGCTCCGTTCCAGATTGCACGTGGCATAGCGTTCTCCCTGTTTCGGTAAACATTTTTCTCCATGATGCCACAATTTGCGTATCTTTTGCGGCTGATAAACGGTTTCTTTATAGAGCATCTAACCTCGCCTTTCGTATACGGTGGTACTCCCAGGAGAGAGGTTGGAGGATGATGCGCGGGTACCCTCGCATTAGGAACGAAAGATGAAACGTATGGAAGATGTTATTCGCTACTACATTGGTTTCAACCTCGTCCCAGGAATTGGACCACTGCGCTTAGCGCGCTTGATCGAACGGTGTGGATCGGTAGCGGCTGCCTGGCATGCCGATGAAACGATGATGATCGCGTCCGGTCTTGATGCACGGAGTATGGCCGGATTACGTGAGGTTCGCCAGCGGATCGATCTTGATGGCGAACTGGAACGTCTCCGTGCAGCCGGGGTGACACCGATAGCGATTGCCGATCCGCGTTACCCACCACTCTTGCGGATGATTCCGGCGCCGCCACCGTTGCTCTATCTGAGCGGCACGCTTACGCCTGCCGATCAGCGAGCAGTTGCGATTGTCGGAACGCGCCATCCCAGTCATTATGGCCGTGAAGTAGCACGACGGCTAGCACATGATCTGGCGGCTGCCGGAATAACGATTGTCAGTGGGCTGGCAATAGGGATCGATACGATTGTCCATACTGCCGCACTTGAGGTTGGCGGGCGCACGATTGCCGTGCTAGCCAGTGGTGTTGATCGGATCTATCCAGAACGAAATCTGGCTTTGGCTAAGCGGATCACCACATCCGGTGCGCTTTTGAGTGATTATCCGCTTGGCACCCCACCGGCGCCACTCAATTTTCCGCCACGTAACCGCATTATTGCCGGGTTGAGTCTGGGAACGGTGGTAGTTGAGGCAGGCGAAAGCAGTGGTGCACTTATAACGGTACAATTTGCCCTCGATCAGGGACGTGAGGTCATGGCAGTGCCGGGGTCGATCTTTAGCCCGCTTAGTGCCGGGCCGCATCGCCTGATCCGTGATGGCGCGGCGATCATTACCAGTGCCGATGATGTGCTGGCGGTGCTCAACCTTGATCAGCAGACTCCTTTGCACGACGCGCCACTCGACATAGCGCTAACGCCTGAAGAGGAGGCGATCTACGGTGCAGTTTCGGCAGAACCGCAGCATATTGACGTAATCGGTCGCGCTGCCGGTCAGTCGGCAGCAGCGACGGCTGCGGCACTGGCACTGTTGGAGTTGAAGGGATTGGTGCGTCAGGTCGCACCGCTCTACTACGCACGGGGGAGGTGAAATGCTCGGCGGGTAATGTGGTTTGATGTCTGTTCGGTGTTAGGACTTGCCCATACCCGCCTCGGCACGGTTGTCAAAAATCAAAATGTGCTTCTACACGATTGGCAAACGCATCGGCTAGCATGCGGCGGGTGCGGTTGAGTAACGGCGGCAAGTGATCGGGATCGAAAAATTTTACGTTGACATTTTCATCACCGACTTGTTGGAGTTCACCGCCGACGATGCGGGCAGCAAAGAAGATCGCCAGAATCTGGGATTGATCGCCGTTGGGATAGCTCCAGGCGAAATCAGGGCCGCTGTAGACGCCGATGAGCTTTTCTGGTTTTAAGATCAGGCCGGTCTCTTCGTACACTTCGCGAACCAGGCCACGGGCCGGTGATTCGTCGAGGTTAATCGTTCCTCCTGGTACATCCCAGAGCATGACATCGGCCCGGCGGCAGAGTAGGATGTGACCGGCTTCATTGCGAACAAAGCCGCTTGCACGTACCTGTAAGATTCGTTGATGACCAACATAGCTACGCAACCAGCGCGTATACTTAACCGTCATACCTGGCTCCTTTGCTCGTTTGCCGGTCATTATAACAGATTGTGCTTGAATATCACGCCGCCGGGCTTGGGTTGGTCAGTGGCATCAGTGGCACTCGCCATGTTCGTCGTTCGTCGTGTTCGCGCTGGTGATCCATTCGCGCTCCTAATGCTCCTCGCCACGTAGAACGGTCGCAATGGCCGCTACAACCCGCTCAAGATCGGTCTGTTCAATCACCAACGGCGGTAGCAACCGCAAGACATTAGGGCCAGCGGGCAACGCCAGCACACCATAGTCGATCAAGGACGTAATAACTGGTTGGACACGGCTCTTCAGCTCAAGACCAACCAGCAAGCCTAATCCGCGTACTTCGCGCACTTCCGGCAAGCGCAGATCGCGCAGCGCCTGCATCAACCAGGCTCCTTTTTGTGCTGCCTGTTCAGGAATACGTTCAGTCTGATAAACTTGAAGCGCAGCCCGTGCCGCAGCGCACGCTAGTGGATTGCCACCGAAGGTTGAGCCGTGGGTTCCTGGCGGCAACGTACCATGCCGTTCGTGAATTGCTACTGCGCCCATCGGTACACCGGCAGCAATACTCTTGGCGAGAATGAGGATGTCGGGCGTCACACCACTATGTTCAATCGCAAAGAGCTTGCCGGTACGACCAAAGCCAGTCTGGACTTCATCGATAAGAAGCAGTGAGCCATTGGCAGCACAGATCGCAGCAGCCTGTTCGAGATAGCCGGGTGGCGCCGGACGAACGCCCCCTTCGCCTTGTACCGGCTCGATGATCACTGCCGCAGTTTGTGGGCCAACTACCGATTGTAATGCCTCAAGATTGCCATAGGGCACATGGCTAAATTCGGGTACGAGCGGTAAAAACGGCTCACGGTATTTGCTCTCCCAGGTGGCGCTCAGGGCACCCATTGTACGCCCGTGAAATCCACGCATTGTCGCCACAATGCCGGGACGACCGGTTAACAGACGGGCAAACTTGAGCGCAGCTTCCACCGCTTCGGCACCGCTGTTGCAGAGGAAGATACGAGCAGGGAACGGCAGTGCTGCCGCCAGCTCACTCAGGTATGCCGCCCGTACATCGTTGGGAAAGATTTCAGGGCAACTGATTAAACGTTCAGCCTGTTCACGAATTGCCGCTACAATAGCCGGATGGCCGTGACCGAGGTTAGCAGCCCCTTGACCGCCGACACAATCGATGTACTTCCGACCCTCGGCGTCGTAGAGATGAGCACCTACGCCACGCACAATTGCCAATGGCCGTTTGGGGTATAGTCCGGTCGTGTACCGACTCTCTTGCGCAATAATTTCGGCATTTGTACTAAGCGTGATGTTCGTCATGGGTGTATCCTTTGATACGTGCATATCAGGTGGGTTGTATCACACCAACGCGCTCTAAAGCCACACTGACCAGTGGCCAGATCGTGCGGTGATCGAGCACATTTTGATCGCGCCGAGTCCGAATTTCGATTAGATGCAATCCTCCGGCGAAACCGGTCTGTAATGCGGCATGCACTGTTGCCCAATCGGAGGCGAGGGTATACTGTGCGCCGTGTAGCGCCGCCAGTGGCGCAAAATCGGTGCCATGGGGTGTACCAAAGAGGAGTTCAAATTGATCGGTTTCACTAGCCTGGGGTAGAAACGAGAAGATACCACCGCCGTCGTTGTTGATGAGCAAGATAGTTGCATTGAGTCGGTGGAGACGAGCGGCGATCAAGCCATTGGTATCGTGGATCAGCGAGAGATCACCTAGCGCCATCACCAGGGGCGTGGCGTCACCTGCGGCAAGACCGAGTGCCGTGGAAACCAGACCATCGATCCCGTTTGCCCCGCGATTACCGATAACGTGCAACGGTGTTGAGCGAGGGGCGAGAAACGTATCGCAATCGCGTACCGGCATTGAATTGCCGACAAAAAGCGTAGCCCCATCGGGCAGCCAGGCGCCGAGACGTGCAAACAACCCCGGTTCACTGATCGTCTCCTGGGCTAGCAAATGGGCTTGTATCGTTGTGCGTGCCGTTTGCTCGGCAGTTTGCCATGCCCGCAGCCAGAGCGTCGGCCCCTCGCGTTGCGATGACGCCAAAGCATCGGCCAGCGCCAGACAGAACCAGTGTTCATCCACCTGAAGATGTTCGCGAGCTAGGCTGGTTGGCTCACGCCAGCCGGCGCCACCGTCGATCACTATCTGGCGCGCTTGATGATGGTGCTGCAAATAGAGCAAGAGTGGTTTACTGGTTGGCATCGCACCAAAGCGTAACACAACTTCTGGCGCGTATTGGACAACGAAACGCTCATCACGCAAAAAGGCATCGTAAGTACCAAGGATGTAATCATCGGTATGCGAACCGTAGCGTACCCCTGACAGCGGGTCGGCCAGAACAGGAAAGCGTAGTCGATGGGCCAGGATCGTCAGCAATGGGCCGAGGTCGGCAGGGCAATCTGGACCGGCGATGATCAGACCGCGCCGACACTCAACCAGACTGCTCGCCAGAGTTGCCAATTCAGCGCCACCCAGCATCCGCCGCGCCGGAGTTACCTGCACCGATGACGGTGTCTGAGTCAGTAGCGTTGCCATCAGCGAACGATCAGGCACGAGCGGTTCGCGGAAAGGCAGATTGAGATGCACCGGCCCAGCCGGAGCACTCAGGGTTGATCCAATAGCCCGACCCAGCGTGGCACGTAGAAACGGCAAGAGCGTCATCTGCGGAACAGGGAGATCAAAAAACCAGCGCACATTACGACCAAAAATGCCGATCTGATCGATTGTCTGCGGCGCACCGTTGTCACGCAGTTCAGGTGGGCGGTCGGCGGTCAGTAGGAGTAATGGGACGCGGGCAAGATGTGCTTCAACGACGGCGGGCAAGAGGTTGGCAACGGCGGTGCCAGAGGTGCAGAGGACGGCGGCAGGGTGATGACGAGCACGTGCTAAGCCTAGGGCGAAAAAGCCGGCCGAGCGCTCGTCGAGATGCATCCAGACCCGTAACACCGGATGACGAGCCACGGCTAACGCTAGTGGCGTGCTGCGCGAACCAGGGCACACAACGACATCCTTCACCCCATGGGCTGCCAGACTTTGCGCAATTTCAACCACCCAGTGGGTCAGCGCCTCGACATGCGCTGTTGCCTCCATGCCTACCTCACTTAGCCGATCATCTCTTCACTTGCACCCAGGCCTTCTAACATGGCCCGCAGCTTGATGCGAGTTTCGGTTAATTCCCGTTCGGGTTCAGAAGCCGCTACGATCCCACAACCGGCAAAGAGCGTTGCCTCATGTCGCCCGATCAGTGCTGAACGAAGTGCAACAGCAAACTCACCATCACCACGAGCATCAACCCAACCAACCGGTGCTGCGTACCAGCCGCGATCAAGCCGTTCACGTTCGCGAATCCATGCCAGTGCCGCCGGTCCTGGTTTCCCGCCTACTGCCGGAGTTGGGTGCAAGCGACCGACCAGATCAAAGATGTCGTAGCCAGGACGGATGTGGGCAGTGATAGGGGTAAACAGATGCTGGACATTGCGTACCTGCATCACTGTGGGCGATTCTGGTGCACACACTTGGTCACAATACTCGGTCAGAGCCGAACAGATCATCTGTACCACAAAGGCATGTTCGGTACGGTCTTTCGTACTCTGCAACAAGGCCTCAGCGAAGGCGTGATCTGCTTCTGGTGTCTTGCCACGTGGCGCCGAACCGGCCAGAGCAGAAGCGGTAACCGCACCGTTACGCAACGCCACTAATCGCTCTGGTGAGGCACCGAGAAAGGTACGACCACCACGAGCAACCGCAAAGACAAAGGTGTGCGGGTAATGCTTACGCAACATGTCAAGCGTGGCGGCTGTATCAAACGGTTCGCTACTGCGCAAGCGAACGGCGCGAGCCAGCACCACTTTCTCTAACCGACCGGCGCGCAGATCGGTAATGGCATCGGCAACAATTGCCTTCCACTCTTCTGGATCGAGCGACACATCAACTTGTACATCGGTCGGCAACCGCTGTGGACGGAACGGCAAACCGATCAAGGCCTGGAGACGGCGGGCAGCGGCTGCACCTAGTGCCAGCGTCGAACTGCGCTCATCAACCATGCCACTCACCGTCAGCGTCGTTACATCACCGTGGCGTACAATCAGCAAGCGCGGCACAACGAGCAACCCCAGCGGATAGTCGCGCCACAACTCACTCGGAGGCTGGTCAGGATCAAAACGAAAACCGGCTACCGCCAGCGGCCCCGGCACCGGCAGATTGGGATCAACATCAATGACTGCCTCTGATACCAATTGTCGCCATGCTGCTGCACTGGCGGCAAAGCGGTTTCCCGATGGTGCTGGCGTAAAACTCCACGCCGCGCCGAGACCGGTCAGTTCGACATCAGCCGCCGGCGTACTCCAGAAGAATCGGTTATGCGTCACTCCGGCACCACGCGCAAACAGTGCTAGCGGGTCACGCAGCCCAACCCGAGTTGTGATACTGACCAGCACCGGTCGGCCCAGGGCACGAGCACGTTGCCGCGCAATCTCTGCCGCGGCTTCCATCCGAGCGACTTCGCGCAAGGTAGCGGTTGTTACCCGCACCCCGATGAGAGGATTTGTCATACTACTACAATAATATATCCTGCCCCTCCCTGAGCAGTTCGCCAGCTAAGGGAGAGTTGTAAACTTCCTGTATGCATTGTATCACGTTTCGGTGGCAGGCTTTTTGGGGGGGATGTATCGGTGGTATAATAACCAACACCTTTCCTGCACGTTGTTATCATTGTAGCTATCGTACTCGATGCCAGAGATTGCAGACAATGAACACTATCGTTACCCGTCAGTACGGTTTCGTGTTTGAACAGTACCGCAAACAAGATCAACGATATCCTCTTCTCCTGCTGGGAGATGCGTATCAGGTTCTCCAAGAGATTCCTGATTCGAGCATTGATTGTGTGATGACATCACCTCCGTACTGGAGAAAGCGTGAGTATGAGAATGGTGGTATCGGAGGCGAAAAAGATTTCCGTGAGTATATTCATCATATTGTCCGAATCTTTTGTGAAGTGAAACGAGTGCTCAAACCTACCGGGTCATTCTGGCTGAACATCGGTGATAGCTATCATCGCAAAACCTTACTCGGCATTCCGTGGCGGATTGCATTGGAGCTTATCGATCACCACGACTGGATTCTCCGCAATGCGGTGGTATGGAATAAGGTGAAGAGCGGGATGGATAGTACTACAGATCGTCTTGCGAATAGATACGAGATGGTGTTCCACTTCGTGAAACAGTCGAAAGGGTACTACTATAATGCTGATGCGATCCGTTCGCATCCACGCTCTGCAAAAGTCGTGAATGGATCGGTTGTTTCAGCAACCGGTGTTTCCGGAATACGTTATCGACGTCAGATAGAACTATCAACTGCACTGTCAGAGGAAGAAAAACGCGCTGCTTATGAATCACTCGATAAGATATTAGCGGAGGTTGCTGCCGGTCAGATTTCCGATTTCCGGATGATTCTTCGTGGTCAGCAACGGACAACGCACTCAGACAGCAAACATGTCTCTGGGCGGGCAAAAGAGCTCCACGAGAAAGGGTTTTACGTTCTCCGTTACCATCCAAATGGCTGCAAACCGACAGATGTGTGGGATATTCTGCCAGAAGACTCTCAACGACGGGATAGCCATGGTGCCCCGTATCCAGTTGATCTGTGCCGGATACCAATCGTAGCGACGTGCCCGCCGGAGGGCATCGTGCTCGATCCGTTTTGTGGGACAGGAACAACACTCTACGCGGCGTACATCCTTGACCGTAGATCTGTTGGTATTGACATTTCACAGAAGTATCTTGAGATCGCCATGGAAAGGTGTACAACGCTGCGTTCCCCATCTCAATGATCCGGCCGGTATTGGTGATTCGATGCATCTTCACGGGTATCAGAACAACTGATGAGTCATTGCCGATCACCATGCGTTCACGGTTGAGTACTGATGCTCGTGGAAGTGCGGCCTGTTTCGGATGACAAGCAGAGGCCAGAGTCGAACGCAAGCAGATTCTTGAACTCCTGCAAGCGAACATGTCTCTGCTTCCCCATGTATGCCAGTATCATCTGATTGGATACAGCATTCATAAGGCCACACTCGCGTCTTCTTTGTGCTTTAGCGAAACATAAGGGGTTCAACGTGAAACGGAACGGCGCTCCCTCTCCACTTGTGAAGCGAGAGAAGAAGCGGATGATCGCATTTGGTTGGTATGGTGGGAAGTATTCGCACCTTGACTGGCTCTTACCACTGCTCCCCCCTTGTCATCACTACTGTGAGCCATTTGGAGGTTCGGCTGCGGTGCTACTTAACCGCGATCCATCACCGGTAGAGACATATAACGACATTGATGGCGAGGTAACTCATTTCTTTCGGGTGTTACGAGACGATCCTGACCGTCTTATTCGAGCGATTGGACTTACTCCATTTTCACGCGAAGAATTTGCTATCGCTTGTGAAATCGATCCTGGCCTCGATTCGGTTGAACGTGCACGGCGGTTCTACGTGCGTGCCCGGCAAGTACGCACCGGTTTAGCCCAGTCAGCAACACTCGGGCGATGGGCGCATTGTAAGAACACGAGCAGGGCGGGAATGGCTGGAGTTGTATCACGCTGGCTCGGCGCAGTGGAAGATTTACCAGAGATTGCAATCCGTTTGTTGCGCGTTCAGATCGAGAATCGGCCGGCAATTGATGTTATTCGCTTGTATGATTCACCAGATACCCTTTTGTATTGCGATCCACCATACGTTCACGAAACGCGAGGCGATAATCATGCGTATGCGTATGAAATGACCGATGCCGAGCACCATGAACTGGCGCTTGTACTGAATGCCGTTCAAGGACTCGTCGCTATTTCGGGGTATGATTGTGAGTTAATGAACGATTTGTATCCTTCTTCCAGGTGGTACAAGAACATCGCTCCTCCTCGAACGATCCATTCGACCAAAGACTCACGAGTAGAGGTATTATGGACCAATTATGATCCGGTGAAGACTCGTCAAAAGACCCTCTTTTAGGTGAGAGCAATGGATACACCTGATGATATGCTTTCCAACGTTCTTAAACGAGCTTCGGAAAACATGACCCAATCCTTCATTGGAAATACTGATATTCGCGAGCGAGTCGAGTATGTATGCCGACAGATGAGTAATCGAGCCTGCGCGAGACTCTTGATGGCCTGGATGGTGGCTACAATAGATCGTCCAGATGTTGATCCACGCAAGCCGTATACCGAGATTGGTGACAATGATGCTTTTTCGGGTCGCTCTTCTGACGAACAATACATTACCCGTTTTGTTCACGACCATCGCTTACCGCTCAATCCAACGACTGCTATTCTTCCTCCTGCCTTCCGTCATTGGAACAGACCACGCACATGAGACGTGGAATTGATTGGTAGACCTCGCCAGCTATACAAGGCGACTCTTCAGTTGCTGGGGACGATGTGTATCAAAAGAGGGTATCGGCTGAAGATTTGCTAACAGAAATAGTTCGTATATTATTGATTATTCGTGAAGAGAAAGAGGGGAGAATCAGAATCTTACTTACTGGGCTTTCAGCAGAAGAAACATTGCCATTATCGTCAGAAGAGATTATTAACTTAATCGAACAGCATCTTCGCTGTAAAAATGCAAGCAGACTTCCGGTTCTCATTGTTGCCGCTGCGTATAAATCCGTTGGCAAAAAACTTGGAGAACGTATGTCACTGCTACACAGGCATACTGCTGCTGATAAACAAACGGGTTCTCTCGGTGATATTGAGGTCTGCCTCGAAAGCGATGATCATGTTGTGACGGTGTATGAAAAATGAGACGTGTTACTATCAATGATATTGACCGTGCGGTGCAAAAGATTAAATCTACTAATCACACAATACATATATATCTTTATAACCAATGATGTTATTGATGACGATGTCAGAAATCGTGCTTCACAGTGCTATGAAAAAACCGGTGGAACGGAAGTTGTTGTACTGGACTGCATAGGTTTTCTGAGACATTTCTTACACTTTTTCCACAGGTCTCGCATTGAGTTTCTCAACGCTTACCAGGAACTGGTATTAAGCGAACCCGATAGTGCGGTGAGTCAATCGCTCAAGGAAGTATTTTTAGCATTGAGAAGAGCAGCCGAGGCTGGTAGCGAATGATCGTTTCGCGAAGTTTCTTTAACGTTCTCTTACCCGCCGCACCGCCTCGCGTAGCAGCGCAGTCAGGATGGCAGCATCGCGTTCGCTCAGTGCAGCACGGGAGATGATCGCTCGCAAGCGATGCCGTAATGCCTGGCCGTTCCCGCTTTTCACAAAACTGGTTGCGGCGATTAGTTCATCAAACACGCTTGCCAATGTATCAAGTACAGCCAGCGGTGCCGGCGGTTCGATGATCGGTGGTGAGACCGGCAGCGGGCTGGCTTGTTGCAACTCGTAGAGTGTGATCAAGACGGCTTGAGCAAGGTTTAAGACAGGGTATTCCGGCGCCATCGGGATGCCGATGATCTCGTGGCACAGGCTGAGTTCACGTCGACTCAGGCCATTGCCTTCGCTGCCAAAAAGGATAGCGACCGGGCCGAACCTAGTTGCACGTTGACGAATCTCACCCGCCCATTGCCGAATATCGGTGCGCCACGGCAAATTGGGGTGCGGTCGGTCGGTGGTACCGACAAGATGTTGTATATCGGCGATGGCCTGTTGCAGATCGGGATATACCGCCAGGTTCGCCAGTACCGGTTCAGGGCGATGAGCTACAGCGGTAATCACCTCTGGCTCGAACGGGCATGGATCAACCAGACGCAGGTGGTGAACGCCGGTATTGAGCATTGCCCGCACGACGGCGCCGATATTGCGTGGATCACGCGGTTGATGAAGCACAACGATGATGTTCTTCATTTGAGGATGTAATAGGTTGCTCGCTTATCACCTACTTTGAGTAAGAGACCGCGATTGACCAGATCGGACAGATCACGCCGAATCGTCTCGGCACTGACATCGGGGTGCATCTCTTGCAGATCACGGTTGGTAATTCGTTGCTGTTCTACTACAAACAGTAAGGCGGCGATCTGGCGGTCGTTCAAGCCCATCCGACGCCAGGCGCTGGTATCGACCCCGCCGGGCACCGCTTCGGCCATTGGTTGACCCGGCAACACGACCAGAAAGCCGGCTGCTGTTTCGCGGAAGGTGGCCGGCGGCAAGCCGGCTGCCGCCAACTGACGAAGCATCCGGTCGATCCCATAGCCGAGCCGTTCAACCAAACCGAGATCGGCCAGCACCTGCACGATAGCCGGATTGCGCGAAAATCGTTCGGCGCGAAGATTCTCGAGCGTAACATGACCGGGTAAGCGACCCGGCGAGTAGACTTCAAGCCGATCACTGAACATCGTAATCCGAATCCCTTCCCCCCGGCTGCTGTAGTCACGGTGTGCCACTGCATTGACCAAGGCTTCACGAACGGCTCCAGGCGGGAATTGGGTCCAGTCTTCCCGCTCCAGCCCCACCATGCGCGAACCCTTACGCATATGGTCGTTCAACCAACGTTCAGCGCGCCGAATAGCCTCTGGAAGCGGAGCACAAATATCTGTTCGCTCGAAGATGTCTGCCGGTTCGCGACCATGGTACCGTACCAGGGTTAGCTCAGCCTGGGGAAAGCGAGCAGCGACATCGCGCCCGAAGAGCAGGAGGCCAGCATTGGTCGGAATGTTGTCGATCAGACAGCCACGTCTGGTTAAGAGTGCTAGCGGATCATCACCGGCAGGTGGCCCTACCCGCCGGGCGTAAGCTCTCACCAGCTCATCGTCCAATTCTTTTAAGGAAGCACCGGGTGGAATCTGACGTTCCCAGCCGAGGTCGGCGCGCTCGCTAAACAGCCGGTGCAGTGCTGCTGGGGAAAGTGGTTGATTGCTTGCCCCTTCACGACGCAGGTACCGCCCATTGACGGCATACACGTAGGGAAGACCAGCCGGTACCTCCACGACTAGCACCGGTATCTCGTGGTAGACAACCAGTTGGGGAAGTGGGATGATTAACGGCGGCGTACACGAAAGGGCTGCTGCCAGGATCAACTCAGTTGCTGCGGCGGGATCACGGAGCGCAGCCAGATGTGTGCCACGCCCACCACTCACGACGACAGCACCACCATGGGCATTCGCCAGCGCGGCCAGGGTTTCGGCAATCTCAGCGATACTCTGCCGATCATGGGCAAAAGCAAGCCTTGGTCCCGGTGGTTGACCGGGAAGTTCGGTGAGAGGTGGCATGTCCATACAAACCTCCGCCATGGCGCGAACACACGTGCTATTATAACAGAAGTGAACAACTACCGCAGCCGAGAGTTGATGCACCAACTGAAGATTTCCGGCCACATACTCCACCTTCTGCATGACATGGGTCGCTGGTCGGCAATCTCGGGGAAGTAGAGAGAAAGCTCGACAGATACATCGTTACAGGTTGGTTATGCCATCTGCACGAACGCATGATACTATTACCATTATCAGTGGGGCCATCATGACGCCCATCACCTATTACGCCGCCCTTGAGTACACTCAACTCGGCCCATCAACAGCACTAGCATGCAGTTTCTGGCTGGGCAGCGCACATCTGCTATCGGGTATTGTGTTTTCACCCGATCTCGACATCGACTCGACCATTGATAATCGCTGGGGGATCTTTTTCTGGATCTGGCGACCCTATATGTGGTTCATCCCGCACCGGTCGTTCTGGAGCCATAGTTTGATTATTTCCCCACTTCTCCGACTCGGCTATTTTGTCATCGTAGTCTACGGCCTGCTCTTCGTGATGAGTTTGGGGATGAGTCAGATCGGTTTAATACCGCCGGCGTTTCACCGCGAGTTTGTTGAGCAGATATACACGCTGATCAAAACCAGGCCAGATGAGGTTGGGGCATTTGTGATAGGCTTCTGCACCGGTAGCGCTGCTCATACTATCGCCGATTGGCTGGTAACAAAGGGGTATTGGTTGCTCGGTAGGTACGGTCGGCGCTTGCGACGTCGCTACCGCGATCACCAGTGAGGGGAACGTTCTTGTCTCTGGCAGCGTCGCATACGGTGTACGTTCAGATATGGAGAAGCGGTGAACAGAAAGGGTACATACGATGCGTCTCCCGGCGAGTGATCGCTTTCTGATCGGGATCGTGGTGGGATCGGTGCTGTTGATCATCATTGCGGTGGTGATCGTGCTGAATCGTGCCACGCCAGCGTACCGTACCGGTAATGAACCGGCTGATGTGGTATTCAATTATCTGTTGGCTGTTCAGCAGGGAGATTATGAGCGCGCTTATAGCTTCCTCTCACCAACGCTGCCGGGGTACCCGCGCAATGTGCAAGAGATGCGTTCCCAACTGCCACCGGCGAATTTTTCCAACGAAGATGTCAGTTTTACGGTGATCAGTTTGCGGATCGACGGTGATTGGGCAACGGTGGACGTGCGCGAAACGACTGTCTATCGGAGTGGACTGTTTGGTAGCAATACCGCCACGTCTGTATTTACCGTTGGACTTCAGCGACGTGATGGCATCTGGCAGTTGGTGAGCAATACGAATTGGCGAACGTGGAGCTGGTGTTGGGAGCAGGAAGGGGGCTGCCGATGATGGTGGTCAGACGGTGGTACCTGTTTGTCAGCGCTACAATCGGCTTGCAGGGCTTTACCTGGTCATTCATCTGGCTGCTCTACGGTGTTTTTGTCACCAGCGGGCAACTCATTGAGACAACGGCACTGCAATTGGCTGCTTTGATCGTCTGTTTACCGCTCTGGTTAGGCCATTGGTGGTGGGCAGAGCGATTGGCTGACCGTTATCCTGATGAGCGTGCTTCGGGGATCCGTCAACTGTACCTGTACGGTCATTTGACGGCGTTTCTGTTGCCGCTGATCGGGAGTGTCACCGACCTGTTGAGCGTTCTGCTGCGCTTGCTCGTCAATCGGCCTCCAGCCGATCCGATGGCCCAATTCTGGTATGGCACCATTGCCTCATGTACCCTGGGAGTCCTCTTCACCTATCATGGTCTGGTCGCTCGTAACGATGCCCGGCTGGTGTTCTTGCCAGATGCGAGCGCCTTTCTTCGCCGCCTCTACCTGTTCGTTGCGGCAGGTGTCGGCTTGATCGTCTATGCCGGTGGTGCTGTCGGTCTCATCCAGGTGCTTGGCGCAAGCAGTGTATCTTCTCTGTCACGGCTCGTCGATGCGAGTGTCGGTACCATTGTCGGTCTAGGGGTCTGGGTCGGGCACTGGATGCTTCTCCAGCAACTCTTCGTCGGTGCCGATGAAATAGAACAGCAGTCGGTCTTACGCAGAGTGTACCTCTACCTGGTGATCGTGATCGCCAGCATGGTAGCCGTCACGAATGCTACGATAATCCTGACCAGTCTCTTCCGCCAGGCCCTCGGTCTACCGGTCTTTGGTCAACTGATCGATGGGTTAGCGCCGGTTATCGTCGCGACGCTGATTGCGCTCTACCACGGCCATATCTTGCAGACTGACGCAACTCTCGTTTCCGAGGCGCCACGACAGGCCGGTATTCGTCGTGTGGCGTGGTATCTGGTGGCAGCGGTCGGTCAACTGGCTATGGTCGCCGGCCTGGGCGGACTGCTCAGCGTCCTCATTCGCAGTCTTGCGGGTGCCGGTGTCGTGAGCGATCTGCGTGAACCGCTGGCGTGGTTCAGCGCTATGATCATCGTTGGCATTGTGGTCTGGGGATGGTGTTGGCGTCGAGTGCAACAGATGGCTGCCCTCGGCGGTGAGATAGGGTTGCTGGAACGTAGCTCGCTTACCCGCCGAATCTATCTCTTTGGTTTTTTGTTTGTCGCCTCGTTAACCATCCTCATCGCGCTGATGTACATTCTCTTCCGATTGATCAGCATTGCCCTTGGTCAAACGTTTGCCGGCGACCTGGTTGCCGATCTTGCCCAGGCCATCGCATACAGTCTGATTGCCGGTGGTGTACTGGCGACCCACAGCCTTGCGTTGCGAACCGACAATCGGTTACGCGAAGCGGCTGAACGAGCGCGCCAGGCGCAGAAGCGGGCTGTGATCTTTGCCGAGGAAGCACTGGCGCAGCAGATTATGACGGCATTGCAGCAGCAATTTCCAGAATTGAAGCTGGCTATTGCCAGACAAGAGCCGGGTACCGATGACGTACAGCAACTGGCGACTGCCGACATGATTGTCGGTGCGTGGCGACCATCCGATGATCTCTCGCAGCTTACCCGTTCCCCGGCGTACAAATTGCTCGTCCCACTCGCCGACCAGAATTGGATGTGGATTGGTGTTGAACCGGCGACCGAAACCGACATCTCGCGCCAGTTGGTACAGGCTGTACGTCAGTTTCTGGCTGGTGAGCCACTTCGTCCGCAACGCGGGCTGAGTGCTGGAGTCGTGCTAGGAGGGGTGATTGCCGTTTTATTGATTATCCTGCTCCTCAGCGGCACACTGATATTTCTATTCTCGTTATTTGTATTTTGAGTCCACTGCAAAAACTCACCATGGAGCACACAGAGCGCAGAGCATCTAAGATTTATGAGTAAAAGGATAATTTTTGGCCATTGGGTGCATGTAAGAAAAATTCACAACCCTATATTCAATCTCGAGTTTAGACAAACCATTTTTCCCCTGATAGAAGTATCAGGGCTGGAACAGCACCTTATCAATTGAATTTCAAGCGGTTTGGGTGGCAGAAACGCCCTTTTTGACCACTTGGTGCCGCTCTTTGGGCGTTCTGGGCCTGCCTTTGGGCCAGCCGGGCGATTTTCCGCGCGGTTTGGGAGGCCGGGCTGGCGTTCCAATCTGCAAGAAAATCGCACCCAGACTCTGGCGCACCCGCTGCGGGGTCAAACTGCTTTGCGCCTTTTGCCAGGGTAGAGGACGGTCTTGCACGACCGGACGC
>Ga0209227_1000320_pt1 | contig 42217 bp, 36 predicted proteins | sample YNPBryantNP2012_FD_185815 | JGI IMG/M metagenome (GOLD analysis project Ga0209227, IMG submission 185815) | Anoxygenic and chlorotrophic microbial mat microbial communities from Yellowstone National Park, USA - YNP Bryant NP 2012 (SPAdes)... ...
TGGCGGGCGGCGAAGCCGCCCGCCACCACTCCACCTCCACTCTCCCTTCTCTTTCCATCACGCGGGGAGAGAAAAACAGGCGAATGACTATCAGCGTTTTGAGACACAAGCCCCCGAAGGTTTCAGAGAACCCTCGGGGGCCTGCGTTAGACCCACTTGTACGTCAATACAAAATTCACATGCCGATTGACAGGCAACCCCATCCCGCTCACTGTATCGCTGGGTTCGTTCACCGTTCGGGTAAAGTACGGACCGTCTTTCAATTCCGGATGCAGAATCGCCCACAGGGGACAATTCGTTTCACCGTTCGCATCGGTGGTGACGTAAGCAGGATCGTCTTGTGGCGGACGATCTTTCCAATCGAGCAGGATGCGCACACTTGCCGCCGGCGTTCCATCGGCTTTTAAGAACTTGTAGTACACGTTGTGATTCCCGCCCGACTGAGTTTCGTCTTGATACACGGCGGAAATCAAACGCCACGCATGCGCGTCCGGCGCGCGCGTCAGTTTCACGCCGAGTGCATCGAGGCGCGTGTCCCATTGCAAGGGTGGGAAGGTGGGGGCGAGATTCACGGTGACAGTCGCGCGTGCTTCCTGGGTTGTCCCATCGGCAAAGACGATGCGGAGGACGTACGTGGTCGTTTGCGCTGGGGTGACCACGCGCGTGCCGCTGGTCGCGACTGTTTCGCCGTTCAAGGTCACGCGCGTTGCGTTCGTCGTGCTCCACTGTAACGTTGCCGATTCGCCGGCGGTGATGGTGCTGGGGGTTGCTGTGAATGAGTAGGTTGGAATCGGAACTTGGGTTTCCCAGCTGAATTTGCGAATGAAGGGAGGCAACGCGCCCACGGCGTTGATCGTCGCGGTCTTGTCGCCGAGCGGACCGCCCCACCAATCATCACCGCCCCAGCCCCCGGCGATCCAGGGGGTAATGCTGAACAGGTAATCGGGCAACGGTTCGCCGTTGGAAATGACGCCAGTGCGAAACCAATCGAACATTTCGGCGTGATACCGCGCGTGGAGCGCGGCTTCGATTCGCGGATAACGCGGGTCTTCGTGCGCGCCGTACTGCCAGCCGCCCTCGCCGCCGATGATGGGGAGCACGAAGCCGATTTTTTCTTTCATCCACGCGGCATACAGCAAAAACACCAGCACCGACACATCGTCTTCAAAAATGGTTTTGTTGGTGAGAGGATCGTACGGATAGTTCGGTGGGTGATTCGCGCCGTAATTGTGTAGCGCAAAGAACGCGCGTTGCCAGATGTCGGTGCGCCCCTGCGCGGCAACCGAATCCACAGCCGCATCGAACTCTTCGCGTCCCAGGATTTGTAACCCCGGATAACCGCCCGCGTCGTACACCGCAATCGCGGCTTGCGCCCAGCGCGCGCCAAAGATGCTTGCCCAGCGATCATCGCCAGGCCAGTTCTTCCACTCGCGATCATCGCCGGGTTCGTTGTAGATTTGCACGTAGGGTGGCACGCCAATCTCTTTGAGTTTATTGACGTACACCACCGGGTCGAACGGTTCATCCACTTTTTTGCCGATGCGCACCACCGGCATAATGCCCGCGTTCCAGCAGGCGCGAGCAGCGCGCTGGGCTTGATTTTCGTCGCGCGCGTAAATCATTGTCCACGTGCAACCAATCGAGCGGAGTTGCGATACGACGGTCGCGATGGTAGATTCGCTCAGGTCAATGTGAAAGTGCAAGCCGCGCCCGTTATCGTTGGCAGGGCGCGGGTACGTTTTCAGCCGCGCGATGTTTTCTGGTGTGATCGTCACGGTCGGTGGGCGCGTGGGCGCGAGACCGGTGACGACAACGGTGGTGGTCAACTCGCGCGTGCTGCCATCCTTCAAAACGACGCGCAGTGTGTACGTCGTTGTTTGGGTCGGCATAACGGTGTAGGTGCCCTGGGCGGCGACAGGTTGCCCATCGAGCGTGACGCTGCGCGCCTCACTTGCCTCCCATTTCAATCGAGACGATTGTCCCGGCAAGATGATGCTCGGCGTGGCAGTGAACGAGAGTCTGGGCGCGGCGATCACTGTGATTTTTTGTGTGCCCTGCTTGTCCTGTAGCCACGCGATTTTTTCGCGCACGAGTCCTGCCCAATAGTTGCTCGCGCGCGTCGTCTTTAAGCGAATCGCGCCGGTGATGGTACGCGATTCGCCGGGCGCGAGGGGCGCGCCGAATCCCCAGCGATAGGGATGGTCAATCGTGAGCGCGCCGCGTCCCTCGAAATCAATGCCCACGCGATACGCGCCCTGCGTTTCGGTAAAACCGCGCGAGCGAAACGTATCGCCTTCTTCGTAAACAAACCCCGGGTCAGGTCCTTGCGTCGGCAAGGTGTTTGCTGTGTCGTTTCTGACAGTGATGCTGACGTTCAACACATCGCCCGTGTTCACTGTGGTGGGCGTCAACGAGACGCTGGTGATGGATACCGTGCCACTGCCAACCGGTGTAACCGTGATCACTTGCTCGCCTTGCCGATCTTGCAGCCACGTGACCAGTTCGCGCACCAAGCCTGCCCAGTATTTCACCGCGCGTCCGGTTTTCACGCGAATCGCGCCGGTGACGATGCGTGATTCGCCGGGCGCAAGCGGCGCGCCCAAGCCCCACCGATAGGGGTGATCAATCGCAGTGCCTGCATCTAAATCCACACCGACTCGAATCGCGTTGCGCGTTTCAGGAAAGCCGCGCGAGCGAAACGTATCGCCTTCGTCGTACACAAAGCCGGGATCGGGTCCCTGGGTTTGCAACGTCTCAGCGGTGCCGTTAACGACGGTGATGCTGACGTTCAACACATCGCCGATGCGGAGGGTCGTGGGAGAGAATGTGACGTTGGTGATTTTGAGCGTCCCTGCGGGAGTGACGGTGAGGGTCTGTGTCAGCGTTTGGGTGGTATTGTCGTTAAACGTGACCTGAAGTGTGTACGTTGTCGTCTGCGTCGGAGAAACGGTTTTGGTGCCCGAGGCGTTAACGCGTTGTCCATCGAGGCGTACCTCGCGCGCGTTCGGCACGTCCCAGCGCAGGGTGGCATTTTGTCCGGCAATGATGGTGCGGGGTGTCACCGTGAACGTTGGCTCGAAGACAGGTTTGGGCCAGGGTTTGGGTGTGACGAGTCCGCCGCCGCTTTGCTGAACGTACGCGGCAAACAGATGAATCATCGGGGCAAGTTCAAACGAGGGCCAGGCACCATCGCCCCACTGAAACACGGTCGCGCCGAGAACGTACGGGTCTTGCATCAGCGCGGCATCGTACTGCTTGAGAATTTCGAGGTACTGCTGTTCGCTCACTTTGCCGCGATAGCCGCCGGTGTGCGGGTCGCCGTTATCGTCCCAGCCGGCTTCGGTGATGAGGATGGGCTTGCGCGCGTGCGCGGGGAGTGCGCGCTCAAAGTCGCGATAGCGACGCCAATCGGTCTGTCCGCCGTTTTGTTTGTAATACTCGTGGAACGCGTGCACATCCACCGCCGCGGCGGCGTCAACCAGATGGGGCAACACGATGGGCAATTTGTCCGGTGTGGGGTTGCCGGTAGACCAGCAAAAGCCGGCGACGAGTTCGCCCTCGTTGTGCATCAATTGGGCAAAGCGTACCGTCCACGCGTTGAGTGCGCGCGCGTCGTCCGCTGTTTGCACAATCGGTTCGTTGATGCCTTCCCAGATGATGCCGCGTCCGCGCAGTTTGTTGAGCGTGTCGCGCATCTCGTCGAAAAAACGCTCGGCGGGTTCGTGATAGTCGCGCGTGCTATAGTGCCGATAGACGATGAGCGTGTTGGGACAGCGCCGCCGAATCTCGTCAATGTTCATCTCCGATGATTGGTTGAAAATCTTGACGATGCTCGGTTGCATTCGTTCCAGCACGTCAAACGCGTTGCTGGGATAACTGTTCAAGTGCACGGAAAGTTTGGATGGCATTGTCCCTCCTGGTCAAACGTGCCAAAGATGCCAAAGATGCCAAACGTGCCAAAATAATCTTTTTAGTAAATTTGTATCTACTCAGCCACGGTGTCATTGCGAGCGTTTTTTGCGAAGCAATCCCCAAATTCAGTGTGGAGATTGCTTCGTCGGCACAAAACGCCTCCTCGCAATGACCGGGTGAGTAGTCACGTAAATTTGGCACATTTGGCACATTTGGCTAATTTGGCACATTTGGCTTGACTACTCGAATCTGCCGAGTCGTTCGACTTTTTGCTTCAGTACGTTCTCGGTGAATTCCGCTTTGACACGCGACATCAAATCGGGATCGCTCAACAGGTCAATCGTGGTCATTGCCATTCCTTTGGCGGCGAGGATCATTCCCTCGTGTCCAAGTGGCGAGATAGCAGCGTCGCGAAATTCGGGTGTGTGTCCGCCGATGCCTTCGGTGGTGATTTTGATGTACGGATGAATCGCGGGGACGACGTGACTGACGTTGCCCATATCGGTTGACCCCATTCGATCCGTAGGGCGCGGATCAGTAATGTCCACGCCCAGCGCGCGCCAGTTGTCTGCGAACGCGCGCGCAAGGGTCAGGTTCGGGATGAGTTCGGCGTAACTGGGCTTGGTCGAGTATTTGAGTATGGCGCCGGTGGCAGCGGCGCCGGCTTGCGCGCACTGAATCACGCGCCGCAATACGTCTTGCGCGTACCCCTGTGTTGCCGCGCGCACGCTGAATTGCGCGGCGGCGTAATCGGGGATGATGTTGGCAGCGGTGCCGCCGTGTGTGATGATGCCGTGCACGCGTGCATCGGGACGCAGGTGCAAGCGCAGCGCGTTGACGTTGTTGAAAGTGAGGATGACCGCTTCGAGCGCGTTGATGCCTTCTTCGGGTGCTGCCGCCGCGTGCGCGGCTTTGCCGCTGAATTCCAGAAAGAGCCGCGTGGAGGCGAGCGAACCGCGCGCAACCATATTGCGATTGGACGGATGCACGATCATCGCGGCGTCCACATCGTTAAAGATGCCCCGCTCGACCAGAATCACTTTGCCGCCGCCGCCTTCTTCCGCCGGCGTGCCGATAACGACAACGCGTCCCGGCAATTCAGCCAGCACCTGCTTGAGCGCGAGCGCGGCGCCGAGCGTGGACGCTGCCATAATGTTGTGTCCGCACGCGTGCCCCAGTTCGGGCAGCGCGTCGTACTCGGCGAGGAGCGCGATGGTGGGACCGGCGCCGTTGCCGTACGCTTCGGCGCGGAACGCGGTGGGCAAATCGGCGATGCCGCGCGTGACGGCAAACCCGGCGCGTTCGAGTTCATCGCACAAGAGCGCGGACGATTTAAACTCTTGAAACGCGACTTCGGGATTCGCGTGAAGCGTTGTGCTGATGTGAATCAAGTGGTCGCGCTGCGCATCAATGAAAGCGAGCGCGCGGTGTTTGAGGTCAAGAGTGTGTGTTACCAAATCCATTTCCCTTGTGCGCGCAAAGCGGCTTCTAGATCTTGCTCCATCAAAATCTGCTTGATTTCTTCCGACGTGCGATGTCGTCCAATCGAATCGGGATGCGCGGCAAGGTGCAATGTCACGCGCGCGGCAACCATCGCGCACTCGTGCAGATCGCGCGCGTTCACCTTGTCGAGTGTGTCCATCGCGGTATGTCCAAAGCCACGACCGAGCGCGCGATCGGTTTCCCTGGCGAACATCGCAATCGCTGGCACACCTTCGATGAAAAATGGAAAGTTGTCGGAGGCGGTCACCACTTTTTCGTTCAACTTGAGCGCGTAATCAGTTTGATGGGCAATCTTTTTGAGCAACGCTTCCACATCTTCCAAGCCGCTGGTGTTGAATCCCTTGCTGCCACTGCCGACCGCGCCATCGAGGTTGATCATCATCGCGATCTGTTTCATCTCGTCGCGATGTTTTTTGACGTACTCGGTTGAACCCAGCACGCCCAGCTCTTCGCACGCAAAGGCGATGAAACGAAGCGTGCGCCGCAATTGACCCTGAAGTGGCGCGAGCACGCGCGCGAGTTCCAGCACAAGGCAGGTGCCGGTCGCATCGTCGCCCGCGCCTTGCGAAATGTCGTGCCCGTCGTAATGCGCGCCGACGACGATGATCTCGTCGGTCTGTCCGCGCACTTCGCCGACGACGTGCCACGCGGTCGTGGGATGCGATGTGTTTTGCACGTCGAGCGTCACAACCGTTTCGCCTTTTTCGGCGAGGCGTTTGAGCGCGGCGCCAGTTTCGTACGACACGGCGACGGCGGGAATCTCGCCCAGTTTGCCGGCGCGCAGCGAGCCGGTCTCGGGCAGACCGCCGGGCAGGTGCCGCGCGTACACAAAGCCGACTGCGCCGGCGTCCACCGCCCAGCCGTACTTTTCGCGGCGATGCGGGATGCGCCCTTCGTCTGGATTCGCGCTGGAACACAAAACGATTTTGCCTTTGAGCGTGTCCTTTTTGCGCGCGTACTCTTTTTCCGTGCCCATTCCCACGTCCACGAGCGGTGCGCGCAAGCCGCCTGCTGGCGTGGAGGGCGAGTAGACGAGCGAGATGGCGTTGAAGGACTGCGCGCGCGGCGCGACGACGTTCAGCGCGCAGGTGCCGCGCCACCAACCCAGATACTCGAACGGATCGAGGTGAACGTTGCTCGAGCCATAGGCGCGGAATTTTTCTGCGATAAAATCGCGCGCCTGAATTTCGCTGGGAGTACCGGCAAAGCGACTGCCGAACTCGCACAGCGTCTCCAGGTTGGCGTACAACTCGCGCGAAGCCCACGTTTCGGCGATGAGAGTTTTGTCGAGAGTGTTAAGATTCATTGGATACTCCGGGAGGTTGATGAATGGGATTTTAGAAATGCTCGCCGGCTGGGATAATCGTCGCAGGATCAACCATCTTGCGAACAGCGTCCCATGTGCCGATTTTTAGTCGTTGGTTGTCTGCATATTCGAGTACATCATAGCGGCGGTAGATTTTCAGCAAGAGTGATAATGCCTTGCTCATCCCAACGGGTGAAATGAGAATAGAGTAAATTGGTTTTGCCACCTTGCTATAACCAAGCAGTTGGCTCAAATCGCGTAACGTGAGAACTGTCAGTTTACATTCGACAAAAGCGAGGCAAGGATTCTTCCGCCTGACGATCCCTGTGACATCTACATTGATTTCGTAAGTTTGATAATCGGAGAATAATTCGCTCAACCCCTCACGCTCTAGGTAATCGCCCAATGTAACTCGAGAGGTGTCAGCAACTATAACAGTGGACCTCGGAAACTGCGACGTGAGTACATTCCGAAGCCATACACACACTTCGGGATACATCGCACGTTCGTTACGGTAACCCCAGTTAATCGCTCGTTGTCGCGTTTTCAATCTCACCCTCCTCGTCTACGTCATCTTCAAACGGAAGAGGTGATGTGGCAGATACACATTGTTTGCATCCCAGCGCACGGCAAATTTGCCAGTACGCGTCGTAATGATGATTCCGCAAACGCGCGGGCAGCGTTGAACTCTTCTCGTCAGCATGGCGTTTCTTCTTTTTGACTCGTCGTATCTCCGGGTTGGGATTACACTTGTGAAGCGCACCGTGCAATTTACGATCTTGGCGCGCAAATTTTTCCAGTGTTTCGTTTTTGTATTCGATTGTGAATCCAACGGTTTCAAACGCTTCGGCAAAGATTTTGACTTGATGCTCACGCGCCCAGTTGTGTCCACCTTCGGGCTCGCGCGTGTTGGGATGTCCCCACTGAATCAGTTGGACGGGTACATCGAGTTTCTGCTGAAGCAAAGCGCAGAGTTGAATTGGCAAAAGCCAGTTACGGTTATGAACTTCGAGATACACGCGCCGTCGCCCATCCACGTAGCGATTGCTTTCGCGAATGAATCCGCCGACATCAGCCACGCCACGTAGAAACTCGATTTGTACCGCACGCGGAGCGTTCATCACGTTCTCTGGAATCTGAAATTCTTTGTACGAACGACGATTGCTCAACAAATAGCGAAGATTTCGCCAGGTGACCGGGTTTTGTAGGAATCGAATTGAGAAGACAAATGCTTCGCCCACCTGATCCACGCGTACATGCGACTCTACCAATTCTTGGATACGGTCTCGAATCCGATTTACACTCAACTGGAGATACAGTTCTTGATTGTATCCTTCGACCTCCAGACTTTTGAATGGAAATTCAATCGTGATTCCACGTTCCGAACCGCGATCGTACAACTGCCCACGCATCACAATCAAACCAAGCAGATACGCTACGTCTTCATCCAGATAGTTTTCTGTGATCATCGGTAATTCTCCAAAGACTCGCTCACTTATGGTTTCTGGAAAATCAAAATATACTCGTGGGCTTTGTTGATACGGAACACGTATGGATAACCGAGCGGACGCATGTTGTTGTACTCGTGGCGACGATCCCAGATGATCAGATCATCGAAGATGAAACCAATTTCTTCCATCTTGCGCGCAAGGTCAGCGTGAAATGGATAGAATTTGTCTTTCTTTCGCAAGTCCATTACGACGACAACGCAGTATTTGCGTGGCTTGAGCGCAACAAGCACCTGCCGAAATACGTCTGCCAGCGCGTCGAGGAATTGGGCATAATCACTGATTTTCCCCAGGTCGAGTTTCGCGTCTCCATAATGTCGAATCTCCTTGTAGTCAGCGGTACGTTTTTGCAACAACACATCCCAGTACGGCGGCGAGGTGATCGCAAGGTCTACCGAATTCGGCGCGACGTACTTGAGCAAGTGGCGCGCATCGTCACAATAGATTTTGCTCGCGCGCGCTGGTGCGCTGAACAGTTCGCGCTGTCCCAAACGTTTTTCTGCGATGGCTACGAAATCCGGCGACAATTCGATTCCAATGCCCATTTTGTTCAAACGGTCTGCCGCGATGACCGTTGTCCCTACTCCGGCAAATGGATCCAGAATTACCGTGTCTTCTGCGGTGGTGAAACATTCGATCAGTCGTTGCGCCAGTTGGAGCGGAAACAGTGCGGGATGTCCCAACTCCATTTCTTCTTTCGACTTTTTGATGTCGCTCCAAATGCTAATCGAGTATTTTGTCCATGTTTTGCCATCGAGTTCATTCGCACGATGCACACGGCGCACACCTTGCTGAACCGTCGGTACAACCAACAATTCCGTCCGGGTCTCTTTCACGCGCTTCAACTTTACCTCCTACGCTTCACGCCTCACGCCTCACGTTTCGCGTTTGCATACAAAACCGCGCCCCTCCCATCCTTTGACTCATCCTCCCCGTTGCGCTGCTTATCCGTACTCATTTTGCCTGCTCGTCCTGACGATCTAACTGTTGCAGAAAAGCAACAAAGCGGGTTAGATCTTGCCTGGTGGCTTCGAGGCATTGAGGCAAGTCATCAACCAGTTCTCGCAGACGGCTTGGGCGCAGATTGAAGGTGTACACGTTGCGCACGACATGTCGAAATCCGCGGTACTCATCTAAACAGCGACGCGTGTCGCGCGCAAGGACGGGAGGACGCACCGCTGGCACTTCAGCCGACATCTGCAAGAGCAGATCGCGATGCCACTCTGAGCCGGTGGGCACGCTCGTATCAACGGTCTGCGCAATGTCTGTCAGGATTTGCTCGACGCCCGTGTAAAAGCCATGCAGATTCAGCGCGACTCCATCCCAGTAGCCATCGTCGCCTGTGGTCATGGCTTTATCGCGCAACCTCAGTGCCCGTTCAACCAAACGTTCCAATTCAAAGAGCGATTCGGTAATTCGGCTTGCCAGGGCGAGGTTTTCACTCATAGTGGTACTCCTTCTCGCAGGATGGTTTGGCGCAACAATGGACGCGCGTACTCCATCTGGACCAGATCCACCTCAAACGATGGATCCAGACTCAGCAGGCGCGCCACAGCCCGATAGTACTCGCGTTCATCCAATCCCCACACTGCCAGGTCTATATCGGAACGCGAGTGAAAGCGCCGTGGATGAATCGCAGAGCCGAAAAGAACAACGCGACGTGCCTGATAGTCTTGCTTGAGAATCGTGGCAGCCGCGACGGCGATCTCTGTGGCTCTCCTCCGTCGCGCCTCAAGTTGCTTGCGACGCTCCCGCGCGCGCGCCTGCGCGGTGCGAAGATAGATCGCTATGTCCATGCAGCTAGTGGCATTGGATGCTGTTTTATCCATATCTCACATCTCTTCGAACTGCGAACAATTCCGTTCGCGGCTCTTTCACGCCCTTCAACTTTACCTCCTACGCTTCGCGCTTCACGTCTCACGTTTCACGTTTCACGCTTCACGTTTCACGTCTCACGTTTCACGTCTCACGTTTCACGCTTCGCGCCTCACGTTTGCGTACAAAACCGCGTCACCACATCGTACAACACACGCGTGCCAAATTCCAGATTGGCTACACTGATGCGCTCGTTGTGATTGTGCGAGAGCCCGGTCATTGCGGGTCCTTCGTAGCGCATCGGGATAAACCCCAAAACTTTTGTCCCCAGTCGCGTGACACTCTTGGCATCTGTGCCGCCGGTGATGAGTCCTGGCACCAACCGCGCGCCGGGCTCGTGTTCTTCCACCACCTGGCGAATCGTCTCGAAGAGCGGCGAGTGTGGGTCGGATTCGAGTGCGGGCGAAAATGGGGCGAATTCGATTTCGATGTCGTTGCCGATGACCGCGCGCAATTCCTGTTCCAGCGATTCGCGCGTCGTGCCGGGCAACGTACGACAATCCACCTGACACTCGGCTTCGCCGGGGATGACGTTGATCTTGTTACCCGCGCGCAGGATCGTGGGGACAGCGGTGTTGTGCAGCGAAGCAAAGAGACGACGTTTTTGCGGCGCGGGTAAAGGCAGCGCGTCGAGCGCGCGTTCGTGTTGCGTCGGGTCGAGCAGGGCGAGGAGATGCTCGCGCAATTCGCCGTCCACCGCGCGCGCCATTGCTTCGATGCTTGCGCGCGCCGAGTTGCACACGCGCAATGGCAACGGCGTTTCGATCAATCGGGTCACTGCGCGCGCGAGCGGCAGCAGCGCGTTGTTCTTGTTCGGCTGGGAGGCGTGACCGGGTTCACCGTAGGTGCGTAGCGTGAAACGCGCCGTGCCTTTTTCGGCGGTCGAGCAAAAGTAAAAGATTTGGTTACCTAAGACCATACTGGTCGGTCCGCCTTCGTTGATGGCGTATTCGGCGCGAATCAAATCGGGATGATGTTGCACCATCCACGCCGCGCCCATTGCGCCGCCGGTCTCCTCGTCCGCGTTCGCCATCAAAATCAGATCGCGCTTGAGTGGCAGATGCGCGCGCTGGACGAGCAAGAACGTGACCAGTTCCATCGCGACCATTTGCTTCATATCGGTCGCGCCGCGCCCCCAGACGATTCCATCCACCAGATCGCCGGAGAAGGGCGCGCGCTGCCACTTGTCTGTTTCGGCAGGCACCACGTCCACGTGCCCCATCAACATCAGTGGTGGCAGCGAGCCATCGCCTTTCAGACGCGCGACCAGATTGCCGCGTCCGGGTGCCGATTCGAATACTAGCGGCGTGATGCCTTCGGCTTGAAGACGGCGCGCGATGTACTCGATGCAGGGCGTTTCGTTGCCCGGCGGATTCGTTGTGTCAAAGCGCAAGAGGTCTTGCAGTGTGGTCGTAACCTGATGAGTGATTTGTTCCCAGTTCATTGTGACTCCAGTATACAAGCAAATGGGCGGATAGGCAAGGGGTAGGATGAGTATCGGGTAGAGAGGTAGACAAGTAAACAGGTAGACAAGGGGGTGACCTGTCTACCTGCTACTTGTCTACCTGCTATCTGTCTGACCTGTTGGCGAGTTTACTCAACGTGGTGTGGGTCGAGCGCGTCGCGCAAGCCATCGCCGATGTAGTTGAACGAGATAACAGTGAGGAAGATAAACAAGCCGGGAAAGATGGCTGTCCATGGAGCGTAATCCATTTCGGATTGCGCGTTGCGAAGCATATTGCCCCAGGTTGGCGTAGGAGGCTGGACACCCATACCCAGAAAACTCAAACCGGCTTCGGTGATGATCGCGCTTCCCACGCTCAAAGTCGCGGCGACGATAATTGGACTCATCGCGTTGGGCAAGATGTGACGAATCATAATGCGCAAATTTTTTGCGCCGGCGCAACGCGCCGCTTCGATGAATTCTTTTTGTTTGATGGAAAGGTAGGAAGCGCGCACAAGGCGAGCCACCCCCATCCATCGGGTTACAGCAATGACGAGAATAATCGGCATAATGCCTGCGCTGAGAAAAGGGATTACGCCGGCGCGCAAGAGTTGCATAAGCACGATGGCGATAAACAAGGTGGGCATCGTTAGCATAATATCTGCCACGCGCATCAAGACATTGTCAATGGCACCGCCGTAAAATCCACTGATGGCTCCAACAGTTGTACCAATCGTGATGGCGAGGAGCATTGCGGAAAGACCAACCAATAACGAGATGCGTCCTCCCTCCATCGAGTGGAGAAACAGATCACGTCCCAAACCATCTGTGCCCATCGGGTGTTCAAGGGAAGGAGGAAGGTATTTATCCTTAATGTTTGTTTTGCCTGGATCGTATTGCGTGATGAGGGGTAGGAGAACAACTCCCAGCACAAGCAAAGTCAGAACACAAGTGCCTGCCAGGGCCGGCTTGTGTCGACGAAAATGACGCCAGGCAATCGAATACAGTGTTTCTTGGCGCAATGTGCTTTTGGAAAAATTGGATGGGATTGCGTTAGGTGTCATTCTTACCATCAATCGTATCGAATACGTGGGTCAAGGAAGGCGTAAGTAATGTCAGCCACCAGATTAAAGAAGATAATCAGCGTGGCACTGATCATCAGGATCGCCATCAGGACGGTATAGTCACCACGTTCGGCGCTATTGAAGAACAGGCGTCCCATCCCGGGCCAGGAAAAAATGGTTTCGGTGAAGAGAGCGCCATTAAACAGGCCAGGCAATTCGAGGGCAATGATGGTGACGAGAGGGAGAGCGGCATTTTTGAACGCGTGCTTTAAGATTACCGCGCGTTCACGCAACCCTTTGGCATGAGCCGTCCGGATATAGTCCTGATGTAACACGTCGAGCATACCCGCGCGCATATAGCGTACGTGTTGTGCCAACTGAAAGACCGCGAGCATCGTTACTGGCAGAACGAGGTGCCAGATACGATCTACCAATGGGTCGGGGGGGTATTCTCCCAGTGTCATCATTCCTCCACCAGGGAAGAGTGGTAAAGGAGGCGGATGGGGGAACAAACTGGTCCCTGCAAACGGATTTTGCAAGTTCACTGAGAAGACAATGATGAGGAGCAGACCAAACCAAAAGATCGGGATGGATTGTCCCATAAATGCGATAGTCGTCGCCACGTGGTCGAACCACGAATACTGACGGACTGCTGAGATCATTCCGATCGGAATGGCAATGACAAGTGCCAGCAGAAAAGCGATGCCAGAGAGGTACAGAGTATTCGGAAGACGTTCAGCGATTTCTGTCATCACAGGACGGTGTGTGACAAAGGAATCGCCCCAATTGCCACGCACGATTTGGCTTAGCCACTTGATGTATTTGATGTGAATCGGATCGTTAAAGCCGTACTCTTGTTCGAGACGCAGCAAGTCCTCTGGCGTGATATTGGGATTGTTCTGGTATGCTGCCAGCGGATTGTTCGGCGCGATTTGAATCAGTGTGAAAACGATGATGCTGACAATGAATAAAACAGGTATCGCTTGAAGTGAACGGCGAATAATGTATCGGGTCATAAGGCTTGACGAATGGCAAATGGCTGATAGCAAACCCGTCTCCCGGGCTGGAGATGCTATCAGCCATTTGCTATACGCGATGAACTACTTGAGCCACTGATCCCAGATGTTCCAGGTGGGGCCGCCCCACGAGTTAGCAATCCAGCCCTGCACGCGTGTGTTGAAGAGTTGCAAATTGTAGCGTTGGTAGAGATAGATATGGCTGGCGCCTTCCGTGATGCGCGCGGCGGCTTGGCAGTACAACGGCTTGCGTTGATTCCAGTCGGGCAGACTGCCGGCTTTCTCGATAAGTTTATCTGTCTCCGGATCGTTCCAGCGGCTATAGTTGACACCACCCTGATTGTCCGGAGACGGAATCGAGGAACTGTGGAAGTAGTTGAACATCTGGCTGTGGGGGTCAATACTCGCGTTCGTTGTGTACATCAGAATGTCAAAGTTGCCCTTTTTGCGCGGACTGTTGGCTGCCCACGAGCCGATGAGCAACGATGCCGGTTGATTTTCGATGTAGAACTCGATGCCGATGGCTTTCATATTCTCGACGATTAGCACCTGCGAGTCCTCGCGCAATTTGTTGCCAGTCGTCGTTTGGTACTTCAAGCGGAGGCGTTGACCATCCTTGACGCGGATGCCGTCCGGCCCGGGCTTCCAGCCGGCTTCGTCGAGCAACTGTTTGGCTTTGGCGGGATCGTAGGGCCAGGGCTTGATCTCGGTACAGTTGTAGGGGTCAACGTTGAGTTCGCTGGTGCCAGGTAACGCTTTGCCGTTCAGCAGTTTGTCAATGATCGTCTTGCGGTCAATGCCATAGGCGATGGCTTGACGCACGCGAACGTCGCCGAGAATCGGGTGTGGTGTCTTGTTGTCGGCAGGATCGCCGGGCTTGACCAGGTTGAGAATCAGGCGTTCTCCACCCGCTTGTGGCGCATCGAACAGTTTGACGTTAGACATCTTCTGGATTTCCGGCAAGTCGGCTTCGGTGACATTCCACATAATGTCCGCTTCGCCATTCTTCATCAATTGCTTGGCAACTTCGGACGAAGGAACGATGCGGACGATGATCTTGTCAATGTACGGTTTGCCTTCCATCCAATAGTTCGGATTGCGTTCAAAGGTGATGTGGTCGCCCGTGACGAATTCAACAACCTTGTAAGGTCCTGTGCCAGTGGGTTTGCGATTCCATGCCCAGGTCTTGAATTCTTCGGGTTTGCCAGCATTACGCGGAAGAGGCAAACCGATGCCGGAGAACAAGCGAATCCAATCCGCGCGGAAATTCTTGAATTTGATGACCGCGGTGTTGGGATTGGGGCATTCGATGGTCTCAATGTCTTTGAACGAACCTGTGTCGAGCGCGCCAGTGTTGGGCGTCATGATGAGTTTCCAGGTGAAGACAAGGTCTTCACAGGTAAAATCAAGACCATCGTGCCATTTGGTTTTGCGGAGTTTGTAGGTGATGGTCTTTCCGTCGGCACTCACACCACCATTCGCGGTGGTTGGCACTTCGGTGGCAAGAAGTGGATAACGCTCACCTTTTTCATTCACGCCCGTCAATCCTTCGAGCGCGAGCAAAGAGACGTGAGCCACTACCGTCATTGTGCTCAATTCCGGATTCAAATGTTCCGGTTCTTGCCAGACGACCATCGTGAGGGTGCCGCCACGTTTAGGTCCTGCCGGGGCTTCGGTGGGCTTGGCGGCGGGGGCTTTGGTCGGTTCGGGTGCGGCGCATGCGACGAGAACGATGACCAGCGCGAGTAACGCGAGCCCCATCAGTTTACGTGCGTTCATTTCTCCTCCCTTTTTTTGCATTTGGGGTGATTGAGAATCAAAATGAGAATGTGACGGGGCTTGTATCACCTCCCTGGGGAAGATATGACGAAGGGCAAAGCGCCAGACGCTTGTCCTTGCATCATTGCACAGACAGTGTTTCAATTACCTGCAACGACCGTGTGAGCGGGAATGATGCCTTACGGAGTTGTGGCGATTTTAGCATGAACCCGTTCTTTCGTCAAGATGCTTTTCGCTGTTCTCTCGCGCGGACAATGAACGAGCAAACTCGTCCAACAAACGTTGAAACTCGTCCACGTCATTGCACAGCATCAGCGCGTGGCGCAACGCGGCTGCCCCGGGTTCGCCTTGCACATAGCGGTAGGCATGCTTGCGAAACAGAATCAACCCACGCGCCGCGCCATAAAATTCCAGATGCCGCGCCAGATGCCGACGCATCACCGCGATACGTTCGTCGGGCGGAATCTGCTCGCGATCCTGACGCGCAAAAATCCAGGGATTGCCAATCGCCGCGCGTCCGATCATCACGCCGTCACAGCCCGTCCACGCTTTGATGCGCGCAATATCCGCGAGCGTTTTCACATCGCCGTTGCCGATGACCGGAATCTTTACGGCTTGTTTGATTTCCGCGATCGCGTTCCAATCCGCTGTGCCGGTGTACCCCTGGGCTTTGGTGCGCGCGTGCACTGCAATCAAACTCGCGCCGTTGTCTTCCAGAACGCGTGCAACCTCCAGATAGTTGCGCGTGCGTTCGTCCCAGCCCAGCCGAATCTTCGCCGTCACCGGCACGCGCAGCGCACGGGTGAGGCGTGCCATCACACGCGCGATTTTCGCCGGCTCGCGCAGCATTCCCGCGCCCGCACCGCGCGCGGCAATATCGTGCACCGAGCATCCCAGATTCAAGTCGAGAATGTCTATCGGCTCTTCCTGCAAACGCTGCGCCGCCCGAACGAGGTGTTCCTCATCGTGACCGTAGATTTGCACCACCCGTACACGCTCACGCGCATCGAATTGGAGTTTGCGGCGCGTGATGTCATCGCGCGCGTCAAAATGCAACACGCTGTCCGCGCTGATGAATTCGGTGTACGACATCGCCGAGCCGAATTCAGCGCAGAGCGTGCGGAAGGGCAAATCGGAATAGCCGTCCATTGGCGCGAGGATGAGATCGCCGTACACAGGTATGTTGCGGACGAAAAAGGTCGGTTGACGCGTCGGGAGTTCCATCGTACGCAATTATACCATTTCTGATAGTGTTTTGCTAATTCGTCGAGACGGCGGGTGTATTTGCAAAAAAGTCGAGCCACGCTATAATTGCCACCGGGAAAAATCCAGTGGAAGGTTGAATCATTATGAAAGAAATCACGATTGCCGTTGTGCCTGTCGCGGGGATGGGTACACGTTTGCTGCCAGCGACGAAATCGCAGCCGAAGGAAATGTTGCCGGTGGGGCGTAAGCCGGTGGTGCAGTATGTTGTCGAAGAAATGGTGCGTGTGGGCATTCGCCGTTTGTTGTTCATTACGGGTGCAGGGAAAACGTCCATCGAGAATTATTTTGACTTGAATCAAGAACTCATCCAGACCTTGCGCGAGTCGGGCAAGGAAGAGTTGTTAGCAGAGTTTGAATTTGAGCGCGCGCCGGTGCAATACTTTTACACGCGCCAGCGGCAACTTCTCGGCCTGGGGCATGCGGTCTTGTGCGCCGCGTCTTTTGTGGGAGAACAGCCCTTTGTCGTTGCGCTCGGCGATTCGATCATCGGGTTGAACGCGCAGAGTGACATTGTCAAACGGATGATCGAATGTTTTTGGGACACGGGCGCGCAAGCCGTCGTCGCGTTTGAAGAGGTGCCGCGCGACGAAGTCGTGCATTACGGCATCGCCAAACCCAAGACCAACAGCCGCGTATTCGAGGTGGCTGACGTAATCGAAAAGCCCAGCGTGGAGGAAGCCCCCAGTACGCTCGCGATTGCCGCGCGCTATGTGTTCGCGCCGGCGATTTTCGACGCGCTCAAACGCACGCCGCCCGGCAAAGGTGGTGAGATTCAACTGACCGATGCAATTCGGTTGTTGTTGCAGGAAGGTGGCAAGGTCTATGGGGTGACGCTGCAAGAGGAGCGACGTTACGACATTGGCAATTTCGATTCTTACTTTCGCGCGTTTGTCGAGTTTGCTCTCGCCGATGAAAAGTACGGCGCGGGTCTGCGCGACTATGTGGAGCAACTGATTCATGATCATCATTCGTAAACGCGCCTACGCGCGCGCGGGGTTGCTGGGGAATCCATCGGACGGTTATAACGGCAAAACGATTTCCATCATCGTCCGCAATTTTTGGGCGGAGGTGGTGCTGTACGAATGGGACACGTTGGAGATCGTGCTTGCCCAGGACGATCGCGCGCGCTTTAACTCCATCTACGATCTGGCGCGCGATGTACGACTGCATGGTTATTACGGTGGCATTCGTCTCATCAAGGCGACAATCAAACGCTTTGTGGATTATTGCACGCGTCGGGGCATTCGCTTGCACGAGCGCAATTTCTCGGTGCGCTACGAGACCAACATCCCGCGCCAGGTCGGTTTGGCTGGGTCGAGCGCGATCATCACCGCGACGTTGCGTTGCTTGATGGAATTTTACAACGTCGAAATTCCGCGCGAAGTGCAACCCAGTTTGATCCTCGCCGTGGAGAATGAAGATTTAGGTATCGCTGGCGGTTTGCAAGACCGTGTGGTGCAGGTGTACGAGGGACTGGTGTATATGGATTTTGCGAAAGAACGCGAGCGCATCGTAGATGGCTACAAGTGTTACGCGTACGAACCAATGGACCCTGCACTGTTGCCACCGCTCTACCTGGCGTACTCGGAGGCATTGAGCGAGCCGACAGAGGTGTTTCACAATGACATTCGGGGACGATACAATCGTGGCGATCCTCTGGTGGTCAACGCAATGCAGCGTTTTGCGGAGATTGCCGCGCAAGGACGCGCGGCGTTGCTGGCGCGCGACGCCGAGCAATTGGCGCGCCTGATCAACGCCAACTTTGACACACGGCGTACGATTTACAATTTACCCTCCTGGCAGATTCAAATGGTCGAAACCGCGCGCGCGTGTGGTGCCAGCGCCAAGTTTGCTGGCTCGGGTGGCGCCATTATCGGCACGTATCGTGACGAGGCGATGTTCGAGGAGGTGCGCGCGCGAATGAGCGAAATCGGCTGTCGTACGCTCAAGCCCCAGGTGGTGGGATGAGTGGCTGTGCGCGCGGGTTTTAAACTCGATTTGCTTTAATCGCCCATTTGTGCTATAATGCCTGCGCTTGTGAGATTGCCACATACTGGAAGGGAGTAACGCATGGCGTTAAAGAAAGAAGAAAAAACGGCGATCATGCAACAGTATCACACGCACGCCAACGATACCGGCTCGCCGGAAGTGCAGATTGCCCTGTTGACAACACGAATCAACCAGCTGGTTGAGCACTTGAAGGATCACAAACACGATAATCATTCACGACGCGGTTTGTTGAAGATGGTAGGTGAACGTCGGCGACACCTCAAGTACCTGAGTAAGAAGGACGCTAGCCGGTACAAAGAGATCGTGACGAAGCTCGGGTTGCGCAAATAGCCAACCAGGAACGAGTAGATGTGGTGCGTGGTCAGCCCATCTACTCGTTTGTTTGTTTCCACTAGTAGTTCAACCGTAAAATCATGCGGGGTCGCAGACTTAAGTCTCCGAGACTTCGGAAGTCTGAGTGCGTGCAACCCCGCAAGATTAAATTGTTTGAACACTAGATCATACATCATCCCATCGGCAAGGGCGGGAATTGGAGAGTGCGCTTCACGGAATCAGTGTTCAGTAGGCAGTGTTCAGTGTTCGGTGAAACGCAGTCTCCAGTCCCTGACCTCCGATGGGAGAAGCAAGTTAGCGCGATAGTTCAACTCTCAACTATTGCACTATCGCACTATTGCACTATCGCACTAACACTACATTGGAGGTTTTTTAATGAACAACGTTTACACATTTTCGATTCCGTTTGGCGATAGTACGCTCACTATCGAAACGGGCAAATTGGCGGGGCAAGCGAATGGCGCGGTCACAGTGCGTCACGGGGATACCGTGATTCTGGCGACCGCGACTGCCGCCGCCCAGCCCAAAGAAGGCGTGGACTTTTTTCCGCTCACCGTAGATTACGAAGAGCGCCTCTACGCCGCAGGTAAAATCCCCGGCGGATTTTTCAAACGCGAAGGCAAGCCGGGCGAGCAAGCGATTCTCCTCTGTCGCCTCACCGATCGTCCTCTACGTCCTCTGTTTCCCAAAGGTTTTCGTAACGATGTGAGCATCGTGGTCACCGCGTTGAGTGCCGATCAAGAGCATTACATTGACATTCTCTCGATCATTGGCGCCTCCGCCGCGTTGACCATCAGCGATATTCCGTTCAACGGTCCCGTCGGCGCGGTGCGCGTCGGTTTGATTGATGGGCAACTGGTCTTCAACCCCACCTCGTCCCAGATGGAACATTCGATTCTCGATTTGCGTGTGGCAGGGACGAAGGAGGCGGTCGTTATGATCGAAGCCGGCGCGCGCGAGGTGAGCGAAGAGCAGATGCTCGACGCGATTCGTCAGGGGCACGCGGCGATGCAGCCGGTCATCGAATTGCAGGAAAAAATGCGCGCGGAAATTGGTAAACCCAAGCGCGACTATCCGATACACATCGTCAGCGAAGAGGTGAAACAGGCGGTCGCAGAGAAACTGGGCGCGCGCGTCATCGAAACGATTAAGGCGAGTGGTGTCAAATCGGAGCGCAACGAAGCCCTCGATGCACTCAAAGAGGAGATGATTGCGGCGTTCAAAGATCAGTATCCTGCGCTCGACGTGGCAGAAGCGTTTGAAGCCAAGGTCAAAGCCGATTTGCGCGCGATGGTCTTGAACGAAGGACGGCGCGCGGATGGACGCGATTACACCTCGCTGCGTCCAATCACCTGCGAAACCGGTTTGCTCCCACGCGCTCATGGCTCGGGCTTGTTCACGCGCGGGGAAACGCAGGTGTTGACGATTGCGACACTCGGTATGCCGAGTGAGTCGCAAATTGTGGATTCGCTGTCGCCGGAAGAAGAAAAGCGATTTATGCACCATTACAACTTTCCACCGTACTCGGTCGGTGAAGCGCGTTCCTCGCGCGGACCTGGACGACGCGAAATTGGGCACGGCGCGCTGGCTGAACGTGCCCTCGCGGAGATGATTCCGGACGAGAGCGAATTTCCCTACACCATTCGCTTGGTCTCCGAGGTGATGTCTTCCAATGGTTCGACTTCGATGGCAAGTGTGTGTGGCTCCACGCTAGCGTTGATGGATGCGGGAGTGCCCATCAAAGCCCCGGTGGCTGGTGTGGCGATGGGACTCATCAGCGAAGGCGATCGCTATGCCATCCTCACCGACATTATCGGTATGGAAGACTTTATGGGCGATATGGATTTCAAAGTGGCTGGCACCGCTAGCGGTATCACCGCCTTGCAACTGGATTTAAAGTTGCAAGGAATTGCTCCCGAAATCCTGTATCAAGCCATGTTGCAGGCAAAAGAAGCGCGACTCGTCATTTTGAGCAAGATGCTCGATGTGATTTCCGAGCCGCGTTCGGATATTTCGCCGTACGCGCCGCGTATTATGGTCACCAAGATTGACCCGGAGAAAATCGGCGCGCTCATTGGACCCGGCGGCAAGAACGTTCGCAAACTTCAGGACGAGTTCGGCGTTAAGATTGACATCGAAGAAGATGGCACAGTGTTCATCGCCTCACCGAATCGCGAAGGGACGATTATGGCGCTTGACCGCATTCGCGGGATGACCGAAACACCCAAGCCCGGCGCGATTTACACCGGCAAGGTCGTGCGCATCGAAGATTACGGTGTCTTTGTTGAACTGGCGCCTGGCGTGGATGGAATGGTGCATGTATCGCAGTTGGCAGATCATCCCGTCAAGAATGTGCGCGACATCGTCAAGTTGGGTGACGAGATTATGGTGATGGTGACCAACATTGATGAGACGGGCAAGATTCGCCTCTCGCGTCAAGCCGTTCTGGAAGGATGGACGGTGGAGCAAGCCGTTGAAAAGGATCGCGGTGTGCGTGGCGGCGCGCGCGCGAGTGACCGAGGTGGGCGCGAAGCCCATCGTGGCGGTGAACGTGATCGTTCGCGCGATGCTGAACGCGGGCGTGCCGGTGGGCGCAGTGGCACGCGTCCGCGACGTTAACAACGCGGCGGTGGATGACTGGTGTGATGAATGCACGCTGAGCCATCCACCGCTTTTTGTTTGGCGATGCGCGTCTACGTAGAGTTTCTTGCCGTCCTGCGTGACATACTGGGTATCCGTGCCGAGTGGAAGGAGATTGCCGAAGGCACAACAATCGAGCAGTTGTGGCATGCCTATCTTGCCGCGCAGCCGCGCGCGGAGCGTGTGCGCGTGGTGTACGCTGTGAACCAAAAACGCGTGGACGCGAACTATGTTTTGCGCGAAGGGGATCGCGTCACTTTTCTTCCACCGCTCAGTGGAGGTAGTCAGGGCAGGGTAGTGACTGTAGGGCATGTGCCAAGTCCGGGCACGGGCGGTTGAAACCGCAGCAACACCCACCCGAAGCCGCCCTTCGGCGGCTAGAATTCAGCCTGCGGAGGCAGGCTTGGGGTATTTGTTGCTGCGACTTCAGTTGCCCGACGGTATGTCAAGCGACTTTGCACACGCCCTGTAGTGACTGGCGATTCATTTTACACTTCTGGTAATTCAGTGTATAATTGTGCGTAGGGAAAATAGAGGTGTGCGCTTATCTGCTTCGGTTAGAGGTGGATGAAATATGATTCTTTCCAGAGCATTTGCTAGTTCGCGCACCAGTGAATTTTACACCGAATTCTTCAAACCGCGCTATGAGGCATGGCAAGACTCGGTGCAGCACACCCCACTCGTGGTGATGATTTGGGGACCGCGCCAGCGCACGCAAATCTGGACAGAGCAACGGCGGCAAATCCAGGAATCGTTACGTCGGATGGGGCACACCGTTTTCTTCAGCGAGCAACTGGGTGTGCCCATTCAAGCCCTCACTCAAAAAGGCGTCGAGTTCTTGCAGAGTGAGACAGCGGACATCATCTTGGTTTTGCAATCCACCTATGGCGTGGTGGGCGCCGTTCAGCATTTTGCCGAGTCCCGCGTGATAGATGCCAAGATGCTCTTGTTCATAGATGCAGCAGCATCTGACGAGCGTTTATACCATCGCGCCATAGAAAATCTGCGCGTGGCATACAACAACATTGAAACGTACGAATACCCCACCGACCTGTTGCAGGGCAATTTGCTGATCAAAGTAACCGAGAAGATCAAGTTGATGCAACTGGTCAAGTACTGCGCGCTGCAAAACGCGCTGCACTGGCGCGTGGGGACAGGAGTTGCCTTCCAGGGCGAAAACCTGAAAACGGTGACCCATCCTTTGCCGGCGAATTTGTTGGAACTCTACCGTGCCCATCGTGATGAGATTACCGTGTTAGCCGATTCGGCAATGTTATTTGTTCTGGCGTATGCCAATTACCTGGGGCTATGCACGGTCAAGGCATTGGCACATCAAGTTGGTCTGGATGAACAGACTTTACGAACAGTTTTGATGCCCCTCTTGCGTGGGCAATTGATGGTGCGCCTGGATGATACGCTGCAAGTGACGGGCTTTGGGCGTCAGCTGTTGGAGAGTACAGGGTTCGCAGGATGGGTGACACCGACCGTGGAAACAACAGCCGTATCGTCTACACCCACGCTGCGCGAAGGTGTAGTGTGGCGAAGCGCGGGCATTACCTTTGCTGTTGCCGTGCTCGTCTTCTTCCTCGCGTTGTCGCTGTACTGGTTGAGCACCACGCAAGAGTGGTTGCCTTTTGCATACACCCCCACGCAGGTTCTCAAGCAAACGTTGATGCCCCCTGTGACACCTACCGCGACACCTTTACCTGTGAGATAGTCAAAGTTGAATCGAGTGAGGCAAAAACCAGATTCATAAACGAATCTGGTTTTTATTTTTCCTGGCTTTGCGTTATAATTCTAACGATGTCTTGTCGCCATTGGCTTCGCTATGGTGTAGTGCTGTTGAGCGTGCTTGCCCTCACGGCTTGTCGTGGCGCGATGTCTTCTCCTACCCGCACGTTGTACCTCAATTTGGGGAATGAACCCGCGACGCTTGATCCTGCTCTCGCCACCGATCCCGGCGCGCTTCAGGTTCTTCGTATGCTCTTTCTGAGTCTGGTAGATACCGACCCGAGCAGCGGTGCGCCCCAGCACAGTCTGGCGACCGCTTGGGCAGTTTCGTCCGATGGGTTGGTGTGGGAATTCAAGTTGCGTAACGATGCGCGCTGGGTACGCTACAATCCTGCCACTGAGCGGATCGAAATTCAGCGCGCGGTCACCGCGGACGATGTGGTGTACAGCGTGCGCCGTGTCTTCGATCCGCGCGTGAATTCGGGCTTTGCACCGATTTTTGCCTCACTGATTCGTGGTGCCGACGCCTTGCGCGCGGCAGACCCTAAGAAAACCGACGCGGCGACCTTTCAGCGATTGTTCGCCGCGCTGGGCGTGCAGGCGCTGGACGAGACCACCGTACGCTTTACTTTGTCGCGCCCCGCCGTTTACTTTCCGAGCATCGTCAGTACCTGGTTGGTACGCACCCAGCCGCGCGAAGCCATCGAAGAAGGTGGTACCGTGTGGACGGAGCCGGGCAAAATCTGGACGAACGGTCCGTACGTCCTCGAACGGTGGTCGCATGGACGCGAAATCGTGCTGAGAAAAAACGAAGCGTGGTACGATGCCGCGCTGGTACAGATTCCGCGCATTCGTTTTGCGATGATTCCCGATGCAACGAGCGCGCTCGACGAATATCGTGCAGGCAATCTCGATTCGCTTGATCCGTACGGTGGTTTGACCGCCGCGCTGGTGGAACAGGTGAGCCAGGACCCACTCCTCGGTCAACACCTTCGCCTTGTTCCGACGTTGTGCTCGCACTATTACGGTTTCAACACTGCCAAGCCTCCGTTTAATAATCCGTTGGTGCGCAAAGCCTTCACGGCGGCACTTGACCGCGAAACCATTGTCACCTCGATTGTTCGTCTGGGAGAACCTGCGCGCTGGTTTACCCGTCCCGAACTCTATGCGTCACTCGACATTTCGGACACGTTAGGCATCCCGTTCAACGTGACTCAGGCGCGCGAGTACTTGCGTCAAGCCGGCTACGACGGTAGAACGAAACGTTTGCCCGGTCTGACTCTGGGTGTCAATAGTCACGAGGTACACGAACAGGTCGCCGAAACGCTGGTGCAGATGTGGAAGAACACGTTGAACGCCGAAGTGCGCGTGGTTAAACTCGATTGGAAGAGTTACTTGCAACAACTGCGTGAGGATGCGCCGGACATTTTTCGATTGGGCTATTGCGCCTACTATCCCGATGCTGCCAATTTCGGCAGTGTCTTTACCAGCACCTCACCCGACAATTTCACTCGCTGGAAGAACCCTGCCTTTGATCAGGCGATTGATGCCGCCGCGCGTCAGGTGGATATTCGGCAGCGCCGCGCGCTCTATCGCGCCGCCGAAAAGATTCTCATTGAGGACGAAGCGGTCATCATTCCTCTGTGGTGGTCGGTACGCGCGTCTCTCACGCGTCCCACCATTGAACGCACGTACGCCATCGTGGATGGTTACGAGCGTTTGGAAACGTGGGGCTTTCGATAACGATCACCGACGGTGGTATGCCCTTGAAAACAAGTGAACGCGCTACCAGAGATATTGCCCTACCCCCTGCCCCCTCCCCAATGGGGAGGGGGCGTCAAAGGATGGGTAGTGGCGGGCGGCGTAGCCGCCCGCCACTACCCCATTCGTCCCCTGCTCTCCCCGCCTAGTGGGGAGCAGGGGGCAGGGGGATGAGTGGGGATCAAGCCCTAGCGTTTGAGCCCGCTTGTTTCAGAACGTCCCTCCTGTCATCGAATCGGCTGAACAGAAAAACGATGCCACGCCACCTGAAAATGCAAGCTTGTGACTGTTGAAGGCATACAAATACCGGTCATTGGTCATCAAGTCTTTGACCTGTGCATACAGTTGTGCTACAATTGTTGTGCAGCCATTAGGTGGTTGTTCAAACAGTATTCATCGTTCGAAAATGTGGCACAGGATTCAACCCTGTGCTACGTGCCACAAGGAGAATGTTGATGAGTGCCCAGTGGTTGTTCAAACAGTATCCACCCTCGCGTTCCGTCATCGAAAATGATTTGCGTTTGACCTTCTGGCACAGCGGTGCGGCGCGCGTATGGTTCACCTGTATCAAAGAAACACCGCCGTTCAAGTGCCAGGGTTTCTGGGGCGATGAAGAATTTGAACTGGAATGGGAGCCGCGAAAATATTTGCTGCTCAAAATGCGCGCCCCCAATCCAAACCTGTTAACTCTCTTTGAAAATGTACTTCGACACAAAGCCCTCGCTGCCTATCGCAATGGCAATCAGGTCATCGTCGAGTGGCGCGTTCAAGATGCCGACGCGCGCTTTGCCGAATTGCAAGCCAGCGGCGTCGCCGAGCTGGAACGACTCGATGGCAAGTGAGCCAATGTGCCAATCACCCAATCACCAAATCACCTAATCACCAAAACGGTCTAACCAGTGAAACTCATCCTGCTCGATTCGCACGCGCTCATTCATCGTGCCTATCACGCGATTGATGCGCGTCTCACCAGTCCTAAAGGCGAACCGACCAACGCCACCTACGGCTTTACGACGACGCTCCTCAAAGTCCTGAACGATACCACACCCGATTACATCGCCGCCGCGTTCGATGTGGGGCGTACGTTTCGTAACGATTTGTACGCGCAGTACAAAGCCCAGCGCGCGGCACTCCCCAGCGATCTGGCGGTGCAACTGGCGCGCGCGCGCGACGTGGTGGAGGTCCTCGGCATCCCGGCGTTTGGCGTGGAGGGGTACGAAGCGGATGATGTGTTGGGTACGCTTGCGCGTCAAGCGAGTGAACGCGGGATTGATGTGGTGATTGTCACCGGCGATACCGACACGTTCCAACTCATTGATCCCAAGGTGCGCGTGCTCACCTTTTCGCGACAGTTTGGCGAGATGGTGTTGTATGATGAAGCGGCTATTCAGGCGCGCTATGGACTCAGCCCGCGTCAGCTGATTGATTTCAAAGCCCTCAAAGGCGATCCATCGGACAACATCCCTGGCGTGGCAGGCATTGGCGAAAAGACCGCAACCAAGTTGCTGCAACAGTACGGTTCGCTTGAGAACATCTACGCCCATCTGGACGAACTCGATCCCAAGTTGCGCGCTAAACTGGAAGCAGGCAGAGAGCAAGCCGAGCAAGGCAAAAAACTCGTGACGATTGTGACCGACGTGCCGATTCAACTCGATTTAGACGCGTGTCGGCTGGGACAGATTGATCGCGCGCGCGTCGCCGCGCTCTTTCGCGAACTTGGCTTTCGCGCGAGTCTGCTCGAGCGTTTGCCCGGCGCGTCGGCTGTGTCGCAACCCACTTTGTTCAACACAACACCTCCAGAGACGCGCGCAACGGAAAATTATCGCCTGGTGGATAGCGACGCGGCACTGGAGCAACTGGTTGCGCGATTGCAAACCGCGCGCGCGTTTGCCTTCGATGTTGAGACAACCGATACCGATGCTCTGCACGCTGAGTTGGTCGGTCTGGCGATTGGTGTGGGGGAAGGCGAGGCTTATTACATTCCTGTCACCACCACCAACCATCGTCCGCCGACGGTTGGGCAACTTGCGCTCGATACGACGGAACACGCATTACGCAATACGCCACACGCTACCCTCGACACGTCTCACGTTCTTGCCCGACTGGCGCCACTCTTTGCCGATGCGTCCATCGCCAAGTACGCGCACAATGCCAAGTACGATATGACGGTGCTGGCGGAATCCGGCATCGAAACGCGCGGCTTGGCATTCGATACGATGATTGCGGCGAACCTCATCGAGCCGGGCAGTTCCCTCAAGTTGAAAAACCTTGTGCGCGAAAAATTCGGCGTCGAGATGACTGAAATCGAGTCGCTCATCGGCAAGGGCAAGAACCAAGTGTCAATGACAACAGTGCCTATCGAGCAGGTCGCGCGCTATGCCTGCGCCGATGCCGATTACACGTTTCGGTTGGTGCAGGTATATCAACCTCTGCTGGCACAGCACGGCGTCGAAAAACTTTTTCACGAGGTCGAAATGCCGCTTGTGCCGGTGCTCGTGGAGATGGAACGTACTGGCGTGCTTTTGGATTTGGATTTTCTCGCGCGTCTCTCGCGCGAACTTGCCGCGCGCTTGCAAGAACTCGAAAAACAAATCACCGCACACATCGGTCTGCCCATCAACATCGCATCGCCGGCACAGTTAGCGGACGCGCTCTTTAATCGCCTGAAATTGCCAACGACAGGGTTACCCAGGACAAAGACGGGTCAAATTTCGACAGCGGCGGATGTGCTTGAATCGCTGCGTGATGCGCATCCGGTCATCCCTCTGATTCTGGAACATCGCGAACTCTCCAAACTCAAGGGCACGTATGCCGATGCGCTTCCCGCGCTGGTATCGCCGCGCACAGGACGCGTGCATACCGATTACAATCAAACGGCGGTGATTACGGGACGCCTCTCCTCGTCCAATCCGAACTTGCAAAACATTCCGATTCGCACTGAACTGGGACGTCAGGTGCGTCGCGCGTTCATCGCGCCGCCGGGGAGCAAACTCATCAGCGCGGATTACTCGCAGGTGGAACTGCGCATCCTCGCGCACATTGCGCGCGACGCTGCCTTGCTGGAGGCGTTCGCACGCGGCGAAGACATTCACGCGGCGACGGCGGCGCGTCTCTTCAACGTCCCGCTCGATCAGGTCACACCGCAGATGCGTCGTTTGGGCAAGACCATCAACTTTGGCATCGCCTATGGCATCACCGATTATGGCATTGCCGCGCGCACCGAACTTTCGCAGAGCGAAGCGCGTCGGTTGATTGACAGTTATTTCGCCCAGTATGCGGGCGTCAAAGCGTACATTGAGCAGACCAAGCGCGAGGCGCGCGAGTGTGGTTACGTGCAAACGCTCTTGGGACGTCGCCGTTATTTTCCCGAACTCCAGCGCGGCGTGAATGATGTCAGCGCGCGCAACGCCGCCGAACGCGAAGCCATCAATCATCCGATTCAAGGCAGCGCGGCAGACATTATCAAGATCGCGATGGTGCGTTTGCATCACGAGTTGCACGCGCGCAACTTGCGCGCGCGAATGATTCTCCAGGTGCACGATGAACTGGTGCTCGAATGTCCCGACGATCAAGTGGGCGTTGTTGTCCCGCTGGTACGTCAAGTGATGGAGAACGCCTATCCACTCGAATCAAAACTCAAAGTGGACGTGGCGGTGGGGCAGAATTGGGATGAGATGGTGTCAATGACAAATGGCAAATGAGCAAATGACAAATGACGAATGGAAAAATGGTGACAGATGACGGATAAGCAAGCAAAGGACGAAGGACGGATGACGGAATGGTTCTTCACCCCTGCCGACTATGCCGTGTTTGCCAATGGACTCGGCACAAACGCGGAATACGATAACGAACGTGAGCGCGTCAAAGACAAACTGGTGTTCTTGCATCGCGAAATCTACCCAACGATTCGCAAGAACAAGTGGGATTTGCATCCGCACTGGATGGCACAGTGGCTCATCAGCGCCTCGCGCATTTCACCTGCCACGCCGCGCATTGATTTTCTGACCCTGCGTTACAGCAAAGCCGAAACAACCATCAAGTTGATGAAGAAGGAACTGTTCGAAGACTTTGGCCACTTTTATGCCAATGCGATGATCGCGCTGCGTGTGGACAAAGAGGGCTTTGCCGTCGAGTTGTACATCAGCGACAAGGCGTGGGTGGATGGGCAGAACCTCAAGAATCGCTTGCAGGCAAGTGCGGAAGAGCGAGGACATTTTCGCACTTTGCTGGCAGAGTTGGGTGGAGATTATATTTTTCGCCTGGCGCATTTCTATCGTACGGATGAAGGATACACGCGTTATGAGGAATTGCTGCGCGCCAGAGCCAGTCGTCTGGTCAACGTTGGTGTGTTGAACGCGACGATGGAAAAGTACAAGCCCGGCGCGCACGACTTGCGGTTGGGCATTTACTACAAGCCCGATGATGAACGCTTGCGCGCCGATCGTATCGTGGACGAAGTGCTGGCGCGTCTCGCGCAGTTATATCCCATTTACAAGTTTCTGAGTTGGTCATTGAAAAACGATTATTATCGGACAGTATCGAATGCTCAGCAAAAATCGTCGCGTCGCTCGCGTTAAACCAGCGTAGGGAAGGATATGCCTCGGCGCAGGTTGAATTATCTCCTCAATCGAATAGTCAAACGCCTTGTGCGTCGCTTTGATCCCGAACAGATTATCCTTTTTGGTTCGTATGCGCGTGGCACGGCACGACCCGACAGTGACATTGATTTGTTGGTCGTGTTACCCTTGCGCGGCTCTAAACGGGCTAAGCAAATCGAGATGCGAATGGCGTTGCGTGATATTCCCATACCCAAAGACATCGTCGTTGTTACCCCCGAAGAAGTAACACGTCAGCGTCACATTGTGGGCACGTTGATCAAACCCGCTTTGCAAGAGGGAAAAGTACTATACTATGCTCATCAAAAATCATCTTGCCGCTCTCGTTAAACAAGCCATCACCCGCGCGCAGAACGCGGGTGCACTCCCTACGTTTCCGCTCTCCGAAGTGTTAATCGAGCGACCGCAGCGCAAAGAGTGGGGCGATTTTGCCACCGCCGCGCCGTTGAAACTGGCACGCGAAGCACGGCGCGCGCCAATGCAAATCGCCCAAGCGATTGTCGCGCATCTCCCTCCCGATGAGGCTATCGCCACGGTCGAAGCGAGCGCGCCCGGCTTTGTCAACTTTCGCCTGAGCGACGCGTGGCTGGCGCGTCAGGTGGACACGATTCTGGCGCAGGGCGCGCGCTATGGCGATTTGCAACCTGAACGCGCGCTCTCCATTCAAGTCGAATACGTCAGCGTTAATCCTACTGGCCCCATGCACGTCGGTAGTGGACGCAATGGTGCGATTGGGGACACACTCGCGAATGTGCTCGCGGCTGCCGGGCATCGCGTCTATCGCGAGTTTTACATCAACGACAACGGCTCGCAGGTGCGACATCTGGGTGAAAGTGTCTTTGCGCGCTACGCGCAGGCGTTGGGAAAAGATGAACCGTTCCCGGAGGATGGCTATCACGGCAACTATGTTGTTGACATCGGCAAGCAATTTGCCGAGCAGTACGGCGATCACTTTTTGCAGATGCCGCGCGCGCGCGCCGTGCGCGAACTCGGTCAACGCGCAATGGAACTCATCCGCGCCCAGATTCAACAGACCCTCGAACGGATGAACATACGCTTTGATAACTGGTTCTCCGAGCGTTCCCTGCACGAGGATGGCACGTTCGCGTATTGCCTGAACATTCTCAAAGAAAAGGGTTTGGTGTTTGAAAAAGACGATGCCGTGTGGTTTGCCGCGCAGGCACTCGGCGAAGAAAAAGATGCTGTGCTCATTCGTTCACCCAGGGTTATTGCCGATCCCGATGAACGCCCCACCTACTTTGCCTCCGATATTGCCTACGTGTGGAATAAACTGGCTATCCGCAAATTTGATCGCGCGATTTACGTGTGGGGCGCAGATCATCATGGCGATGTGCCGCGCGTCCTCGCCGCCGCGCGCGCGCTGGGACTTGACCCAGAGCGCGTGACGATTTTGCTCTACCAGTTTGTGAATCTGCGGCGCAGTGGTGAAATCGTGCGAATGAGCAAGCGCACCGGTGATTTTGTTACGCTCGACGAATTGCTCGACGAGGTGGGACCCGATGCGGTGCGTTTTATGCTGATTACCCAATCGGCGAGCGCGACGATTGATTTCGATCTGGATGTGGCGATCAAACAATCGGACGAAAACCCTGTGTACTATGTGCAGTACGCGCACGCGCGCATCGCGAGCATCTTGAAAAAAGCTGCCGAAGTGGGCATCACGATAGAAGGCGGTGATGTCTCGTTGCTCACGCATCCCGCCGAACTCGAACTGATTCGCGCGATGCTACGTCTGCCCGAAATCATCGAGTTGGTCGCGACGAAACTGGAGCCGCATCACTTGCCTCACTATGCCATCGAAATCGCCGGCATTTTCCATTCGTTCTACAAACAATGTCGCGTCGTTTCTTCCGATCCAGCAGACGCGGCGATTTCGCGCGCGCGTCTCAAACTTGTGGCGGCTGCCCGGTACGTGCTGGCGCGTACCTTGAACTTGATGGGAGTGAACGCGCCAGAGACGATGTGAGGCGCGGGAGGTAACAATGGCGTTGATGACCAGAGAAGAGTACATCGCCAGTCTACGCGCGATGCACAAGCGCGTTTTCATTCGTGGTGAGTTGGTCGAAAATATCGTAGATCACCCCCTGGTGCGTCCCTCGCTCAATGCGTGTGCGATGACGTACGCGCTGGCGCATCAACCTGAACACGCCGACGTGATGCGCGCCACATCGAACCTCACTGGCGAAACGATCAATCGTTTTACGCATCTGCACCAGAGCACTGCCGATTTGATCGCCAAGGTCAAGATGCAACGATTGCTCGGACAAACGACCGGGTGTTGCTTTCAACGCTGCGTTGGAATGGACGCGTTCAACGCACTCGATTCGGTCACATACGAGATGGATCGCGCGCTGGGGACGAACTATCACGCGCGGTTTCGCCAATACTTGCGCTGGGTGCAAACGCGCGATCTTGTCGCGGATGGAGCGATGACCGATCCCAAAGGCGATCGCCGCTTGAGTCCATCGCAACAAGCCGATGCCGATTTGTTCGTTCACATCGTCGAACGCCAGTCCGATGGCATCATCGTGCGTGGCGCCAAACTACATCAGACCGGCGCACTCAACGCGCACGAGATTGTGGTGATGCCCACACAAACATTGAGCGAAGCCGACAAAGAGTACGCCGTCTCATTCGCGATCCCCGCTGACGCACCGGGTATCGTGATGATTTTGGGGCGACAACCCTCCGACACGCGCAAACTGGAAGACGCTCCGCGTGATGTGGGCAATCCCGAATTTGGCGGACACGAAGCTGTAATCGTGTTCAATGATGTGTTTGTGCCCTGGAAACGCGTGTTTATGGCAGGCGAGTACACCTTCAGTGGGATGTTGGTTGAACGTTTTGCCGGCTATCATCGTCAGAGTTATGGCGGTTGCAAAACAGGCGTCGGCGATGTGCTCATCGGCGCGGTGCAGGCACTGGCACAGTATCAAGGCGTGGACAAAGCCTCCCACATTCGCGATAAGATTATCGAGATGATTCACCTCAACGAGACGATGTACGCATGCGGCATTGCTTGTTCATCGGAAGGCAAGCCGACCGCATCGGGAACGTACCTGATTGACCTGTTGTTGGCGAATGTGTGCAAGTTGAACGTGACGCGTTTCCCGTACGAGATCGCGCGCCTGGCGCAAGATATTGCCGGCGGTTTGTTGGTAACACTGCCCTCCGAAAAAGATTTTGCAAATTCTGAAGTTGGTACACTGTTGGAAAAATATTTGCGCGGCGTGAGTAGTTACACCACCGATGAACGTTGTCGAATGTTGCGCCTGGTAGAAAATCTTACGTTGGGTCCTGGTGCTGCGGCGTATCTCACCGAATCAATGCATGGCGCGGGTTCGCCACAGGCGCAACGGATTATGCTGGCGCGCCTTGCCGATCTGGATACCAAAACGCGCCTCGCAAAGCGATTGGCAGGAATCGAAAAATGAAAACGCTAGCGGTTGGTTGCCTGGGCGCGATAGTCGGTCTCGTGCTGGGCATTCTCTTGACCTTTGGCGCGTGGTCGCTCTGGACGCGAACGAACCCCTCGCCTCAAAGCGCGCCGATCCTTGATGCCTCGCGCGGTGATGTGACGCTTACAATAAGCGCGAACTATCTCAACGCGCGGTTGCAACACATCGTCAAGCAAACGGGCTTGGTCAAACAGGCAACGCTCACACTGCTCGCGCCAGACATCGCGCAGGTCAATGCAACGATGGAGGCGAAAATTCTGGGGCAGACGATTTCAGGGAGCGCGCTGGCGCGCGTGCGTATCGCTGTGCAGAATGGTCGCATCCTCCTGACCATCGAAAAGGTGGATGTGAGTGGCATCGGTATTTCACAATCTTTTGTGACACCGGTGATCGAACAACTGCGTGCGCAGATGGAGGATCAAATCAACAAGGTCATTCAGCGCGAGTTGCAGGGGATGGGGCTACGTCTGGTGAACATTCAGGTCATGCCGAATCGGGTCACGGTAGATTTGACAGCGCAGTGATTTCGTGCTATAAGCGCGATGTGCGGAGGTTCGGGATGGTGGTGCAAACAGCCAGGCGACTCTTCACGACGGACGAGTATCATCGGATGATGCAGAACGGTGTGCTGTCTGAAGATGATCGCGTTGAATTGATCGCCGGGGAGATTCTGGAAATGTCACCGATCAGTAGTCGGCATGCCGCATGCGTGAACCGACTTGCTCAACTCTTCTTTGCGCGACTGGGTGTGCGCGCAATTATAAGTGTGCAAAACCCTATTCATCTGGGCGCGCACTCGGAGCCGCAGCCCGATGTGGCGCTGCTCCAGCCTCGGGACGACTTTTATGCCGATGCACATCCTGAACCAGAAGACGTGTTGTTGATTATCGAAGTGGCGGAAAGTTCTCAGGATTTCGATCGAGCGGTCAAGTTGCCGCTGTATGCACGTTCAGGCATTCCAGTGGTGTGGCTGGTGGACTTGCAAAATGAGAGTGTTCAGACCTACTCGCAGCCTACCCCGAATGGCTACAGTGAAATGCATCAACTCTGGCGTGGTCAAACTGTCACACTCCAGGCATTTCCAGACGTGTCAATTCCCGTGAACGATATTCTGGGATAAATTGTCTGGCACATTTCCAACTACAAACCAAATGCCGCGTCGTCTGACGATGCGGTGGCAGAGGTGACCCATACCGAAAGGATGGGCTGAAAAGGGGAAGTCCGGTGCAAGTCCGGCGCTGTCCCGCAACTGTAAGTTAGTCGAGTAGTCAAGTAGTCGGATAGTCGAATGGTCGGACTACCCGACTACAAGACTATCAGACTAGACCACCGACTAACAAGCCAGGATACCTGCCTCTGCCGCGCGCGCAAGTGTGTTCGCGCGCGCCGTCCTTGGTCAACCTTCGCGAGAAAGGGGGGCAGGATATGATGCGCTATTTGATCTGACTTATCCCCTTGTCGTTGAGGCAAGGGGATTTTTGTTGATGTCGAGCGCCGAATGGCGAACGACAAACGATGAATGAAGAACAACGAAAAATTCTGGAGGAATGAAAAATGCGAAAAATTTTTGCTTTGGCAATACTAACCGCAATCCTGATAGGATTGATTGCGTGCGCGCCTGCACCAACCGCTACCCCAGCGGCGCAAACTATAACCGATGATGCAGGACGCACGGTCACGCTGAAAGGCATCCCGCAACGCATCGTCTCGCTGGCACCGAGCAATACCGAAGTGCTGTTTGCGCTCGGGCTTGGCGCGCGCGTTGTTGGTGTCACGGAGTTTTGTGACTATCCACCCGAAGCGAAAGAGAAAACCAAGATTGGTGGATTCTCCAAGATTGACCTCGAACGCGTGGTCAGCCTCAATCCCGATTTGGTCCTCGCCACCAACATTCACGTCAAGAGCGTTGTCCCCGAATTGGAAAAACGCGGCATCACGGTTGTCGTCGTTGAACCCAAGAACGTGAACGATGTGTTGAACAAGATTACTCTGGTGGGCAAACTGACCGGCGCGACCGAGTCGGCGACCAAACTGACAACGCAAATGCAAGCGCGCATTGATGCCATCACCAGCAAGGTGGCAACCGCGAAAGCCAAGCCACGTGTGTACTATGAGATTGACAAGACCTTTTTCACCGCTGGACCCGGTTCGTTCATTGACGATATGATTGTCAAAGCCGGTGGCATTAACATCGCGGCAGACGCCAAAACTGCCTACCCGCAACTCACGGCGGAGGCAATCATTGCCAAAGACCCCGAGGTGATTCTCCTCGGCGCGATGAACTATGGCGAGACGCCCGAAGTGGTGCGTGCGCGCCCGGGTTGGGCAAACATCACGGCTGTGAAAACTGGTCGGCTGATTCCAATCACCGACGAGAATGTGATTACACGCCCCGGTCCCCGCATCGTTGAAGGGCTCGAACTGATCGCGCGCGCACTTTATCCCGATCTCTTCAAATGATCAACACACCATCCGTTGGGACGCGTACCCACGCGTCCCAACAAAAACTCACCTATCCGCTCCGCGCGCATCGCGGCGCGCTCTTGCTCGGCGCGAGTGGCGTGCTGATCGTCATCGGCGCGATGGCGGCAACGTTCGGTTCGGTGGCGATTCCGCTGGACACACTCGTGCAAATGGTCATCGCCAAATTACCCGGCGCGCACATCGTTGCGACGTGGCCGCCCACGTGGGAGACGATTCTCTTCGATATTCGTCTGTCACGCGTCGTCCTTGCCGCGCTCGTTGGCGGCGCGCTTGCCACCTCTGGCGCGACGTATCAAGGTCTCTTGCGCAATCCGCTCGCCGATCCGTACCTCATCGGTGTGTCGTCTGGCGCGGGCTTGGGAGCGACACTTGCCATCGTGTTCGGCGTGGGCGCGATTCCGCTTCTCGCGTTCATCGGTGCGATCGGCGCAACCGCGCTCATCTACGCGCTCGCGCGCGCTGGCGGTCGTACCACGCCGACGACGTTGATTCTTGCCGGCGTCGCGCTCGGCGCGTTTCTCTCCGCCATCACATCGTTTCTGATGTTCAAGAACGATAGCGCGTTTCGTACGCATCAGGTCATCGCCTGGATGATGGGAAGTTTCGCACTCAGCAGTTGGCAGAGCGTCGCGACGATGTTGCCGTACCTCGTTGTCGGCTGGCTCATTGTGTACGCGAATGCGCGCGTGTTGAATGTGTTGCAGTTGGGCGATACGCAAGCGCAACAACTCGGCGTGCCGGTCGAACGCGTGACGATGATGCTGGTCGCGGCAGCATCGCTCATCACGGCGGCTGCTGTCGCGGTGAGTGGCGTCATCGGTTTTGTGGGCTTGATTGTGCCGCACGCGGTTCGCCTGGTGTGGGGACCCGATCATCGTTTTCTCGTGCCGATGTCCACGCTGTTGGGCGCGACGTTCCTCATCATCGCCGATACGTTCGCGCGCACGCTCCTCGCGCCCAGCGAATTGCCGGTGGGCATCATCACCGCGTTTTGTGGTGCGCCGTTCTTTTTGTATCTGTTGCGGCAGCGAAAGGAGTCGCTGGTATGAACACGCTCCAGTTGCGCGCAGAAGGCATTGCCTTTGCGTATCGCGACCAAATCGTGCTGAACGAAATTGATCTGGCGATCCAGCCCGGCGAACTCGTCGGTGTTATCGGACCGAACGGGTCGGGCAAGTCCACGCTGATCAAATGTCTCAGTCGTGTTCTGTCACCGCAACGCGGTCGCATCTGGCTCGATGGGCGCGAACTGGCATCGCTCAGTGCGCAACAGATTGCGCGCACCATTGCCGTCGTACCGCAAGCCGTCGAGTTGCCGCCGGGTTTTACCGCGTTCGAGATCGTGATGATGGGGCGCGTGCCGCATCTGGCGTGGTGGCAAAATGAGACGGTACGTGATCGTGAAATCGCGCGTGCCGCGATGGAAGCAACGCAAACGTGGACGCTCGCCGATCGGCTGGTCAATCATCTTTCGGGCGGCGAACGTCAGCGCGTTGTGATTGCGCGCGCGCTCGCGCAAGAGCCGCAAATCCTCTTGCTCGACGAACCGACCGCGCATCTCGACATCAAACATCAAATCGAAGTGATGGAACTGGTGCGTTGCTTGAATCGTGAGCGCGGGCTTGCGGTGCTCATCGTCTCGCACGATCTCAATCTTGCCGCGCAGTACTGCTCGCGCCTCGTCCTGTTCAAGGATGGACGCGTCTATACCAGCGGCTCACCGCGCCAAGTGATCTCGCCAGAAATTTTGCGCGAGGTGTACGGTGTTGACCTGCTCGTCGTGCCGCATCCGCAGAACCAGCGCCCGATGGCAGTTGTAAGTGGAATGTGACTTGTTGACCGATGACCGACGACCGATGACCGACGTCAAGTTTTCAGTCATCGGTCATTGGTCGTCGGTCGTTGTGAGGTTAAAATGCGACACGGTCTTGTGATTGTGAACACCGGGAACGGCAAAGGTAAAAGCACCGCCGCGTTTGGGACGCTGTTGCGCGCGTGGGGACGCGGGATGCGGCTCTGTGTAATTCAATTCATCAAAGCGGAAACAAGCAACTATGGCGAAATCCAGGCAGCGCGTAAGCTGGGAATCGAATGGCATTCGCGCGGCGATGGATTCACGTGGTTGTCGAAAGATTTGGATAAGACGGCGGCGCGCGCGCGCGAAGCGTGGGCACTCGCGCAGGAAAAAATCGCCAGCAACGCGTACGACATCATCGTGCTTGATGAAATGACCTACGCGCTCAAGTACGGCTGGATTGATGTGAACGAGATGATTGCGTGGTTGCGCGAACACAAGCCACCCGAATTGCATCTCATCATCACGGGGCGCGACGCACCCGATGCTCTCATCGAGTACGCCGATCTGGTGACCGAGATGCGCGAGATCAAGCATCCGTACGCGCGCGGCATCAAGGCGCAGCCGGGAATTGAGTTTTGAAAAACGACCGATGACCGTTGACCGACGACCGCGTTCACTTTCGGTCATCGGTTGCCCGTCATCGGTCATTGTGAGGAAAATCAGCACTATGACGCTACAGCAGACCATTGCTAGCATTCAACCGTTGGACGATGACGCGATGCGTGCGGCGCGCGCGCGTCAGGATCAACTGACCAAGCCGCAGGGAAGTTTAGGACGACTCGAAGCATTGTCGGTTCAACTGGCGGGCATCACGCGCAAGGCGCGACCGCGCTTTGCTCAGCCCGCGATCATTACGATGGCAGGCGATCACGGCGTCACGCGACAGGGTGTGAGTGCGTACCCTGCCGAAGTAACGCCGCAGATGGTTTTGAATTTTCTGCGCGGCGGCGCGGCGATCAATGTCCTCGCGCGGCACGTCGGCGCGCGCGTGGTCGTCGTGGACATCGGCGTTGCGGCGGATTTGCCTGCACACCCCGAACTGGTGAATGCGAAAATCGCCAGAGGGACGCGCGATTTTTCGATCGGTCCGGCGATGACGCGTGACGAGGCGCGCCGCGCCGTCGAAGCCGGCATTGAAATCGTCACGCGCGAAATCGAGCGCGGCGCGGACATTATTGGCACCGGCGATATGGGCATTGGCAACACCACACCGTCGTCCGCGATTGTCGCGACGATCACGCGGCGTCCCGTGCGCGAGGTGACGGGACGCGGCACCGGCGTGGACGATGCCGGACTGGCGCGCAAGATCGCGACGATCGAGCGCGGCATCGAAATCAACAAACCGAATCCGAACGATGCGCTCGATGTGCTGGCAGATGTCGGCGGTTTTGAAATCGGTGGACTCGCCGGGGTGATGCTGGGCGCGGCGGCGCGCGGGGTGCCCGTCGTGATTGATGGATTCATCTCGGGCGCGGCAGCGCTCATCGCCTACACCCTCGCGCCAGCGGTGCAACCATACCTCATCGCCGCGCATCGTTCTGTCGAAATCGGTCATCGCGTAACGCTCGAGTATTTGCGTCTCGAACCGTTGCTCGATTTGGATTTGCGTTTGGGCGAAGGGACGGGTGCCGCGCTTGGCATTTCGCTCTGCCTCGCCGCCGCGAGAATTCTGGATGAGATGGCAACATTCGCCGAAGCAGGCGTCTCGGAGAAGAGCGCGTGACGAAGGACGAACGAAGGGCGAAGGACGAACGACGAACGACAAAGGACGAAGGACGAAGGTTTTTCATTCGTCCTTGGTCATTCGTCCTTCGTCTGCTTGTCGCCGTCGCACTCGATTGGCTCATCGGCGATCCGCCGAACGCGTTGCATCCCGTTGCGTGGTTCGGACGATTCGTCCAGGCGATGGAGCGTCGCGCGCCGCGCGACAATCCGCGCGCCGAGTTGTGGTACGGCGCGGGGATGACTGCGAGCGGCATCGCACTTGCGGCATTGCCCGCGTGGTTGCTGGAGCGATGGTTGCGCGCGCACCAGCCCAACGTCATTGCGAGTCGCGCTCTTCGCGGCGAAGCAATCTCCGACTCGCGCATTGGAGATTGCTTCGCTTCGCTCGCAATGACCCTGGGGAATTGGTTTACCGTTTTGCTCGCCGCGCTCGCGCTCAAACTGACGTTCGCGTGGCGCGGTTTGATTCGCGCTGGCTTGACGGTGCAGCGCGATCTGGAAACGCGCGCCGCCGACGCCGCCCGCGACGACTTGCGCGCACTCGTCAGCCGCGATACGCGCGCCCTCGACACATCGCAACTGTCCGCCGCCGCCATCGAATCGCTGGCGGAGAACGCGAGCGATTCGTTCGTCGCGCCGTTGTTCTACTTTTGGCTATTCGGTTTGCCCGGCGCGTTCGTGTACCGCGCAGTCAACACGCTCGATGCGATGATTGGTTATCACGGGCGGTACGAGTTTCTGGGCAAGGTCGCCGCGCGCGTGGACGATGTGCTCAATTTTATCCCCGCGCGTCTCACTGCGCTTGTGCTTGTCCTTGCCGCGCGCTTGACGCGCAACGACGCGCGTCGCGCGTGGCAGACGATGCAGCGCGATCACACGCGCACTGAAAGCCCGAACGCGGGCTATCCGATGAGCGCGATGGCAGGCGCGCTCGATGTGCGGCTGGAAAAAGTGGGGCATTACGTTTTGAACGAACGCGGTCGCGCGCCGCAACCGCGCGATATTGCGCGTGCCGCGCGCGTTGTGTCCGTAGCGTTGGGGATAGTGGTGGTGGGAATGGTGTTGCTGGGAGGACGAAAGACGAAGGACGAATGACGAAGGACGTTCGTCCTTTGTTTTTTCACGACCGCGCCATCTTTGCCGCGAGCAACAGCGCGGCGACCATGCTCCGTTCGTCGGCGCGGCCCGTGCCGGCAATATCGAACGCGGTGCCGTGATCTACCGACGTGCGAATGATCGGCAAACCGAGAGTCACATTCACGCCATCGAAAAAGCCGAGCAGTTTCATCGGGATATGTCCCTGGTCGTGATACATCGCAATCACGGCATCAAACTCGCCTTGCGTCGCGCGCCAGAAAATCGTGTCAGGTGGGAACGGACCAGCGACGTTGAGACCGGCGTGTTGCGCGGCGCGAACGGCGGGCGCGATGATTTTTTCCTCCTCGTCGCCGAACAAACCGCCTTCGCCAGCGTGCGGATTCAGCCCCGCAACCGCGAGACGCGGTGCGGCGATTTCCATCCGCACCAGCGCATCGTGCGTGAGTTGGATGACGCGCATCACGCGCTCGGTGGTGAGGCGCGTAAGTGCATCGCGTAGCGAAACGTGCGTGCTGACATGACTGACGCGCAGACGTTCGCAGGTGAGGAGCATCACGGTACCTTTTACGCCGCACAGGTCTGCCAGAATTTCGGTGTGTCCAGCGTACTGCTTGCCTGCCGCATGGAGCGCTTCCTTGTTGAGCGGCGCGGTGACCATCGCCTCCACCTGCCGACTCAACGCCAAGCGTACCGCTTGCTCGATGTATGCGTACGCCGCGCGCCCACCTTCCGCGCTCACGCGACCGCGCACGAAGGACGCGGGGACGTTCGCCAGATCCAACACCTCGATGGCTTCGCGCGTTCCTGCTTCCGCGATATTGACGATGCGCTGCACCGCGCGCGCTGAGCCGACGATCTGGGCAGCCTGACTCATCCACTGCGCGTCGCCAATCACCAGGGGACGACACGCGCGCCACACCTCGTCGTGTTCTAACGCCTTGACGATGACCTCGGGGCCTATGCCTGCCGGATCACCCATCGTGATAGCGAGCAAGGGCAGTGCCTGTGACATCCTTCACCTCTGCCAATTGCCGATTCAAATCGTAACTGCTCTGTCATTGCGAGGAGGCGTTTTGTGCCGACGAAGCAATCTCCACACTGCGAATTTGGGGATTGCTTCGCAAAAAACGCTCGCAATGACATGGTGACTGAGTGGTTACTTCAAATCGCAAATCGAAAATCGAAAATCAAAAATTCATCATTCGTCGTCCGTCCTTTTTCATTTGCTTATTTGTCATTTGCTCATTTGTCATTTGTCATTCGCTCATCTGTCTCCACACCGTCTCGTCATCGCCGAAACCGCCGGCTTTGGTCACCACGCGCATCCCCGCGCCAGGTCCACCGAGCAGAATGCCATACGGCACGCCGGGTTCCACTTCGCCGCGCAACCACAGCGCGTCGGCTGCCAGAGCGCGGCACACGGCTGCTGCGATGTCGCCACCACTCAACACCAGTTTGCCGATGCCACCGCGCGCGACGATGCGTCGCGCAAGATCTGCCAGACGCGCCGCGAGAATTTCCCCTTCGATGGGCAGATCGTCCAAGCCGCAAGTCGTCAAAATCGTATCACGATCCAAAGCCGGCGCGTCGAAACCGTTCGAATCCGACGCGCTCAAGATGCGCGTGTCCGGTTGAACGATAGCAATCCCGCGTGCGCGCGCCAGCTCGACCTGCGCGCGCGTGCGCGGGTGCTGGCTACCGATGACAGCGAGCGTGACACCGCGCGGTGCGGGAGGGACGCGTGGCGTTGGTGCGGTGGATGCCAGTGTGAGTTGTTGCGCCAGCGCGCGCGCCAGTCCTGCCGAGCCG
>Ga0209227_1000321_pt1 | contig 42105 bp, 40 predicted proteins | sample YNPBryantNP2012_FD_185815 | JGI IMG/M metagenome (GOLD analysis project Ga0209227, IMG submission 185815) | Anoxygenic and chlorotrophic microbial mat microbial communities from Yellowstone National Park, USA - YNP Bryant NP 2012 (SPAdes)... ...
TATTATTAGAGTCTTTAAGATTTTGTTTGATTTTATAGGCTGTATAAACTGCAGCAGCACCTATTATCCAATCAAGCATTGGCATTCACCTTCATGTCATATTTAGTAGATCTCAAAGTATCTAAAGTGGACCCCTAAGTCAAGACAAAAATCCGCTGCGTTTAAGCTGCACATTTGACTTCATTCACAGATGGACGGCGCTGTCCCGATTTGGCCTTTTCTGGTGCTGCCGTTCCCGTTTCCTTATCTCTGCTTGGGAATCTGTCCACGATCAATGCCCAGCCGTGCTTTGCGACCCGGTACACGACATCTGGCGTCTTTTGTCCCAGCGCTTTATGGTGGCGCATAGCTTAAATTGCTGTCTCAAAACTGGGGTTCACTATAGTCCACCAAGGTCATGATACACCATTTTCCCCTTTTTGCCCTTGTGTTTTCTTGACGGTGTAGCAAGCCTATGATATTTTTTATGTTAACATCAATAAAAAAGGAGGTTTTATTATGATGGTAAATGAAGCAAAATTGGAGTTGGCATTATTGAATGCAAAGACTTATGGTATTGACAGAATAGATATGATAACCCGATTTACGAACAGAGGGTTGGCACAGGAAGTTGTAACCAGAATGGACGAATTATGGGATAAGACAAAAGTTATAGCTGGTGAAACTATCCACATCGGCAAAATCATCATAACAAAAATTTGGGAATTTATTGAAGCCAATCCGAATATGGCAATAGGTATTGCAGTCGGTGCTGCAGTCGGTGCTTTGACACATATGATACCTTTTATCGGGTCTTTTCTGGCACCCATTACAATGACGCTCGGTGCTGTTATTGGCGGAGTGGCGGGTCATCGTCTTGATAAAATGAATAAAGATCAGAAAGTTAGCTACGGGCTAATCGGTATTGCGGAAGATGTGGTTTCCATAGCGAAAGAATTCTTCAGATTATTTGCCGAGATATTCAATGCTCTCAAGGAATACTTCTCAGATTAAGAAGGAGAATCGGAATGGCTAAGTTAAGTAATGAAGAATATGTTCAAGCACTTGAAAAAATGAAAAACAGCCCCAGAGACAGGGTTGGCACTCTGGGAGAATTCGGAGTAGCAGGCATTGGGGTGACAGCTGGTGGAGCGGCATCAGGAAAGATTGCGGCTTTGTTTGGTGCTAATACCCTTCTTGGTTCATCAACACTGGCTAAGCTGTTGGGTGGGATATTTGTTACAACAACTCCTGTCGGCTGGATCGTTGGTTGTATTATAGGCGGGGGTGCTTTGGCTTACGGTGTAAGCAAACTTGTCAGGAGCGGCGGGAAAAGCGACGCCAAGAGAGAAATGAATATCAGAGAGTTGACTGACCTGATAGCCAAGAAAAAACGGGAATCTGAGAGTACCGGGGTAAGTGAGGAGAAATACAAAAGGCTTATAGAATCTCTTCAGTTGCTTGTAATCAACAGACGGATAACACAGGAAAAATCAGAGGAATTGCTGATGGACATTAAAAATGGGCGCATATCAATAGATTTTGCCTTTAATGTAATTGAAGGAATGTTGAGAGAAAAACAAAAAAAACAGAGGTTGTAGCATGGAAACAAAGTTAAAAATGATCTATTGGAAAGGCGAGAAATTCTGGGTGGGAAAGCTCCTTGAACATCCAGAAATAATGACACAAGGCGAGACACTGGAAGAACTTGAAGATAACATGAAGGATGCCTACGCGCTGATGACCCTGGAGGACGTCCCGGAGAAGTATGAAATCAAAGAACTTGCCATGAATGTATGAAGAGAAAAGAACTGATAAAGAAAATATTATCTGCCGGATGCATACTTGTAAGGCACGGTGCCCGTCACGATCTGTATAGAAATCAGAAAACTGGCAAGAAACAGCCTGTCCCAAGGCATGATGAAATAGACGAGAACCTTGCAAAGCACATAATAAAAGAATTGGCATAACCAGGTAATCCAGCCGACCGCTTACAGCGGCGGCTGATTTTGTCGTTATGCGCCGCATGGAACAAATGCTTCACCGCTGTCACCCAAGAGATTTAATTAAAAAAGTTGTTCAGAAATGTGTATGTCCTTTTGTTACTGTTTGTTTTGGTTTTGTTTTTTTGTTCTGACTTTTGTTTTCTTTTTGTTCTACCCTAAGGCTGTGTGTTTTTCCTCTGCTCCTTCTCTTTAAGGAAATGTTGTAGTTCATTTTTGACAAATGCCAGTACATTCATTTCCTTGATGAGATTTTTGATGTACTTGGTGTCAGGAAAGTTGATGGCATCGAAATAACACCAGGTTTTGCATGAAGTACATCCTACCATACAATTAAGAGGATTCACCACTACAGCCTTTTTCTTTGCTACATCATAGTCAAAGACTCCACGACGGCAACTGGTGACACACATACCACACCCAGTGCATTTGTTTGTATCGATAAATGGATGCCACTCTATCTGTTTCCTTGGTATCCCTTTCCATAGCTCTTCTTTTTCAGTCAGCATGGTTTGCCTCCAGTTTATGAATTTTTATTTATTCCTGCCCATCTTGCCAAAGAGGAGCGCAAGTGCTGCCCAGCCGCATAGAAATACAGCGCCCAAGTCGTGAAGCGTAAAGGCGATCTGTCGAGTGTTTATGGAGTCGCTGAACAGCAATATGGCTGCTGTCAGCGCCATGAAGAGCACGCCGCAAACGGCAGTCCAGTACCAGATACTCCTCGCAGCCTTTGCCCTCAAAATGCTGTAGATGACCGCTGCCAGAAACACCAGCCCTGCCAATGTATGGAATTTGCCAAGCATATCCACCAGTTGGGAGGTCAGTATCTCTTCTCCAATGATGATCAAACCTGGCCCTGCCACGGCTATGAGCAGTATGGCGATCATCAGCCCGTGAGTGGTGGAGAGGCGAATGCTCTGCGGCAGAGTGAGGGTATGGCCCTTTGTCATCAGAAAGACGGCAGCCGCAATCAGTGCGCTTAAAATGACCACCAACAGCGTCTTTCCCAGCCATTCATGGCGTATGGCCCCCATCCAGACTCCAAATTCAGAGAGCCCAAGGAGTTGTGCATTGGTGGTATAAAGCGTTTCTGCATTGGGGCCTGTAAAGGGTTTCAGCATCACCTTTTGATTCCAGAAGTTGGATTTCAGGCTGTGGCAGTCCGTGCAGCCACCTGAGCCCAAGGCGCTGGCCGCTGGCAGGATATCGTGGCTGAGCTTGAAGACCGAGGAGTATGGCGTATATTCCCAGGGCTGCGGTTTAAAGGGCAGGGGCCTCCATGTGACTCCATCTGTTGTGTACTCACTGCCTGAAACCAGTATCACATCCTTGTTTTCCAGGTCTTCGCCTGCCTTTTGTAGATAACGGGCCATGGCCTTGAGAAAGGCCTGTATCTCCTCAGGTCTATTCAATTCCGCTGCGCCATCCTGATTGTCGTCCTGAATGGAGGCCAGTTCAGGGTAGTTGTTTTTAGGGTCATCCCTGTGCGCCTTCCACACGGCGAACAGGTCCTTCATAAATGGCTGGCCGATGTGTTGGCCGTCTTTGGTGAGAGTGGCCACCCAGATGCTGTAGATGCGATTCATGGGATAGATGCGGCCTTTATACCAGATGCGCACTGGTTCATAGAGAAACAGGGGCTGGTGCTCAGAGGTGGCAAGGCTGGCCTCGCCATAGAGGTTCCACGGCCTCATGTCAGGGCCATAAAAGGTCCAGATGCGTTTACCAGGGGCCTCTATGCGAGGGACATCGTTAAACACGGTGCTGTCCTGAATCAGGGCGGCCTTGGCCTGCCTTTGGGGTATGTGGCAGGTCTGACAGGCTATTTTTTCCAGGTGTCGCGAGGGCAGGCCATAGTGTTTGGGAATGGGTGCCTTGAGAAGACCTGTCATGTGACAGTCCTCGCAGGTGCGCATGGTGTTGTTCAGGTCCTTTCTGACCAGGCCTGTTGGGTCGTCACCCTTTCCGATCTGGTGCATCTCCTGGCCGTTTATGCGCGCATCCTTGGCCTTTTTGCCCGTCACATGGCAGTCCACGCAACGCACTCCAGCCTTCAGATGCACATCGGTCCTTTCGCTGTAGATGGCCCCTTTTTTCTTCCAATCCGGTTCCTTGTGGCAGTTTAGGCAGACCTCTGATGCAGGCTCTCTCACCATGTGCAAAGAGACCTCTCCAGAGGGCAGAAACAGCTCTTTTCTGTAGGTGAGCACGGGGGTTTCACCCTTTTTCACCTGGCCCTGCACTGTGGCAAGGCCTGCGCCTGCCGTGGCCGCCCAGCGAAAGTTCTGTGCTGCTATCTGTTTGGCCCGCTCTGAGTAGTTATAACCAGGCATGTGGCAGAGCAGGCAATCCGCCTCCAAGACGCCGGTGGCCGCCCAGTTGGCCTTGAAATAGTCTCCGTCCAGGCGGTTGTCTCCGTTGGGCTGAATGTGATTGGACTCGTCTGCAGCAAATTGGTCATATCTGTGGCCGTTTCTATCATATTCTGCTGGCCCTCCGCCTGGATGGCAGGCGCCGCAGGCAGTTACGAATTCAAAGGATGTGAGGTCGATCTCCCTGGGGCTTTTGTTTTCCTTTTTCGCCAACTGGCGATAATTGGGGGCGGCGCTTCAGTAGCGGCCTCCATATTGGCCGGGGCTGCGCATCCATGGGTAGATGGCCGCCATTTCTGAAGAGACCCGCTCGTCCTTGCCTTGTTGAAAATGATAACCACTGGTGATGCGGTCATAGTCGTGGCATCTGCCACAGGTCTTTTTGGGGCTGTAGGGCTTGTCTGTATTCATATCCTTTGATGGGTCTATGACCGCCCCGTCTTCTGTCAACAGATGAAACGGCGGGCATACAGACATAAAGCTACGCCTGGCCATTTCCTGAGCAGAGCGTTCCTCCACTCTTGCATGGAGGTCCATGGCAAGGGATGTCTGCCATGAAGAGATTACAATGAGTGTAATCAGGTGCCAAAGGATCAAATGTGGCAGGGAGGATCGAGTGGGCATATTGGGGGTTCCCTCCAATCAAAGGTGAGCCTTGCAAAATCGTCTTTCCTTGCGTCTTGTTCCCGAACGAAGATTCTAATTTTTCAAGGCTTCCGAAGCTATTTGATTTTGTAAAGAATAAAACAACATTGTTTGATATGTCAAGCTTTTTGTTTCGCATGTAGTCAGCCCATAATTTGTCTTGAGTTTAGATAATCTTGCCAATTGTCAATATATTCTCGCCGAATGGCAAGATTAACTTGCCTATTGTCCATTGAAGTTGGACAGTTGGCGTTGTGAGCATGGAAAATATGCGTAGAATGGCCTCAAAAGCCCATATTAAATTAAAAAGGAGGTAAGACAGAAAGATATAAAATTGATTTTATGCGTTTGGCAGTTATTGAAGTATGAATCTCAATTTCATTTAGGAGGGCAGTCATGTTAAAAAACAAAAAGATGGCATTGGCAGTGTTTGCAACCATGGGTTGTTTGGCGGCCACGCAGGCCAGCGCAGGCCCAGTGATAGAGTTTGGAGATAATGGCGAAAGTTACTTGCAGATGGATGTCAAATTTCAGGGCATAGCTGATTTCACAGACTTTGGTTCCGGCAGGGACGGAGAGGATTCCCGCATGGACCTCTATCTGCGCAGGGCTCGTATCGTGTTTACAGGTATGCTGAATGATACCTGGGGCGCCAAGTTTCAGACCTGCGGCGGTACCAGTGTAACCCGTAATTTCGGCGGTGGTGGATACGAACTGGCCAAGTCCAATGAAAAGAACAATTCACAGATCCGTCTGACGGATGGCTATCTCATAGGGCTTTTGGACGATGCCTTCAATATCAAGGTGGGTCTTACCAAGATACCCCTGACCAGGGCCAATCTGGATGAGTGCTTCAACCCCCTTAGCCATGAGCGTTCAGCCTTTGTGTACTCACCGTACGGCACTGACGCCACCAAAATCAGCCGTGATATGGGTATAGTGGCATCAGGTAACTTCGTGGACAACCATTTGAAATACTTTGCGGCTATTATGGAGGGTCGCGAGGGTTCATCACGGTTTTATAACCCCTTTGTAGATAAGACCTTTACCTCTTCCCCCGAACCTGACAGCAATTTTGATTATGTGTTTAGACTGCACTATTCCTTCCTGAAACCGGAAAGCGGGCCCACTGCTATGGGTTATAAAGGGACTTATCTGGGCAAAAAGGGGCCTATCCTGACCCTGGGTGGTGCTGTGGCATACGAGCCTGATGCGGCCTATAAGAACACCAGACCCAAGGGGGCACCCGGCACACCTGACTTCCTGTTGGCCACGGTCTTAAATGACGATAAGGTGGATTACAAGGCCTACACAGCAGATGTCTTCTTTGAGTACCCAATGGCAGACATGGGCACCCTGACTGCTACCGGTCTGTGGCTGAAGGTGGATTTCGACGACGCCTATAAGACAGCCCGGGCCATTGCAGACCTGAACACCATTGTGGGCGGCGCTAACGGCCAAAAGGAAGGCGGTTATGTGAAGGCAGGTTATATCCTTCCATACACAGTGGGCTCCAAGGGCCTGGTACAGCCGTTTGCCCGTTATGAGAAGTGGGATTTGGCCAGTTTTCTCGGTGTTGATAACCAGACGGTTAAACAATACGGTATAGGCGCCAATTATTTTGTACGGGGGGATGATAGCGTCAGGTTTACCTTTGAATACTACAGGACGGACTTCGACAAGAAGACCAAGCTGGGTGATTACCTGGATCAGACCACGCCTGGTTCCAAACTCTACGATGGTTATAACACATTTACATTGATGTTTATGGTTCAAATCTGATATTCTTTTCATGTAGCCTTCGAGCTGGAACGCCGTGGGCCTTCAGATGCCAGACTGAAATGCCCACGGTTTCCTTTGTTTGAGGCTAAAGATGCATATAGCCCATAGGCAAAAATTTGGCGTTAAGGGGGAACTATGCCCAAAAAAAAGGTCTTTGTCCTGTCTGCCTGCCTTTTATTGTGTGCGCAGACGGTTTCTGCTGAAGAACTTTTGATTCAGCTCAAGTCAGGTAATATCATCAAGGTCAAATATGAGGGTGTGGTGCAGGGCGTCTCCCTGGATGGGAAGACCGATGCAATAGAGGGTTTTCGCATAGAGGGCCAGAGAATGTCTCCTGTGGCAGCCCCGTCTCCCAATCAGGCCCTTAATCAGGCCCCTGGTCAGGCCCAGACAGCAGCAGTCCCTGCCGCCAGTGGGCAGCCTGTCTCCGAGGTCAAGCCAGCCAAGCCTGCAGAGAAAAAGGATGCAGGAGAGGGCTGGTTTAAGTTGAAATGGGCACCGCCTAAGTCAGAGGATTGAGGTGGTATCGCGAAGGTAATCAGCAGGTCTTGCAGCCCTCACCAGAGAGGATAGCCCTCAGATGGAATGGTTTTAAGACATGTATGCGTTTTTTCTTCATGGTCAGGGCACCATCTTCTTTTAGCTGGCTGATGACCCGTGCCACTGTTCGTTTGCTCTGGCCTGAGGTGGTTGCAAGTTGTTCCTGGTTCAGGTTGCAGATCAGATCCCCGTCCTTGTCTGTGGTGCTGTTATAGAGGATGATCTTGGCTATGTGTTCCAATGGGGATTTGATGGTCAGATTTGTGACCTTGTCCGTGTACTCTATGACCCTGCGGGAAAGGCATCTCAGCAAGGCATAGGGAAACTCCGCATATTCTTTGGCGAGTTTTTCAAACACGGGCTTGCTCAGGGTATAACAGAGGGAATCCTCTACGGCCTCGGCATAGAGGTGTGCCGCTCCTGTGATAAGAGTGGGGACACAGAAGATTTCATTGGGATATATGAACCAGATGGTGACCTTGTCTCCTGCCTCGTTTAGTTTGTATGCCTCCACCAAACCTATCTCTAAAAGAAAGATGCTATCTATGGTGTCTCCCTCAGAATATATGATCTCACCCTTGTTATACTGTTTTTTTTGTAGATTCTGTTTTATGATGGATAATACCGAATCTGATAGCATGGAAAATGCCGGTATGGATTTTAAAAAATCATACAACGCATCTTTCTCCATATTTTTCCCTCCCTGTGGTCCCATCGCCCTTGCAAATCTGATGCTGTTGTCATAAATAAGATGAGTTTCCATAAGTTATAATAAGTTATAATTGGTTGTGCCCTTTCATACAAGGCCCATGTTTTTATTTTGAAACACCTTTCGTCAGCCATCTTTTTATTTTAGGAAGCATTATGGCCAGGAACTATAGAGGTTATGAGGGGATTCGGCTGTGTCTGATGGCCCTTTTGTGTTGTTTATTGGCGGTCGCCTGCAATGACCTTTCGAGAAAGGAAGGAGGCAATGCAAACGGCCCTCAAGAGGCGGCCGATGTCATTAGATTGGACAAGCTTTCACCTATCCCTTCCAAAAAACAGATGGATTCCGGGCCGCCCCTTCGAGTGGCCGTAGCGGCGATACTGTCCCCTGAAGGGACAGTGGAGTCCTATTCTCCGCTTTTGAGATATCTCGAAGCGGTCACAGGCAGACCCGTAAAACTCATTCAAAAAAAGACCTATGGCGAGGTAAACGAGATGGTAGTTTCAAGTCAAGTGGACCTGGCCTTCATCTGTACCGGTGCCTATTTCAAGGAGACAGACAGACAGAAAATGAAGCTCCTGGTGACCCCTCAAATAAATGGCAAGGATACCTATCGGGCAGTTGTCATCGTACCTGCCTCTTCTTCGGTGCAGGAGTTTTCTCAGCTGAGGGATAAGGTGTTCGCCTTTACGGATCCCATGTCAAATACGGGTTACCTGTATCCCATGACCATCTTGGATGGGCTGGGTGAGCGGGCGGATGTGTTTTTCAAACGCACCTTTTTTACCTATAGTCATGACAGGGCCATCGAGGCGGTGGCGAATGGTCTGGCTGATGGTGCATCAGTGGATGAGATAGTTTATACACATGCCATTCAAAAAAGGCCTGAGTTGGTCAAGCGATTGAAGGTGATTCATACATCTCAGGAATTCGGTATGCCGCCTGTGGTGGTGCCGGCGGAGACTGACCCCAGTGTCTTTAAGGCCTTTCAGGATATATTTTTGCATATGCATGAGAATCAAGATGGCAAAAAGGTCTTGACTGCCATTGGAGTGGAGCGTTTTTTGGAGCCCAATCCCTTGAACTATAAGTCGGCGCCCAATGGATAGGCCTCTATGACCGAGTGGTGGAACAACCTAAAGGCGTGGATCAGTACTTTTTGGGCCCATGCCGATGCTGTACCCATCCGCATAAAGATCATGGGGATGGTGGCTGGGACTGCCTTTTTGGTGGGGGGATGGTCTATCTTTCAGGTGAATGAGGTGATGAAACAGGAGGCTGAGCGTCAGTGCCATGATATGAGTATCGCCTTGGCCAGTGAGTTGGCTGTAAGGGCACAGGAATATGTCTTGTTAAATGATCTCTTGGGGTTGACACAGCTTCTGAAAAACGCGGTCAAGAACCTGCCGGATCTCCGCTATGCCTTTGTGCTGGATAACCATGGAGAGGTGATTGCCCATTCCTTTGAAGGTGGTTTCCCGTTGGATCTGCTGAAGGTGGAGCATGGCATATCGCCGGCTTTAGAGTCCCTTGCGATTAAAACCAATGAGGGACAGGTGTGGGATGCCGTTATCCCCATTTTAAAGGGTGAGGGAGGGCTGTTACGGGCAGGCGTCTCGGAAAAGAGATCAGAGACTGCCAGATTATCCCTTTTGAACGCCTTGATGCTGACCACTATAGTGGTTGCAGGTCTGGGCATCCTCTTTTCAGGGCTTTTGACCTGGCTTTTAACCAGGCCGTTAAAGGAGTTGGTGAACTTTACACGCATGTTAAAGACAAGGGATTTTTCAGCGAGGGTGACACGAATAACCGACGATGAGATAGGCCAATTGGCGGCTGCCTTCAATGAGATGGCTGCACAGTTAGAGATGGCTGAAAGGGTTAGGCAAGATGCGGATGCCATGCGCAGTGGTTTTTTGCAAAAGGTGATTCTGGCCCAGGAAGAGGAGCGAAAGCGCATTGCCTGTGAGCTTCACGATCAAACCGCTCAGTCTCTGGCCTTTTTGATGTTGGAGTTGCGTATTCTGGAACAGGCCCAGGACCAAGCCGCCATAAATGCCAGCATCGGACGGCTTCGTCAGGCCCTTACACAGGAATTGAATTCCATTCGCAACATGGCTATGGAGTTAAGGCCATTGGTACTGGATGATATGGGTGTCAGTGCGGCCATCGAAAGCTATGTAAGGCGTTTTGAAGAGGGCTATGGCATGAAAATAGACCTCTATCTCGATGGGTTTGATGGCATTCATCTGCCTTTTTATGTGGAGATAGCCCTTTATCGTATTGTGCAGGAGGCCATGTTGAATGTGGTGCGGCATGCAGCCGCATCCAATGTTACAGTGATAATTGAGCGGATAGAAAATGAGATACGCGGGGTGGTGGAGGACAATGGCAGGGGTTTTGATGTGAGCTCTCTGGCTGCTACGCGCAGATTTGGTATCTATGGTATGAAAGAGAGGGCACAATTGTTGGGCGGCAGTCTGTCGGTGGAGTCAGAGCCTGGGCAGGGTACCATGGTGAGTTTTGTCATTCCCATTCGACAGGTTTTTGCAGAAGATGCAAGACTGCCTTGAAAAACATGAGTGAGCCTGAAGGGGTCAATTAAATGCCTATCATCAAAATTGCCTTGGTGGATGACCATGCCCTGCTTTTGGCAGGTCTGAAAATGCTCATCTCTGCTCAAGAGGATATGCGAGTAGTGGCAGAGGCGCAGACCGCTCAAGAGGCCTTGAAGGTCATTCCAGCAACAACACCTGATTGTATTTTATTGGACATCTCCCTTCCTGATATGAGTGGCATGGAGCTCTTGCCCCTTTTGAAGGAAAGGCTGCCTTCAAGCCATATAATCCTGCTTACCATGCATGAGGACCAGCAATATCTCAAAAAAGGCATGGAGTTAGGGGCCAGTGGTTTTCTTTTGAAACGGGCTATGGATCAAGACCTTCTCTATGCCATTAGAACGGTTTATGGCGGCGGTATCTACATACAGCCCGATATGCTCAAATATATGGTCGGCAATAAGTCAGCCTCCGTTAATCCACAGGAAAAGGCCCTGGCCCTGTGGAATACCCTCAGTCCAAGGGAACAGGATGTAATGATTCAATTGGCCAAGGGGTTTAGTAGCCGTGAGATAGCAGATGCATGTAATTTAAGTGAAAAGACCGTGGCCACCTATCGCTATCGCGGCTTTTTGAAGTTGGGCATCTCAAGGCGTTCAGAGCTGGTGGCCTTTGTGATGAAGATCGGCGTGCTGTCTTGATCCTTTTCACCGTGTAAGAGAAATTCTTACATCCTTCAGGATTTTTTCTATCATTTCCTACGAAATTGTCTAATTTTCTCCGCTGGTCATTTTTCCTTCAAATGTTAAAAACAGACTGTATCCGTTGAGCCAGACAATGGATACAGGGATATGTGGTGTTTTTTTATTATTGTTGCCTCCGAGAGGAGGGATGCGGCGGTCTCAATTCAGGACCGCCCTGTTTTGAATTCTTGAAAGGAGAAGAGAGATGGTCAATTCAGCATTTGCTGCAGAGACACAACAGGCGCCGGCACAGGCGGCGCCGGTCAGTGCCCCCAAACAGGCTCCGGCCCCACAGGATGTCCTGGTCAGGATGCACAAGGAATTGCAGACCGCCTTAAAGAGAAGCCAGGCGGAGAGGCGTTGGGTGATGGTGATTGATCTGCGTAGGTGTATAGGCTGTCATGCCTGCACAGTGGCATGTATCTCGGAAAATAAATTGCCGCCAGGAGTGGTTTATAGGCCTGTCACCATCAAAGAGGTAGGGGTCTATCCAAAGGTAAGCATGGAATTTCTGCCCAGGCCATGCATGCAGTGTGATGAGCCTCCCTGTACAGAGGTCTGCCCTGTACATGCCACTTATAAAAACAGCGACGGCATCGTAGTGGTGGATTATGACCAGTGTATCGGTTGCCGAGCCTGTATTGCGGCATGTCCGTATGGTGCCCGTACCTTTGATTTCGGCCATAACTACCTGGAAGGTACTCCAAAGGGTATGGAGTTTCTGTTGAGTCAGGAGAAGGCGAATGCCTATGAAAACAAGGCTAACATAGAATACGGTAAAAGGCGCGAACGAAATGGCCATGCCTCTCCTGTTGGCAATGTGCGTAAGTGCCATTTCTGCCTGCATCGTTTGGAGGCTGGAATCCTGCCTGCCTGCACTACAACTTGTATCGGCAGGGCTACGTATTTTGGCGATGCCAATGACAAAGGGTCCTTGGTCCATGAGCTCATTGCTCGCGCCGATGTAGTACAGCTCAAAAAAGAATTGGGGACGCGGCCTCGCGTCTATTACATCTATTAGGAGGCCTTTATGAACAAAAGTATCGCATATACAGTTGGTGTAATAGCCTTGCTCATCGGTCTGTATGGTTTTTTTGACCGTCTGGTCTATGGGGAGGCCCATGCGGCCTATGGCTCTTTTGTGGTCTGGGGGCTGTGGGTGGCTGCCTATTTCTTTTTGGGCGGCATTGCAGTGGGTTGTTTCCTTTGGGGCAGCCTGGACCTGCTCTTTGGTTTAGAGACCTTTAAGGGCATGGGCAAGACAGCCCTTTGGGCTGCACTGGTGACCTTGGTGGCAGGCCTTATGGCAATCGGTTTTGATTTGGGCCATATGGAGCGCATCTGGAAGGCCTACATACAGGTCAATTTCCATTCCGGCGTGGCAGAAGATGTATGGGCATATACCCTCTTTGGCATATTCACTCTTATAGCCCTGTATCAGAGTTGCAGTGGTTCTAAACCTGCAAAGGTGATTCTGATTCTGGGACTCATCGTAGCCCTGTTTGTGGCAGGTGCACCTGGTAAGCTCATGGGCGTAAATGCAGGCCGTATGTACTGGCATGCCGGGCTGTTACCTGTGCAGTTTTTGATCTTTGCCTTGACCACAGGCGCTGCCATGTTGATGGTCATCTTTGGTCTGTTCGGTGCATCAGACAAGGCTGCCAGGTCCTTTCCTGTGCTCACCAAGGCTACGGCGTGGTTGCTTTTTGTCAATCTCTATATGCTCTGGGCCTATTACAGTGAGGGGCTTACAGGCAATATGCCTTCTGTTGCAGAGCCCATTCGTATGGTTATGCAGGAGCATGCAGTGCTCTTTTGGCTTGTGCAGGTGGCCGTCGGTCTTTTGATTCCATTGGTGGTCTTGTCCCAGTCCAGGACCGCAGCCAATCCGGCACTGGTGGGCGTTATGGGCCTGTGTGTGCTCCTGGGGAATTTGGTGAGCCGTTACTTCATTTTGGTCCCTGCTCAACAGATAGACCTGTTGGAAGGTCTGTCATCCGCCTTCCATGGCAGGGGATATACCCTGGCATACACCCCAAGCATGACAGAATGGGCGGTCTTTTTAGGGCTTATCGGTATCGTGATATTAGGGCTTTTGATAGGTGCGGACTACCTGCATCCCTTGTGCCAGTGTAAATCTCAAAAGGAGGCATAACAACATATGATTAAGTTTAATTCCATGACTCGAAGGGATTTTCTCAAGGTCTCTGCTGTGGGTACAGGTGCAGCGTTTTTGAGTGACATGCCTCATGTGTGTCACGCCATAGAAAAGGCATTGGCAGCCGGTGATTCCAGCCTGTTTGAGGCTGATCCTACAAAGCAGATACATACAGTTTGTCTTCAGTGCAATACGGGCTGCGCCATTCGTGTAAAGATATTGGACGGCATTGCAGCCAAGATAGAAGGTAATCCCTACAGCCCCTGGACCCTTTGGCCCCATCCTGCTTACAAGACACCCATCAAGGAGATGGCCACGCTGGAAGGCGGTATCTGCCCCAAGGGACAGGCTGGCATTCAGACACTCTATGACCCATATCGCATTGTCAGTGTGCTGAAGAGAAAGCCCGGCACCAAACGCGGGGAGGGCAAGTGGGTTACCATTTCATTTGATAAGGCCATCGATGAGATAGTAAACGGCGGTGATCTCTTTGGCGAAGGTCATGTGGAGGGGTTGAAGTCAGTTCGTGCCCTTACAGACACGGAAGTGGCCGCCAAGATGGCAGAGGCCATCAAGAAATACTGGGATGAAAAGGACAAGGACAAGAAAAAGGAGCTGCTTGCCAAGTTCAAAGAGGATTTCAAGGACCACCTCCACACCCTCATTGACCCTGAGCATCCGGACCTGGGGCCGAAAAATAACCAGTTTATGTTTGTTTGGGGCCGTATGAAGGGGGGCAGAGAGGACTTGGTGCATCGTTTTGTGCAGGAGGCCTTTGGTTCCATCAACATGAACGGCCATACCACGGTCTGTCAGGGCTCTCTTTATTTTACAGGCAAGTCCATGTCATCCAAATGGAATCCTGAAAAAGGCGAGTTTGACAGCGGTGACAAGTTCTATTGGCAGGCGGATACGGGCAACAGCAAGTTTGTGATCTATGTGGGCAATAACCTCTATGATGCCAATTATGGTCCGCCGCAGCGGGTGCCCAAGGCCACTCAGGCTACAGTTGACGGCCGAAAATTTGTGGTGATAGACCCACGTTGTTCCAAGTTGGCAGCCAAGGCCTGGAAGTGGGTTCCCATAAAACCAGGCATGGATGCGGCCTTTGCCATGGGCATGATGCGTTGGATCTTTGAAAACGAGCGATATAACAAGGGCTACCTGGCCATTGCCAACAAGGCTGCAGCCAAGGCAGCGGAGGAACCCAATTATTCCAATGCCGCCTGGTTGGTGAAATTGGATGACAAGGGCAACCCAACCAAATTTTTGCGAGCAAGCGAGATCGGTTTGGTGACTCCGGTAAATGAACAGGGGCCTGACGGCAAGCCTGTGACTCGCTATGTGGACAAGGCAGGTCATAAATATCCAGGGGATGTCCCTGTGATTCTGGTGGATGGTAAGCCGGTTGCCTTTGACCCAGTGGATGAAAAGGCAGCCCCTGCCGTAGGCGAACTCCTTGTGGATACCACCATAGCTGACAAGCCTGTCAAGTCCTCACTACAGCTTTTGAAGGATGAGGCATTTAAGTACTCCATTGAGGAGTGGGCGCAGATCTCAGGGGTCTCTGCCGAGGACATAGTTGTGGTGGCCAAGGAGTTCACCTCCCATGGCAGAAAGGCGGTGGCAGACATACACAGAGGTCCGTCCCAGCACACCAATGGATTTTATAACAACAATGCCTTCAATGCCTTGAACCTGCTCATCGGCAACTACGACTATGCCGGCGGCTATATAAAGGCCAGCACCTATGACAGAAAGGGCGGGAAAAAGGGGCAGCCATATCCTGTGGCAAAGATGTTTGGCGAGCACCATTTCAAGGCATTTGGCGTGGATATGCTGCGCACAAAGGCGGTTTATGAAAAGACCAGCCTTTTTGACGGCAAATACCCCACCAAACGGCCGTGGTATCCGCTGGCAAGCGATGTATATCAAGAGGACTGGGCATCCATTGGAGACGCATATCCCTATCCCATCAAGGTATTGATGACTTACATGTGCGGAGCTGTGTACAGCCTGCCTGCATCCCAGACGGTCATAGACATATTGTCTGATACCAAGAAGGTGCCTCTGCACATAGCATCCGATATCCTCATAGGTGAGACCTCCAGTTATGCAGATTATATCTTCCCTGACCTTTCTTATCTGGAGCGTTGGGAGTTCCATGGCTCGCATCCGTCTGTGCCCTGGCAGGTGGAGAATGTGCGCCAGCCTGCTGTAAGTCTCCCCGGCTGGCCCACGGTCAAGGTCTTTGGGGAGGAGATCCCCATGTGTTTTGAGGCGGTCTATCTGGCCATTGCTGAGCGTCTGAAGCTGCCTGGTTTTGGACCAAATGGTTTTGCAGAAGGCTTGCCCTTTACAAGACCTGAGCACTTCTACCTGAAACAGGTGGCTAATATCGCATTTGGTCATAAGGAAGACGGCTCTGATTCTGTGCCTGAGGCCAGTGATGAAGAGTTGCGAATCTTTTTGGAGGCCAGAAAACACCTGCCCAAGAGCGTGTTTGACCCTGCAAAGTGGAAAGAGGCGCTTAAAAATGATGAAAGTATGTGGCGCAAGGCGGTCTATGTGCTAAATCGTGGCGGTCGTTATGAGGACTTTGCCAAGGCATACAAGGGCGACAAGGTGGCCCATCCCTACGGCCGTCTCATCAATCTGTTCCAGGAGAAGACCGCCAAGTCCATCAACACCATGACAGGGAAACACATGATCGGTCTGCCCACCTTTATTCCGCCAGGCAGGGATTACCTGGATCAGGAGATCAAGGATGAGGGATATCCATTCAATCTCATCACCTTTAAGACCATGACCATGACCAAGTGCCGAACCATTACCAATTACTGGCTGCTTTCCATATTGCCTGAGGGCTATGTGCTCATAAACAGCGCAGATGCAGCCAAATTGGGTATCCGTCACGGCGATAAGGTCAGGCTTGCCTCTGCCAGCAATCCTGAGGGTGTGTTGGATGTGAAAGGCGGAAGAAAGATCCCCATTGAAGGGAAGGCATATGTAAGCGAGGGTATTCGGCCTGGTGTCGTGGCCTTTCCTCTCGGCTTTGGCCATTGGGCCAGCGGTGCAGGAGACGTGGATGTGGATGGAAGGCTGGTCAAGGCCGATGCCCGACGGACAACTCCATTACATGGGAATGGTGTCATGCGGGTGGATCCAGTCACCAAAAACGTGGGCCTTTCAGATTTAGTGGGCGGTTCAGCAGTGTTTTATGACACCAAGGTCAAGGTCATAAAGGTCTAATTCGACCTCTGCTATTCTCATTCATTCTCCGGCCCCGCTCGAAAGAGCGGGGTTTTTATTTCCAGTACGGTTGCATTAAAGGGGTTTTATGGCTAAGTTAGCATGATTTTCAGGCGTAACTCCCCATGATTCTTAAGGTTTTTTGTTTTGGTGAGCGTAGTCGTTGTGGCTACAGCGTTTTGCCTGGAGGGTAAGGCTTGGAGTAATTTGATGTCTAAAAAAAAGAGCCACTGTTTTGGCAGTGGCTCTTTGGATTTTGCGGTAGAAAAGATTATCCGCCCCTTGCCGCCCTCTTGGCTGCCTTGAGCGGGTTGACCTTTTTGCCCTTTTCGTCTTTTGGAACTTCCAGTTTTACATGGGTTGCAAAGTTACACAGGCCTTTACGCCACTTGGCTGCGGGCATTGAATAGACTGAACATAATTTTTTCTCGGCCTGGACTATGATACGGCCGCATCCTTCGCATTTGTCGATGATCTCCTGGCAAGGCACACCATTAAAAAAGATCTCGTTATTTGTAGAAGTGGTGGTTGATTCCATTTGTTGCTCCTGTGGAGAATAAAAATTAAAGGTGGTGCCGAAGGGGAGGCTCGAACTCCCACGAATTTGCATTCACTAGACCCTGAACCTAGCGCGTCTACCAATTCCGCCACTTCGGCAACGGTAATCAGCTATTTTAATTGTATTGCCTTGTCATTGTCAAGCCGTTGATGTAAATTTTCTGGAGGTTCTTGTTGGAACCCTTATTTTTACCATCTTTTGTTTGTCGAAGGAAGGAAAATGCAGATATATAACGGGTTGCACGAAATATGCAAGCCATTTCATGAGCCGGCGCTGGTAATAGGCAATTTCGATGGCGTGCATCTGGGGCATCAGGCGCTTTTTCAGAAGGTGGTGGAGGTGGCCGGAGACGGAGACAAGCTGGCCCTGACATTTGAACCCCACCCCATGGTTTTTTTGCGGCCTGAGAGGGGGCTTAAGCGCATCTCCACCCTGGAGCATAAAATAGAGATGATTCAGCGTGCAGGTATAGGGCATCTCATCATATTGCCCTTCAACAAGGAGCTTGCCGACACCACGGCGGAGGACTTTGTGAGACATGTCCTGTGTGAAAAAATCGGAGTCAAGCACTTGGTCGTAGGCTATGATTATGCATTTGGTAAGGGCAGACAGGGGGATATCCCGTTTCTTGAGCAAAAGGGTGCGGAGTATGGTTTCAGTGTGCATGTGGTAGAGCCGGTTCTGGTGCATCATATGGTGGTCAGCAGCACAAAGGTGAGGGAACTGGTCGCCAGGGGCGAGATGCGTCTGGTTTATGACCTTCTGGGCAGATACTATCAGATTCGGGGCGAAGTCAGACATGGTCAAAGGCGTGGTGGAAGGCTTTTAGGTTATCCCACTGCCAATCTGCATCTGGAAGAGGATTACTTAAGCCCTGCTTCAGGGGTTTATGCCGTACAGGTGATCTGCCTGTCCAGCTGTTTTTGGGGGGTGTTAAATATAGGTACAAATCCCACATTCAATGGCCAGACCGTGCTTGCAGAGGTGCATCTCCTGGATTTCGACGGTGAGTTATACGGCAAACAGATCAAGGTGAATCTGGTGGAAAAACTGCGTGACGAGCGAAAATTCGACAGCGTAGATGCGTTGAGGATGCAAATCGGAAGGGATATTGAAAAGGCCCGCGTAATTTTATCGCAGGAGCCTGGTCTTGGAAAGGGGTGCGTGGAAGGGATTATGCCATGATGATTTTGCCCTTATGTTCATCGCATAAGGGCAAAATGTTTATGGGAGCCTTGAAAAATTGACCTTGATGCTAATTTTTCCAAGGCTCCCTTGTGCCAATCTTTATGTCGGCATGGCTGGTGTCAGACACACAGTCGTCTTGTGTGGCACCATTAGACCTCTTCCACTGTGATGGCGCCCACAGGGCAGACCTCTACACAGGTTTCGCACCCAAGGCAGTCATCCTGCCTGTTTGGTACGGGCTTGCCGTCTTCAAAGTCATAGACCTGAGCTGGGCAGGCGTTTACGCACTCTTCATCGCCCTGACATTTGTCGTAATCAATGGTGATCTGGAACATATCTTCCTCCTTGTTGTTTTTTTGCCTTTAGGCTATTCAATGTTCTTCATATAGACCGAACAGTTGGGGCTTGTCAACTAAAAAAAACGGCGGGCGATAATTTTCTGTATTTTTGGATTATTTTCAGGAAAACCTTTTGAAACAGCATATTATGTCTGATATTATGGGCTTTTGCCCTATAAATTTTTAGACTGTGTGTATTTTACTATAAGTATCGGGTTTGTTCCGCAAAATCCGAGGCCTTTTGAAGCAGACCCAGTGCCCATTCACTATGGCTCAAGGCATGGATATGCAGATATGTGCCAAAGATGTTTTTGTAGCACAAGCCGTCCGATTTGCCGTCGAAGCCATGCCCGCGCACGACCCTGGCACTGAGACTCCCCGAATTTCGCCCATCCAATGGAACAGGCCGTGAATAGTGAAACTCATGTCCCTTGAGCAGGGTGCCTGCCTTGTAAAATGGGGTGTCCTGAATGATCTCCAGGGTGCAGTAGCCATGTCCTACGGGTGTATCCTGGAGTATAAAATCCCAGTCGATCACCTGAAGCATCAGGTGTTTCATGCCCTTCCAGTGTATGTGTCTGCCCAGATACATCAAACCACCGCACTCTGCATATACGGGCAGCCCGTTTTCGATGGCTGCGCTCAATTGTTTCATAAGGGACAGATTTTGCGAGAGCCTTACGGCCTGAGTCTCCGGAAATCCTCCGCCGATGTAGAGCGCATGGAGCGGCGGCAAGGTCTGCTGGGAAATGGCATCTATGAAGACCAGCTCTGCCCCTCCTTTTTCCAGGGCCTCCAGGTTCTCAGGGTAATAAAATTGAAAGGCTGCGTCCCGTAATATGCCGATTTGCAGATGGTCTTTTACAGGCGTGTGCAGTGGTGGCTGCGATGCAGCCGCGCATTCTATGGCCGGTGCTGATGCCGCTGTTTTTAGAATGGCTTCCATGTTCACCTGTTCATTTATAAGGGCCGCTATGCATTTCAGATTTTTTTCTGCATTTTCGTATTCATTGTAAGGGGTTATGCCCAGATGTCGCATTGGCATAGGGTCTTCCTTGAGGCGGTGAACGGCACCGAGTACAGGAATGCCAGTGGCCTGTTCTATGGTGGTGGTAATCAATCTTTTGTGCCGCGTGTTTGCGATATTGTTCAGTACAATACCGGCTATGTTCAGGTCCGGATCAAAGATTTTACATCCAAGTGCGAGGGCGGCCATGGTCCGCGTGGCCTTGGTGGCGTCCATAACCAGAATGACCGGTGAAGAGAGCAGTTTCGCCAGTTCTGCGGAGCTTCGGCTGCCCTGTTCGTCCACTCCGTCAAAAAGCCCTCTGTTTCCTTCCACAAGGCAGAAAGAACCGTTTTGCCCCCTCATGCAGAAGGAGTTGAGGATTGTCTCGCTGCTCATGAGGTATGGGTCGAGATTGTAGCAAGGCTGTCCAGCTGCCTTTGCCAGCCAGGCTGCATCGATGTAATCAGGCCCTTTTTTGAAAGGGATCACTTTCATCCCTTTATTCGCCAGGCACCTTGCGATACCCAGGGAGAGAAGGGTCTTGCCAGAGCCACCTCGCGTGGCTACTATGGTGATTCGAGGTGTAGAAAAAGACATTTTGTAATCCTCACATCTCTATGATTTTTTAATTTAACATGGATTTTGCGCTTGAGATATGTATTTTGTGAAATCTGTCCATAAATAGAGGGAGCAGCGTATATGGAGATAGAATTGGCCCGTGTTGCAGGGTTTTGCATGGGGGTGAAAAGGGCAATGGAGATCACTCTTGCCATGGCTGATAGGGCACAAGGTCGGGTTTATACCTATGGGCCGTTGATTCATAACCCCTCAGCAATAGAATTATTGGCTTCCAGAGGGGTGGGCATACTGCAAAGCATACCTGAAAGAGGCTCCGGCATCGTTATCATTCGGGCCCACGGCGTGCCGCCTCAGGAAAGGGCCATGCTGTTAGCAGCAGGTTTTCAAGTGGTGGATGCCACATGTCCAAAGGTGGTAAAGGTGCAGATGCTGGCCAAACACTTTGCATCCAAGGGATATCTGTGCGTTCTGCTGGGTGACAGGGGGCATCCTGAAGTCAAGGGTATTATGGGTTATGCAGGAGAAATGGGATGTCTGGTCTCTGATTATGAGAACGAAAGACATCTACCATGCCTTCCGGAGGGTCGGAAATACATAGTGTTGGCCCAGACTACGCAGGACGAGTCGCGATATGAGGCCATGGCAAGGGATATCCTGGCCCGAAATTCAAATGGCCGCGTATTCCATACCATATGTGACTCCACGCATCTGCGGCAGTCGGAGACAAGGCGCATCGCCGCAGAGGTGGATGCAGTGGTGGTGGTGGGTGGACAAAACAGTGCCAATACGCGACGGCTTGTGGAGATTGTCAAGGAGGAAGGTCGTCCTGTCATTGCCATAGAGACTGAAAAAGATCTGGATAGAGATATGTTCGCAGGTTTTAGCCGTATCGGTATCACAGGCGGGGCATCCACGCCGGATTGGGTGATAGACAGGGTGGCGTACTGTATAAGAAGCTTTTAGGTGACATAAGTGGCTGGTATCCCTGGGCTTTTTTATCATGATTTTTTGGTAAAGGGCGACACTCTACAGAGTTGTTATGAACAGGTATCTCGTTTCTTGACGGGTTATACCCTTGTGTCTTATGAACGCATTCAGCTTTTGGAAGAGCGGTCTCTTCCCCATAATCACCCTGATTTTTTTGAAAGATTGCAGGGGTTGGTGCAGGAAAATGAAACTTTTCTGAAGACGCTCATTCAGGAATTGGCGGCTGAAGGCTTTCACAACATGGATGATCTCAGGGGGCTCCCCACAGGTTATGTCTCCAAACTGTTTCATGTTACCGCACACATGGTGGACGGTTTTTTTGGTATAGATTCCCGATTTTATAATCTGGTCGAAGGGTCCCATGGTGTCAGTCAGTCCCTGCGAATGAAATTGAGTTCACCTGATGCCGGAGATGGCTATTGGCTTACAGCCGTGGAGTGTGCCTACTCAGACGCATTGGTGTGGCAGGAGCACCGGGCTTGAACTGCCTGATTGAAAGATTGTGAGGGACAAAGTGTGATTTTAGGGCTTGACATGTTTTTGTATCGAGTTTATACATGACAAAACTGAATGTCTGTTCAGAAATTACAAGTCTTGTACATAGGTCATTGCAATGGACTGGAAAGAATTGTTAAGCAATCATAAAAAAGATATTTTCAATCATTGGTATGATTTGGTGGTTGCGACCTATCCGGAAGAGACAGCCAAATTTCTGAAGAGCAAGCAGGATCAATTCGCCAATCCGGTGGGTTCGACCTTTCGCAGCAGTATGATGGGAATACTGACTGGCCTTGAAAATGGCAAGGCGCCCGAAGAACTGGTTGGTTTTATAGATGATATGATGCATATCAGGGCGGTACAGGATTTTATGCCATCCAGGGCAGTGGCTGTCTTTTTGTTGCTGAAGGAAGCAATCGGTCATCTCATCGATAAAAAACATATAGATGCCCCAGGCGCCTTGATGGAGCTTTCGAATCTGGTGGATAGACTGCAGCTAATCGCCTTTGATACTTATATGAAATGTAGAGAAAAGGTTTGGGAGATCAAATATAACGAGTTCATGCGGCGACCGTTTTTTGCAGAGGTTGGTATGTGTCCGTCATATCTGCTCAAGAAAGGTATCCTGGGCAGACAGGTGGACAAGAACAATATAAGTTGAGAGGTGTGCAATGGGAATTCAATTCTCTCTTGGTGTGGTTCTGGCCATTGCCGTAGCGGCCTTGGTTGGGGCCCAGGTCAAAGGGCTGCAGTATGTGTTGGGCATTCTTTTGCCATACGCTGCCTTTGCCACGTTTCTCGTGGGTTTTGTGTGGAGGGTATTGTACTGGGCCAAGTCTCCGGTGCCGTTTCGTATCCCTACGACTGCCGGTCAAGAGTTCAGTCTGCCCTGGATCAAACAAGCCAAGCTGGACAATCCCAGCACCTTGCCTGGAGTGCTTGGCCGCATGTTTTTCGAGGTCTTTCTGTTTCGGTCCCTTTTTAGGAATACGAAGGCCGAATTAAGAAGCGGTAATCTGCGGTACGGGCCTTCTAAATGGCTGTGGCTGTTTGCCCTGTTGTTTCATTGGTCATTTTTCATAATTGCCGTCAGGCACTTTAGATTATTTATGGAGCCGGTGCCTGGTATTGTGCAGTTACTGGACAAGCTGGATAGCATCCTTCAGGTAGGGGCACCTCCTTTGTATCTTACGGATGTATTCTTTACCTTGGCGATTCTGTTTCTGTTGGGCAGAAGATTTTTAGATGCCAAGGTGCGCTCTCTCTCACTACCGGCCGACTATTTTCCGTTATTTCTGATACTTGGCATCGCTATTACAGGCATTCTGATGCGTTTTTTTGTGCGTGTGGATATTGTCGGCATCAAGAGCATTTTGGTGGGGCTGGCCACATTCCATCCCACTTTACCGGATGGAATAGGCGCTATCTTTTTTGTCCATGTGGCATTTGTGAGCACCTTATTGGCTTACTTCCCCTTTAGCAAGCTCATGCACTTCGGCGGTGTATTTCTGAGCCCCACGCGTAACCTTGCCAACAACAATCGTATGGTCAGGCATGTGAACCCCTGGAATTATCCAGTCAAGGTGCATACCTATGAGGCCTATGAAAATGAATTTAGAGATATTATGAAAAATGCCGGCATTCCGGTGGAGAAGGAGTAGCAATGGCTAAGAATCTTAAACCACAAGAGATGCTCAGAATAGATTTAAACCCTTCTGGGCCTGGTTGGCTGGAGGAACCTGTCAAGATCAAGCCCGGGATGTTTTGCCATCCCGCCAAGCCACAGAAGATAAGAGATGTTGGTATGCCCAATCCCCATGACTGGGCACCTACCAACGAGGACTGGAATCTGCCGGAGGGGTGGAAAGAGACCTTTCTTGAGGGCATGCGAGAGAGACTCGACAAGCATCGCTCCTTCAAGATATTCATGGACATCTGTGTGCGCTGCGGCGCATGTGCAGACAAATGCCATTTCTTTCTTGGTTCCGGCGACCCCCGCAACATGCCTGTGGCCAGGGCAGAGCTTCTGCGCTCCGTTTACAGGGGCGAGTTCACCAAGGCAGGGCAGATTTTGGGCAGACTGGCCGGCGGCCGCAAGCTTACACCGGAGGTAATCAAGCAGCTCTGGTATTATTTCTTTCAGTGCACGGAGTGTCGGCGTTGTTCCCTGTTCTGTCCGTACGGCATAGACACAGCCGAGATCACCATTATCGGCCGTGAGCTTTTGAACCTGCTTGGTCTGAATATCAACTGGATACAGGAACCTGTTTCCAACTGCTATAGAATTGGTAACCACTTAGGATTGCAGCCTCATACTTATAAAGACAACATAGAGTTTCTTCTGGATGATATAGAGGCCAATGTAGGTATTCGTATCAATCCAACCTTCAACCGCAAGGGCGCGGAGATCCTCTTTGTAACGCCATCAGGCGATGTCTTTGCAGACCCAGGTATATATACGTTGATGGGTTATCTTATGCTTTTTGAGCATATCGGTCTGGATTACACATGGAGCACCTATGCCTCTGAAGGTGGAAACTTCGGTTTCTTCACCTCATTGGAGATGGCCAAGCGTTTGAATTATAAGATATATGCCGAGGCCAAGAGGTTAGGTGTCAAGTGGATACTGGGTGGTGAGTGTGGTCACATGTGGCGTGTTATCCATCAATATATGGACACATTCAACGGCCCTGCTGACTTCTTGGAAGAGCCTGTATCACCCATCACCGGTACGAAATTCGAGAATGCAAAGAGCACCAAGATGGTGCATATCACTGAGTTTACTGCGGATCTTATTAAACACAATAAGCTGAAGCTGGATAAGAGCAGGAATGATTATTTGAAGGTCACCTTCCACGATTCCTGTAACCCATCAAGGGCCATGGGGTTGCTGGAGGAACCTCGCTATGTCATCAAGAATGTGTGCAATTATTTTTATGAGATGCCTGAAAATACCATTCGCGAGCAGACCTTCTGCTGCGGCAGCGGTTCAGGTCTGAATGCCAGTGAAAATATGGAGTTGAGGCTGCGTGGCGGGTTCCCACGGGCAAATGCGGTCAAGTATGTAAGGGATAAGTACGGTGTCAATACCTTGGCCAATGTATGCGCCATAGACAGGGCTGCATTGCCGGCATCCATGGACTATTGGGTCCCTGGCATCAGAGTGGCCGGTGTCAGTGAATTGGTGGCCAATGCCCTGATTATGGAAGGAGAAAACGAGCGCACCACCAATCTTCGCGGCGAAGTAATAGCCGATTTGATGGAGGGTTGATATGTACGATCTAAACAAGATTCTGGTAGGATTGGCGATATTCCTGCTGTTTTTTACCTTTCCTATATTATATGGCATGGGTTCGGCTGTGCCTGTCCCCAAGCCCAAGCTGGATACCCCTGAGATTCAGAAACTCACCGACAAGAAGTGTGTGGAAGACACGCATTTCATGAGGACCTCTCACATGCAGTTTTTGAATTATTGGAGGGATAGAGCGGTCAGGGAGGATCATAGGACATATGAGAGCAAGTTGAATGGCAAAAAATATGACATCAGTCTGCAGAATACCTGCATGAAGTGTCATTCCAACAAAAAAGATTTCTGTGACAGCTGCCATACATATGCAAGTGTCAAGCCTTATTGTTGGGACTGTCATATTGAACCGAAAGCTGCAAAGGAGTCTATGTGATGAAAGCATCCAGGAGAGAATTTTTGAAATTGGCGGGGGTCTCTGCCCTATTTGGTCTGGGTGCCAATGCTGCCTTTGAGTTATTGACGCCTGGGGCATTGGAGGCCTCATCCGAAGTTGCTCATGGAGCGGCCCATGGCGAGGCTGCTGCAGGCGTTCAGGCCGCAACGAGATGGGCAATGGTGATCGATGTCCGTAAATGCATTTTGCAGGAGGACTGCCAGGATTGTGTATTGGCCTGCAATTCCACTCATAATATCCCGACCGTGGGCAATCCAAAGGAAGAGATTAAGTGGATATGGAAGGATACATTTGAGCATCTCTTCCCCGACCAGCATAGTCAGTATGTGGATGAGGGGCTGGAGGGCAAGGCGTTTCCTGTCATGTGTAATCATTGTGATAATCCGCCCTGTGTGAGGGTTTGCCCTACCAAGGCTACTTTCAGAAGGCCTGATGGTATCGTCATGATGGATATGCATCGTTGTATCGGGTGTCGTTTCTGTATGGCTGCCTGCCCATATGGCGCCCGCAGCTTCAACTGGCGGGATCCTCGCAAGTATTTTGAGGGCAAGGAGGCCATGTTAAATCCGGAGCAGCCCACACGCACAAAGGGTGTGGTGGAAAAATGCACCTTCTGCCCTGAAAGATTGGCAAAGGGGCTGGAGCCGGCCTGTGTGGAGGCCTGTAAAAAACGCAAATCGGATTGTCTGATTTTTGGCAATCTCAATGATCCTGAGTCTGAAGTGCGTAAGATACTCAGAAAGAGAACGTCTATTCGCCGCAAACCCGAGTTAGGCACTAAGCCTTCGGTATTTTTCTTGGTGTGAGGTCGATATGATTGAAAGGGCATTGAAGGGAAATGAGAAATATTGGGGCTGGGTAGGTCTGCTCCTGCTCCTGATAGGTGTGGGTTTTGCCTGTTATATCTATCAGCTATATACTGGTTTGGGTATAACCGGCATGAGTAGGGATATCTCATGGGGTGTATATATTGCGCAGTTCACTTATCTGGTGGGGGTAGCTGCGTCAGCTGTTATGTTGGTTATACCCAAGTATCTGCATAATTATAAAAAATATACCAACGTAGTTATCTTTGGTGAGTTTTTGGCAATCGCAGCAGTGACTATGTGTCTGTTGTTCATTATTGTGGACATTGGTCAGCCTGCCCGGGTCTTGAATGTGCTTTTACATCCGACTCCTAATTCCATTCTGTTTTGGGATATGATAGTGCTGAACGGCTATCTGATTATCAATGTAATCGTTGGCTGGAACACCCTGTTGGCTGACAAAAAGGATGTTCCAGCTCCTGGATGGGTCAAGCCATTCATATACCTGTCTATTCCATGGGCTGTCAGCATTCACACAGTCACCGCATTTTTATATGCAGGTCTGCCTGGTCGTCACATGTGGTTGACTGCTATCATGGCCCCCCGTTTTCTGGCATCGGCCTTTGCATCAGGTCCGTCCTTGCTCATTCTTCTGCTCTTGTTGGTGAAGAGCGTGAGTAAATTTGATCCGGGCAAAGAGGCTATTCAGTCCATTGCGAAGACCGTGTGCTATGCAATGATTATAAATGTATTCTTCCTCTGTATGGAGTTCTTTACTGCCTTTTACAGCAACATACCCAGCCATATGCACAGCTTGCAGTATCTCTTCGCTGGTTTGCATGGCCATGATAGACTGGTGCCATGGATGTGGACATCTGCATTCCTTGCTGTGGTGGGTATTTTCATTATGTTGGTGCCTGCCTTGAGAAAACAGACCGGATACCTGGCAGTGGGTTGTGCTTCTATTTTTTTGTCTACCTGGATTGATAAGGGTGTGGGGTTGGTCATAGGCGGTTTTATCCCTAACCCATTTGAGACCGTCACGGAATATTATCCCACATTTCCTGAGATCGCCATCTCTATTGCTATCTGGGCCATAGGAGCGTTGATCTTGACTATCTTATACAAGATTGCCATATCTGTTCGTGAAGAACAAGTAGAGACAGATGTTATATAATGCATTGATGTTTGCAGGAATATAATAAATCTATTCTAATCTTAAAAAAGGCTGCCCATGGGCAGCCTTTTTTGTGTGGAGTCGATCGAATATGTTGGAAAATCGTTATCTGCAGGTATTTGTGGCGGTTTTTAAGACTCGCAGTTTTTCAAAGGCGGCGCAACAGCTATACATCACGCAGCCCACTGTCAGTGGCCACATCAAAACCCTTGAGGATTTACTCGGAGTGGTTTTGTTTGATAGAACGGCTAAGACAGTGACGCCCACAAAGGCAGCTATGGTGTTATACCCTTTTGCTTCGCAGATAGTGTCATTGACCTCACAGGCAATGAAAGAGTTAAGCCTTTTTAAGGATCAGCAAAAGGGCAGCATAGAGATTGGCGGTAGCACTATTCCAGGTCAATATATCCTGCCCAGGCTTATGAGCCGTTTCAAGGCCATGCGACCTGGTATTCATGTGGTTATAAAGATAGGTGATTCGGCAGAGATTACCTCCAAGGTGATGAGCGGTGAGCTGGAACTGGGTGTGGTGGGGGCATTTCAGGAACAGCGTTGGCTGGAAGGGCAAGGCTGTTTTCGTGATGAACTGGTCTTTATAACACCTAAGGATCATCCGTTGGCTACCAGACAAACAGTGGAATTGAAGGATATCCTTGAAATGGATATGCCATTTATTATCAGAGAGTTAGGTTCGGGGACTCGTAGGATCATGGAGCATGCCCTAAAGAAGGCTGGTCTGCGCAGGCTGGAGGATCTAAATATCGTGGCTGAGATGGGCAGCTCAGAGGCAGTAAAACAGGCGGTTCGAGAGGGGGCAGGGTGTTCCATAATCTCCAGGCGTGCAGTGGAGGAAGAACTTCGTAATGGCTCTCTTGCCTCTCCCCAACTTTTGGGCGTGGAATTGAGGAGGAATTTTTATCTGATCTGGCATGAAAAAAGGCCACTTTCTCCGTTGGCCAAGGCCTTCAAGGAGTTCATATTAGGGTCTTGTGAGATTCAATAGTATTATTTAAACATATCTTATCTCACCAGTGGATATGTTAACTGTCTGCTGATCCTCTGTTTTTAATACAAGGCTGCCGTCATGAGCGATATCTATGGCTGTACCTTCCAACTCTGGGGATGAGATGTCTTGTCCGTATATACAGTGCCTTCCCAGGGTGTCAGTTAAGGCCTTCCAGTTCAGTAAAATGGGATTGTTATAACCTGCTATCACAGGGTCTTCCACCAGATTTTCTGCCTCCCATTCCTCTATTTTTGCAAAAAACCAACATATTTCAGCCACTACAGCCCCTATCAACGAGGCGATATCCCATGTTTTTCCTGTCTCCATCAAAAGTGATGTGGCAAAGGGCAGGCTTTTAGGAAACATGCGTTGGTTTACATTTATACCTATGCCAAACAAGAGATAGCTGCCATTGTTAGAGCGCACTGTTTCAGTGAGCACGCCTGCCAGCTTTCTGCCGTTGCAAAGGACATCGTTTATCCATTTCACAGAGGCAGAGACACCCATTTGCCGCAGGGCATTGGCAATCCCTACTCCCACTGCAAGGTTGTAGTGTGCCCAATTTTTTTGCAGTAAAACCGGATAGATAACTAAGCACATGTAGATGCCGCCCCTGGGAGACCACCAGTGCCTGGTCATGCGGCCCTTGGCCTCGGTCAGTTCCTCTGCTACCCAGAGACAACCCGACGGCAGGTCTGTCCCCTGCTCCTCTGCCTCTAAAATGGCAGCCTTGGCCAGAGGCATCAGGCGGTTGGCCATGTTGAAATAAAATACAGATGGACAGATATGGTTTATGGCACGTTGGAATATGGAACTATCGGTCTGGTCAGCCGTTGCCTGTTTCTGTTTTAGAAAATGTCTCACCCAGGCCTTTAGGCATTCTTCCATGTGGGTGTGCCTATGTGGGACTGTGAGGGTGTCTTCCATTGCGAATGCTGCGTCAATGTCTTATGCGCTGCAAGGCCGATCTGGCATGGGCATCCAGACCCTCTGCTGTGGCTAATCTCAAAATATCCTCTCCATCTTGTTCCATGGCCATTTGTGTATAGGAGAGGATGTTTGAACGTTTTAAAAAGGTAGCAACCCCCAGCCCTGAGGAGAAGCGGGCCGTGCCCATGGTGGGCAATACATGATTTGGACCTGCGACATAGTCTGCAGCGGCCTCTGGGGTCCAGGCGCCTAAAAAGATGGAGCCTGCATGTTTGATGAGGGACAGGAGATTCCATGGGTCAACCGTCAGAATCTCTAAGTGTTCCGGTGCCATTTGGTTTGAGACCTCAGCTGCTGTCTGCAGGTTATCTACCAGCAACAACAGGCCGTTTTGGGCAAGGGATTGCTGGGCTATCTCCTTGCGGTTGAGCCCTTCCATCTGTTTTTTGAGCTCATTTTGCACTGCCTCGGCCAGGGGACGAGATGTGGTGATGAGAATGGAACTGGCCATGGCGTCGTGTTCTGCTTGAGAGAGGAGGTCTGCTGCCACAAATGAAGGATCTGCTGACCCGTCAGCGATGATCAGAATCTCGCTGGGGCCTGCCACCATATCTATGCCCACTATGCCTGATAGCATCTTTTTAGCAAGTGTTACATAGATATTTCCAGGCCCGACTATGACATCTACGGGGGTTATGGAGGCTGTGCCAAAGGCCATGGCTGCTATAGCCCAAGCACTGCCCATTCTATATATCTTATTGACTCCACACTCTTTGGCTGCCACCAACAGATGTGCATCAGAGGTGGCATCCTTTTTGGGCGGGGATGCAAGTATGACCTCCTGAACCCCTGCTATTCGGGCTGGAATGGCACACATGAGTACAGTGGATATGAGCGGTGTGGAGCCAGCCTTGCCTCCTGGCACATAGATACCTGCTCGATCCACTGGGCGTATCATCTGTCCCATCACAGCGCCATTTGTCCTGGTGATGAACCAGGAGTTTTGCAGCTGTGGCCGATGGAATTCCTGAATATTGGCGATGGCCTTGCGCAGGGAGCTTAGGAAATCTATACTGACTACTGAGTAAGCCTGCTCAATCTCATGGTCCTTGACTTGCAGATTTGACAAGGAGATATGGGGCGAATCAAAGGTGCGACTCCAGTATAGAACTGCCTCGTCTCCCCTTTGACGAACATCTTGTAATATCTCTGCTACTCGTGCCTCCATGTCTTGTGGCAGGTCAAAGGCACGATTTTTGATCTGTTGAAGCCTGTTCTTGGCCTCTAAAGTGGAATATTCTAAAATGGGAAGCATAGGCTTGTCCTTAATGCAATGAAAAGTGTATCAGCCTGGCCTTCATGGAATAACGGCCAGGCTGTCTATTGTCGAAGTTGAGTATTATCTAATTCGAATGGCCACAAATCTACTCATTGTGCCTGAACGGACCTTTAGGACCAAGGTGTTTTTATCAGAGGATGCTATGGCCTTATGGAAATCCACCTGATTTTTGACAGGTTTTTGATTTACTGATTCTATTAGCTGTCCTGGTCTCAGCCCTGCCTGAGCAGCTAAGCTTCCAGGTTCCACATCGGTTATGATGACCCCTTGTCCCATCTTATAACCAAATTGTTCAGCCAGCTCAGGGGTGAGATTTTGTACAGTGATTCCGATGTCCTTGATGAGCTTTGGGGTGTCCAGCTTGGCCATCTTTGCCGGATTTTGTTCCCCTATTGTTACGGAGACCGGCATCTGCTTGCCGTCACGCAGGATCGTGAATTTTACCACGGTATTCGGGCGCATCAGAGCAATCTTGTTGCGCAATTCACCGACATCAGTGGTCTTCACGCCGTTCATGTCCAGAATGATATCCCCGTCCTTTAGACCGGCCTTTTCAGCAGGTGAATCCTTGGCGACCTCGGCGATCAACACCCCTTCCTTTGCATTTTTGAGCCCAAAGGATTGAGCGATGTCCTCATCCACCTCTTGTATGATGACACCTAACCATCCACGAGTAACCTTGCCTGAGTCCAGCAGTTGGTCTTTGATGCTTTTGGCCATGTTTATGGGAATAGCAAAGCCGATACCCATATAGCCACCGCTTCGAGAGAAGATGGCGGTGCTCATGCCCACGACCTCACCCTGTATGTTGACCAGAGGGCCGCCTGAGTTGCCTGGATTGATGGCCGCATCTGTCTGAATGAAGTCCTCATAATCGTTTATGCCTATGCGGCTTCTGCCCTTGGCGCTTACCACACCCACTGTGACAGTATGTTGCAGCCCGAAGGGATTGCCAACCGCGATGACCCACTCGCCCACCTCTAATTTGTCCGAGTCCCCAAGGGGTAATGCATGGAAATTGTTGCCCTCTATTTTAATGACCGCTACATCGGACTGGGGATCGGCCCCTATGAGTTTGGCCTTCAATTCCCTGCCGTCGGCTAACTTGACCTTTATTGTGTCAGCGCCATCCACCACATGATTGTTAGTGAGGATATAGCCATCTCGGGAGATGATGAAACCTGACCCCTGGCCCATGGCCTTGGGCTGGTTGCGAGGAGAACGTTTGGGACGGAATTGTGGGCCAAAGAAGTGCTCAAAGAGGGGGTCATCGAAGAAACCAAAGGGATCCCCGTGAAACTGCATCATGCCTCCGGTGTCGGCCGTTTTTTCCACCTGTACTGCCACCACACCTGGCGTCACCTCCTTTGCTATGGTTGCAAAGGCCTTAGAGGTGCGTTGAAGTAAGGCCAGGTCTTGGTCCGACAGATTGGCAGAAAGCGCTGTCTGCCCTTGCAGCAAGAGGACAGCTATCAGTGTCAAGAGTAAACAGAGGCTGTTTTTGAAGAGCATGGCCCTGTTTTTGTCCGCATAGTGCCCTGTGATTGCCTGTATTTTTTGCCTAATTACCATGTGTACCTCCTGTATTTAGAATTTGAAGGTTAAAAAGATTGTCTGACCCCTCTTCTCCTCCCTTGGTAATTGTGGTTGAGATAGCTATAATTGGGCCAGTGCCTTAAACTCCTCGGCACTCATGACCTCCTGTTGCAGCAGTTTTTCTGTTACGATCTCAAGGGTCTTTTTCTTATTGAGCAGTATCTCTTTGGCCCGTTCTTGTTGCTCTATTAGAATCCTTTTTACTTCCTTGTCCACTTCAGTAGCCAGCTCAGGGCTCATGGCCTCCGATTGTCCTGGCATACCTTGCAACTTTAAAAATGGGCTGGTCTCACGATAAAGGGAGAGGGGGCCTATTTTATCGCTCATGCCAAAACGACAGACCATGCTGCGTGCCATCTCTGTGGCGATCTCCAGGTCATTTTGTGCACCAGAACTGATCTCATTAAAAATGACCTCTTCCGCCATGCGCCCGCCGAGACTGACGCAGATCTTGTCCAGCATCTCGCTTTTCGTTAGCAAAAACTGTTCTTCTTCGGGTAATTGAAGGGTATAGCCCAAGGCCGCCCTGCCCCTTGGTATGATGGAGATCTTGGCCACAGTGGGTGCTGTCGGGCAGTTATATGCCACTATGGCATGGCCTGCTTCGTGTACTGCCACCCGCTTGCGTTCCTTTTCGCCTATGCGCCTGCTCTTGCGTTCAGGACCTGCCATGACCTTTTCCACAGCATCCTCCAGATTTTTCTGATGTATTGTAGAGAGTCCTTCCCTGGCCGCCAATAGGGCCGCTTCGTTGACCACATTGGCCAGGTCAGCCCCTGAAAAGCCAGGCGTCCTCATGGCAATGGCCTTTAGATTGACATCAGGCGCCAGGGGTTTGCCTTTGACATGGACATTCAATATGGCCTCTCTTCCCTTGGCATCTGGTGCATCCAGTATGATCTGCCGGTCAAATCTGCCTGGTCGCATGAGGGCAGGGTCCAGCACCTCAGGTCGGTTTGTGGCCGCCAGCAGAATCACGCCGATATTGGGCTCAAAGCCGTCCATCTCCACCAGAAGCTGATTCAATGTCTGTTCCCGTTCCTCATGGCCGCCTGCTATCATGCCTCCGCTTCTAAACTTGCCGATGGCGTCTATCTCGTCTATGAAGATGATGCATGGGGCGTTCTGTTTGGCCTGATTGAACAGGTCTCGCACGCGGGCCGCACCCACTCCCACGAACATCTCCACGAATTCAGAGCCCGATATGCTGTAAAAAGGTGTGCCCGCCTCACCGGCAAGGGCCTTGGCAAGAAGCGTCTTGCCTGTGCCTGGGGGGCCGAGCAGCAATACGCCTTTGGGGATTTTAGCGCCCAATGCCTGGAATTTCTGTGGCTCTTTTAGGAATTGCACTACTTCTTTGAGCTCTTCCTTGGCCTCTTCGCATCCTGCCACATCGTCAAATCTGACCCCTGTATCCTGCTCCACATCGATCTTGGTCTTGGCCTTGCCTATGGACAACAGCCCTGCACCTGGTTTCCCCATGCCGCGCAGAATCAGAAACCAGAGCCCTACCCAGAACATGATGGGCAGAAGGGTCCCCCAGAAGAGTTGGCCCAGCAGGCTTTCCTGGGCGCCTGAGTAGTCTATGCCGTTTTGATCCAGTAGCTCCACAAGTTTGGGGTCTTCCACCTTGACTGTCTGAAATAGTATGATGCCGGCCTGCTTTTCCTTGTTGCTGTCCAATTCTTTCAGCCAATCCTGAAGGGAGCCTGTCTTAATGGAGTTTAAAATGGCAGAGACATCTTGCTTGTCTTCAATGGTTTTAAGCATGCTTTTGAGGGCTGGCAGGCCTTCCATGGGGCCTTTGTAAGCCAGGCCGCGAATATCAGTTGGTCTTATTTTGAGCTTTAAGACCCGGCCTTCCTTGAGCCATGTTTTAAATTGTGAGTAAGAGATCTCCTGGATCTGCGAATGGAGCCATAGTTGCGGCAGGCCAAAGATTATGAATAGGCCTATGGCCCAATAAATGGCGTGAAAGATCAGCCGTTTTTTGTCTTTGTTCATTCAAAGGCCCTTTTTATTGGATTAAACTACTACATTTCAATAAATAAAATCGAATGTTGCAAGAATCGCAATAAAATTATGTGTCCTAATGAGCGGATATGCAATGGGGCGCAAAAACTTTATGGCTGCGCCCCATTTTTATTAAGAGAAGGTCAAGGAATGGCTATTTCTTTTTGGGAGTTGGAGCCGCCTTGGGTGAAGTGGCTGCAGGAGCTGCAGGTGCAGCAGCAGGGGCCTTTCCTATTTCATCAATAGCGGTTTCATTTATCTTGACAGGATACTGTTTTTTAAGATTCAGCAGCATGGCGTCCAAGGCCTCCCTTCTCTTCTGATTGAGGAGGTTCTGTTTCACCTGGTCCTTGACCTCGTCAAATGACTTCTCATGGGCGTCTTTTTTCTCGACTACCTTTATGAGATGGTATCCGAAGGGCGTCTTGACAGGCTGGCTGACCTCACCTGGTTTGAGTGCAAATGCGGCTGCCTCAAACTCGGGCACCATGCGGCCCTTGGAGAAGAAGCCCAAATCACCGCCCTTTGCCTTGGAGCCTGGGTCATCAGACATCTCCTGGGCCAGCTTGGCAAAGTCTGCCCCGCCATCCAACTTCTTTTTGATGTCCTTGATCTTGGCCTCGGCATCCTTCCATGCCTTTTCATCGGCGTCCTGCGGTACCTTGACGAGGATGTGGCTGGCCTTTACGGACTCAGGCTCACTGAACTCGGCCTTGTTTTTTTCAAAGTATGCCTTTACCTCGGCATCCGTTACATTGATCTTCTTTTCGATCTCCTTCATCACATATTCCTGGGCAAGGATGAAGGTCTTGGCCTCGTCCAACTTATTTTTTACGGCTGGATCCTGGTCTAATTTGGTTTTTTGCGCCTCCAGGGCCAGCAGATTGGTGTCAACCCACCTCTCCACAAACTGTTTCTTGATCTGTGGATTTTGAACGAGCATCATCTGCATCTGAGGAGGCAGATTGGCGATCTGTTCCTCCAAAACCTTTGCTTCCAGCTTCTTTCCACCGACCTCGGCCAGGACAGCATTTTTGTCTGCTGCTATACCGTGGGTTGAAAACGTAGCTACGCACATAAGTGCTGTGCAAGAGATTGTAAGGGGTTTGAGCCAGGATGTCTTTTTCATTGGTTCTCCTTTATTTTATGCTGATATTTCAGCAGATTTTGATGCGTGCTTCATATAATCCAGGGCCTGCCGTGGTGTTGGGATATACCACAGACTGAGGCCCTATGATGGTGCCAGGGTTGCATACCGTGTTGCAGCCTGTCTGCACTGCGTCAGCCAGAACAGCCCCCATCTTTTTGAGGCCAGTATCCACTATATTTTTATTTATTCTAATCCGTACCGTGCCAGAAGTAAAACGAAAATTAGCAAGTTTTGTGCCTGCACCTAAATTTACATTGCCTCCCAGGATACTGTCTCCGATGTAGGCGAAGTGACCTGCCTTGGCGCCTCGCATAAAAATGGCGTTTTTGACCTCTGTGTCGTGTCCCACCACGCTTTCAGGCCCGATAAAGCAATTGCCTCGTAAATAGGCGCCGTGCCGAATCTCCACATGGTCCTCCAGTATGATAGGGCCCTTTAAAAAGGCGCATGGCTCTACAGTGACGCCGTGGCCGATTTGAATGCGTTCATCTGCAAAGATTGCACCTGCGCATAGGATGCTTGCATTCAACACGGTCTCATTGGCCTCATCTTTCAACACCGGTCTGCCCTTTGAAGACCAGCCAAGGCAAAAACCTGCCTGCTTTAGCCCTGCTTCTGAAAGCCATTGACCATGGGGCAAGAGCACCATGGTATGGGGCAGGGGCCTGCCTGTCTCGAGAATGGCTTCTATGTTGGATTGGGTTGTGAAATGCAGGTAGTCTGAAAGCCTGCGAAGGGGTTCCCAGACATTTTGCCAATCAGGCCATTGGGCCTGCCCATTGAAAAGTTCAGTGATGGCGCTGGGTATCTCTGCAAAAAACGGTATTGTCATGGTCGGTTCATGTGTCTTGAGGTTAGCATAACCTAAAACCTTCTTTGTGTGTGGTCAATAGGTTTTGCTTAATTGAATGAGAGTTGTAATATCTTTGATTTTTTATAACCACCCATTTCTTGAATTCTGACATTATGCGCCAGTAAAAGCTCCTTACACGCCTGTTCCATGGCATTGGGCACTAACAGAATGACTTGCAATCCGCTGAATTTATTTTGGTTCAGGCGGTCCTCCAGATTGGCTTCGGCTATTTTGTTTTCTGTATGCCATTGGAGATACAGGATATCCTTGCCCGTATAGAAGGGAATGCCGTCTATGAAGGTCTCGGTAAGGGACCAGATTTGCATGTCGGGCTGTGAAAGCACAGGGATGTGTTGCACAAGCCTGCGCGCATCCTGCTGAAAGGGTAGGTATGCGGCAGTCCCCTTTAGCACTACGAGCAGGCAGCACCAGGTCAAAAGCCATTTGGTGAAACTGCCTGTATGGATATTTGCCTTTGTCAGGTGTCTGGCGGTCAAAAGGCTGAGGGCCGAAAAGACCGGCAGTATGTAAAGGGGGAGCTTGGAGCTGGCCAGAGAAAACACTCCAAGGGGTATCAAGAACCAAAAATAGGCCAGAAACAGCCCTTCGTCTTGAAAGATTGCCTTTGAAACCAGAGTGGTCTTTGCCTTTTTGAGCAGGATTCCCAGCCAGGGCATGGCGCCCAGCAAGACCGTGGGAAGATAGATGTAAAGGGAGGCCAGAAGCCCGCTGTTTCGATGATGTACATTTCCAATGAGCCTGTCCGTGACCTGTTCGGTGATGAAGAACTGTAATCGGCTGAAATCATTCAAAATCAGGAGAAGATACCAGAGGCCTCCAGTAAGCACGAAGAGGCCCAGCATGACAGGACCAAATGGAAAGAGTTTAAATGCCCTTCTGTGAAACCACCAGAAGATCAGAATCGCCGCACCGACCGGCAGTATGGCAGGCCCCTTGGTGAGAAAGGCCATGCCCCAGAACAGCCCCATCAAATACGACCAGATGCGGGCCTGCCTGCGTGTGGCCGCTTTATAGCAGTTGACAAAGGCCCAGACGGCGCAGACCTCCCACATTCCAAGCAGGGTGTCGGTGGTGATTATATTGGAGGCTGCAAAGGGCACAAGGCTTGTCATGTAAATAAGCCCTGCAAGCCTGCCCGTGTCTTGGTTCCAGAGTTTGGAGGCCAGGAGCACCAGCAAAAATGTGGTTACGCCAAAGGCTACGGCATTGGGCAGACGCGCAGCCCATTCGTTTATGCCGAATACCTTCATGGAGGCGGCTATGGCCCAGTAGGTAAGGGGTGGTTTGGTGATATGAGGCCGAAAATCCCGCTGAGGCACCAGAAATTGGCCTGAAATCAGCATTTCACGGGCGCATTCCGCATATCGAGTCTCGTCTTCATCAAAGAGACCGCGTGTCCCCTGAAGGCAGAGGGCGAGAATCAGGGCGAAAAATAGGATTTTGACCGGCGAGTCTGTCAATGCGCGCCAGAGGACCGAAATCAAGTGTGAAAAATCGAGTGTCGCTCTATTCATGTATTTCCTCTATTGCAGATAGGGCATCCCTGAAGCCGCAAAGGCCGTTCCAGATGGCTTTTTTGAAGGAGTTCGTCGTCTCTGAGAATTTTCTGAGTCGGGCCGTCTGCTGCTATTTGCCCGTTGTGAAGGACTATTGTGCGTTCACACAGGTCCATGGCCATGTCCAGGTCGTGTGTGGCGAGTATCTTGGTGTGTCTGAAGGAGGCCAGGAGCTCTATGAGCAGCCTGCGTCCGTGCGGGTCCAGACCGGTTCCTGGTTCGTCTAAGACCAGGATGTCAGGCTCCATTGCCAGTACCGAGGCGATGGCCACGCGGCGTTTTTCACCGCCGGAGAGGCGATGAGACAGGCGCTTTTTAAGATGCAGGGCCTCTACCTGTTTCAGGGCCTGGTCCACGCGCGTGTTTACGTCTTCGAGGGGCAATCCGAGGTTCAGCGGTCCAAATGCCACATCCTCTTCCACAGTGGGCATAAAGAGCTGGTCATCCGGATCCTGAAACACCATGCCGACGGTGCGGCGTATGTGTGAAATGGTCTGGCGTGTGAGTGGCATGTCTCCTATGCGCACCTCACCGGTTTGAGGCGTGAGATAGCCGTTTAGATGCATAAGCATAGTTGACTTGCCGGCGCCGTTTGCCCCTACGATGGCCACGGACTCGCCGTGAGTGATGCGAAACGAGACGCCGTTTAGGGCGGTTGTGCCGTCTGTGTAGCGGTAATAAAGGTTTTTGACCTCGACTATGTGATGGCTCATCTTAAAAATAATGCCCCTATTTTTTGTAAGAGATGGGTTGGAATATCCGTTCTAAATATAAAAAACACGCTGGACCAGCCTATCAAAAAGGCTATATCAGTATGGCCCATGGGAGCAGGGTTCAGAATATGTATCTCACCTGTGGATCCCCTGGAAAGCATGGCCGCATGCAGGCGTTGTGCTCGGTTAAGGGAACGCAGGAGAAGTTGGCCTACCATGGGTATGTAATATAGCAATTCCTTGCCTCTTCCCTCAAAGCTTCTCAAGTCTCTGGCCTGAAGAAGGCGGGAGGTCTCCTGTGCTATTATAAAGAGGTAGCGATGCAATAACATGAGTTGGGCTACAAATGGTTTGGGTATGCCTAACCTTCTAAGACTGTGACAGATTTCATGAAAAGGCGTGGTGGCTATGAGGAGCAGCGTGGCTGTTACGCAAAGGAGCATGCGTAAAAAGATGGATAGGAAGGATACAAAACCGCCGGTGATGTAGATGGTTCCCAGTTGTAACATGGGTGTTGTGTCGAAAAATGGGTTTAGAATACCCACAAACAGTGTGAAAGGCGCTGCCAACAGCACTTTTTGCAGTATCAAGCGTGGTGGCAGATCAGCCAGCACCAACAGGACGACAGGGAATACGAAGTAAGGCATTAAGGGCAAAATGGCATAGCGGTTATAGGAGGTCACCAGAATGATAAAGATCAGGGTGGTCAGGAGCTTGGCCATGGCGTTTATTCTGTGAATGACCGTATCCTTTTGGGCAAGCAGGTCTAATATGCCGAAATCCAGCAGGTCGGATGAAAAGATGGACATGGTTTGAAGATGTTAACTTATGAAGGTCATTTTGTGTAGTGTTCTTTGGCGTAGTGGTTCTTTAGGAGAATGCATATAAATCTTGCAACATATAATCCATAGTCAAGGCCTTTGCACGGTAAAATTTTAATTGGGTTTGGCCATTGTTTTTTGCAGGCGTCTTCGTTAGATTATCAAAACATAGACCTTACAGGATACCCAATCAGCTCTTCTATGCCTTGAGTATCCTTGCGCACCTAATTTCAAAAAGGAGGAAAGACATGCCAGGCACTCTATCACAAAAGGACTTTGAACGCCTCATAGAGATAGGCAGACCACCCAATATCAAAAGGCTGTTTCCCAACTCCAAGGCCCTTCTGGTCAGCGGCAAGGTGATCGATCGGGCCATGTTGGCCAAGGGCAAGGCCATGACCATTGCCGCCAACGCCAGAAACTCATTTGTCATAAGAGGCGCATTACAGGCGGCACAGAGGGCCAACGCCCCCATCATCATCGAGATCGCCAAATCCGAAGGTGGAAGAGAGGCCTATTGCGCCATCAACTACTGGAATATGGCCAAATATGTGGATCAGCTCTGCAACGAGTTGGCCATCACCGTGCCGGTGGCCATACATGCCGACCACTATGGCATAAAAAAACAGGCGGATGTGGAGATCGCCAAGACAGAGATTCCATCCATGTTCGACGCAGGCATCACCTCCATCGCCATAGATGCCTCTCACATGCCGGACGACGAGAACCTCCTGGCCAACATAGCCCTTAAGGACTATATCCCTTCATGGGCAGGTCTGGAGACAGAAATAGGCGAGATCAAGGGCAAAGAAGGCCTTTCCACGCCGGAAGAGGCCCTGTTTCTTATACAGGGGCTCAATGCCCACGGCATCTTCCCCGACTGGATTGCCCTTAACAACGGCACTACACACGGCCTAGAGGCCAGCAGTCAGGGCATACAGGTAGAATTGACTCAACGAATTCATGAGGCCATAGCGCCATACAAGGTCTCAGGGGCACAGCACGGCACATCAGGCAACAGCTCCGACCGGCTTCGGGAGATCGCTTCCCGCACCCGCACCACCAAGGCCAATGTGGCCACTGCCCTTCAGATGATCTCATGGGGCCTGGAGGTCAATGACTATGGCAACGCCGCTTTGGATGCCAACGGCGAGTTCATCAAGGTTGCAGGAGAAGGCGTGGAAGAAGGGATGTGGGCCGAGATGAAGGCCTATGCCCAGGCCAAGGGCTATAAAAAAGGTGATTACAAAAAACTCAATCTCCCCTTTGAAAATAAGCTGTTGGCCCAGCCCAAAGAGATACGGGAACGCATGGCAAAGCGGGTGGAGGACTTTGTGTACAGGCTGCTCACAGAGGTCTTCAACGCCCAGGACTCGGCTGGCTTTGCCTATGAAGCCATTTTCAAGGCCGGTTCCTTTGACTTGGGGCCAAAGTCCCAGCAGATGGAGTCGCCCGCTGACTGGACAGAGGACAAGATTCGCGCAAAGGCCAAGACCCTTCAGCCCGACAAGGGGCCCAGCGGCAACTTCGACGATTAACAAGCCATATGCGCATCATAAGCGGGGCCGCCAAGGGTCGCAGATTGGCGGCTCCCAAGGGCCTTGACATTCGCCCCACCACGGACTTTGTAAAAGAGGCCATGTTTCAGCTGCTGGAGAACCAAATGGCCCAACCCTGGCAGGAATGCACTGTCCTGGACCTGTTTGCAGGAAGCGGCGCCCTGGGTATCGAGGCCCTTTCCAGAGGGGCTGCCCACTGCATCTTTTTAGACTCTTCCTTCAAGGCCGCCACATTGATTCAGCGCAATCTTCAAATCTGCGGAGAACCGTTTTGTCTGCCTCACAGGGCAACAGTGTGCATCACCGATTTATTTCGCCTGAAAGGGGGCTGTAGCCGACTGTTATGGGCACACAGGCCATTTCAGGTCATTTTTGCAGACCCGCCCTATGAAACCGGGCTTTCCCTTGCCACAATCCATTTTGTGGTGGAAAATGACCTCTTGGGCCCAAATGGCATACTGGTGGTGGAGGAACGCAAGGGAATTGAGGTGGCGATGGAGCCACCTTTGCTGAAAAAAGGCGGACTTATAGCTTTAGATAGGCGCATTTATGGGGATACGGCGCTGTGGTTTTACCAAAAGGATGATGAAACCCAGAAAAATAACAGCAAGAGGCAGCATATTTATATGGCCGGAATTGAAATTAGGGATATGGAACAAAAAGAGATGGGGTGAGTGATGGGATTCGAACCCACAGCCTTCGGGGCCACAACCCGACACTCTAACCGTTGAGCTACACCCACCATCGCTCGTTATCGTTTGTTGGCCTGAGTTTTATACCTTAAAATGAGTTGGATTGTCAATAGTCAGAAAAAAACCAAACTTCGTGATTAAATCTAAAAAACAAAAACATACCGGGACGCAGAGGCGGCAGCGGGGGCATTTGTTCCATGCGGCGCATAACTGCCCTCCATGGCAGTGATGCGCCGTCGGCGCCCTCCATGGCGCCTATTCCACAAACACCCC